>Ga0111176_1145_pt1 | contig 20843 bp, 16 predicted proteins | sample DeeMarSWOR324_28_FD_80229 | JGI IMG/M metagenome (GOLD analysis project Ga0111176, IMG submission 80229) | Bacteroides sp. SM23_62_1 | reverse complement strand
ATATCAACCCGATAATATTGATCCTCACCGGAGGCAGTCCGATAGATATCAGTGATGTGGAAGAGCTGGCCGATGTTATATTATTTGTCTGGTATCCGGGCGAAGAGGGTGGCAATGCCGTCGCTGATATTATCTTCGGAGATGTATCGCCTTCCGGCAAACTGCCCATCACCTTTCCCAAATCCCTCGACCAGTTGCCCCCATATGAAGATTACTCCATGGCAGGCAGGACATACAGGTATATGACAAAAGAACCCAGATATCCGTTTGGCTTCGGACTGAGCTACACATCGTTTAAATACAGTGATGGAAGCATCGAAAAAGAAACTGTAAAAGCAGGAGAAAACGTTAATATCCAGGTAACTTTAGAAAATACAGGGGTTGTCGAGGCAGATGAGGTCATCCAGTTATATATCTCTGATCTGGAAGCTGCTGTTGATGTACCATTGCATTCCCTGAAAGAATTCAGGCGCATCCATCTGCAGCCCGGGGAGAGTACACAGGTTGGATTCACCATCACACCTGAAATGATGCAGATTGTAAATAATGATGGAGAGAGTGTGCTTGAACCGGGTGAGTTTAAGGTAAGTATCGGCGGTTCATCTCCTGGCAGGCGTAGTGCTGAACTTGGAGCAGCAACACCGGTGGAGGTATTGTTTAAAGTGGAAGAATAAAGTGATTTTGTCGTCGGTTTACCGACGGTAAAATCACTTAAAGCTCGCATTAATAATTGGCAACCAACGGAGGCCTTTCGGATTATCTGCAATATGGTTCAATACACCAATCTGAAATCCTTTTGCCTGTTCGGCATGATTGACAATACCAATTGCCACTCCTTTTTGATACCCTTTTATATGGTTAAATGCACTTACCGATAATCCTTTCATTACAGCTTCATCACCTTTAACCCTGAAATATGCCGGAGCCAGGTTTATGCCGGATACGTTTTCACCGCCAACCATTAGGGCAAGCTGAAAACCTTTGATACCAGGCGCTGCAACACCAACAATTGCACAGGAAATGCCTTTCAATGTATTTCCGCAACCTACGCCCAATCCGGCAACTGATAATCCAGTGAGATTCCCTCCTGCCCCTGCACCCAATCCGCCGATGGTAATTCCCTTCACATCACCTCCTGCACCAACCCCCAGGCCACCAAACACAAATCCTGTAAGGTTCCCTCCAGCACCGGCACCCAGACCGCCAAGCGTAATTCCTTTTACATTCCCTCCAGCACCTGCACCCATTCCTCCAAGAGTAATCCCATTTACATCACCACCGGCTCCTACACCTAAAGCTCCGAAACTAATTCCATTCAGGTTATTGCCGGCACCAACACCCAATCCGCCAAAATTGATCCCGCTCACATTGTGGCCGCTCCCGGCACCGATCAGTCCAAGGTTGATACCATTCAGGTCCTGCTTCGCAGCAACACCGGCAACCCCTATCGAGATACCATTCCGGTAAGCTGTCCCGGAGGCTAAAGGTACACCAATACTTAAACCATTTACAGCTCCAGTCTGACGATCATCATCCTTGGCTCCCCAGACAGAGATATTGATACCATTGATCTTTTCAATATCCTTATCAATCAAGTTGATCCTGAGACCGGTGAACCTTAATGAGTTTCCGAAGCTGAGGCCCCAGTGTTTCGCTGGAATACATAGCCCCTGTCCACTCGCTGAGAAAATTGAAAGGTTAATAATCAGCAGAAATAAAAAGGATTTCAACAGATAATTTTTTAAGATTTTCATGACTTGTAATTTATTTTAATTCCAAAGTTTTTAATAAGACGCATGATAGGTCATTAAAGATACAATTTACCTGAAAAATTTACCTGGTTCTAAATATAATATTGTTAATAAAATACTAACCTCAGAGGGCACAGAGATTATCACAGAGAACACAGAGTTCTTTTCTCTGTGTTCTCTGTTTTTCTTCACTCTGTGTACTCTGTGGTTAAATAAATTATACCAACAAAATCCTGATTCAAAGTTCAAAAATAAATAATTACCTTTAGTGTAGTTAATGGTTGAGTAATATGGATAATTTCAGGATCCGGATTTTATTCTATCTGGCTATTCTTATATTCCCGCTATTTTCCTGCCAGAAAGAAGACCCGGAAGATACAAGGACATTCCTGGAAAAACTGTATGATCTTCCCGGGGTGGAAATAACTGAAATCAGTCCCCCACACGGACATCTGTATGCTTTCCAGCTTGATATACTCCAACCTGTTGATCATGATAATCCTGGCGGTCCCACATTCACTCAGAGGGCATATCTGCATCATGTAGATGAAACGCGTCCCATGGTTTTCGGCCCTTCGGGGTATGGTGTCACTCCAAACTCGAGACAGGAACTGGCAAGCATTCTTGGATGTAATATGCTCACCGTTACCCACCGGTTCTTTAAAGAATCCGAGCCGGATCCATATGATTGGGAATATTTAACCATCGAGAAGGCTGCGGCCGATCACCATCATATTGTAGACTTATTTAAGGATATCTATAAAGGAGTCTGGATCAGTTCTGGAGCCAGCAAAAGCGGACAGGCTGTATTATTCCATAAGAGGTTCTGGCCGGATGATGTGGATGCCACGGTAGCTTATGTGGCACCAATTGTATTCGGTACTAAGGATCCCCGTTTTATCACCTTCATGAATAATGTTGGAACTCAGGATTGCCGACAAAAACTTGAAAATTACGAGTGTTTATTATTACAAAAAAGGGACAGTATTATTCCCTATTTCCTGCAGTGGTTCCCCGAAAATAATCTCACTTTTTCACTCGATACCAACGAAGCATTCGAATATGCTGTCCTGGAATATCATTATGCCTTCTGGCAGTTTCACCGTGTGGATTGTTCCCTGGTACCCGGAGATGGTGCCACCTTCAGGGAGCTGGCAGATCATCTCACAACGGTGCTCTGGATGAATACTTTTTCGGATTATTACATGGAATATTATAAACCGTATGTTTACCAGGCACTAACTGAAACAGGATATCCTGCTTATATAACCGATCATTTAAGTGACCTGCTTCTCGATGCCACCGATCCCGGTGCGGAATTCTTTTTCCCGGGAACATTTTCCGGCACTTACGATCCTGCACCAATCAACGATATCAACAACTGGTTAAAGACTGATGGAGATAATATCATATACATCTACGGAGAATATGATCCATGGTCGGCTGCAATGTTTGAACCTACCGCTGCCACAAATGCTATTCGTGTAATCCAGCCACAGGCCGATCATTCTGTCAGGATCGGTGATCTTGATGAAAAAAACCTTGTTATGGAGACTCTGGAGGGGTGGTTGGGGATTGAGATCGTCTATTGAAGCATGGAGCACGTAGAATGAAGTAAGGAGTAGGGAGTAGGGAGATGGAGGGATGGAGGGATGGAGGGCAGTAAGGAGTAAGTGACTCGTCCTGAAAAATGTCTACACAAATTTTAAAATTGCCTCATAAATTAATTGTAAGTTTTGGCTATGAACTCTTCTTGAGTGGGTCCGGTTTTCAACCGGACAGAATAGCGAAAGTGAGAACTGAAAATTCCGGTTTTCAACCGGACATATTCCTAAAACCCTAGACAGATCAGTTCTCAATATTTTAGTACCAGCAGCAAGAGACATGTTGTAAATAGCCGGTATTTAATACCTCTTTGGTTATCAAAATTCTTCAATTTAAAAATAGTTAATAAAAAAAATTGTAAATTGCCCTCTAGTACTATAATATTAATCATTTCAGTCAGTCTTGTATCCCAGGAATATCATAACTGGTTTTGTCCCTGTTCTTCTTCTTCTCTCCCTTTACCGTTGTATACCACCTGAAAAAATTATTCTCCCGGGTGACATTAAAGGACATGTTACCGATACCATCTGGGATTATGGAATCGAAAATGCATATGTTACATTAAACAATACAAATGATACAGTCCGGGCAGGAATTAATGGATTTTATATATTTAAAAACGTTGCTCCCGGTGACTATGAGATTGAAGCTTCATATTATGGTTTTCACAAAAATAAAAAGGAAATAACAGTGCTTCCGGCTGAAACCCATGTTATCAATTTTACCTTAAACCCAATTTATCATCCCGTCATTTCTCACAGGGAATTAGACTTCGGTCTGGATTTAATTTCAATACCGGTTTCTATTTCATACAATGGCCTGGAAAAAATAACTTATAAAATTAAAGCGAATCCGAACCAGGAATGGATTAAGATACAGCCATCAGCCGGGGAATTAGAAAACTCAGACACCCTTGTAGTTACAATATCAATTGACAGAACAGGATTATCAACAGATATATATCAACAACAAATCAATATATCTTGGTACGATAGTTATGATGTGTTTTCTTGGGATTGGTTGAATTTATATGTAAACGGAGTTTTGGGTTCTGAATCAAATATTTATTATAAGGTGATGAAGATTGGCACACAACTATGGATGGCAGAAAATATCAAAGATGGTACTGATATTTGCTGTGATTCTTACCAGACAGATAACGGGGTTATTGAGAAATATTGTTTTGATAATGATTGTGATCCATATGGCGCTTATTACCAGTGGGGTGAAATAATGCAATATCATCATCCTGATACGGGAATAACAGGAATTACCCGGGGTATTTGCCCCGAGGGATGGCATGTACCAACAACAGCAGAATGGAAGGCCCTGATCGACTATCTTGGAGGAGAAAACGTGGCTGGTGGAAAGCTTAAAGATATCGGAATAATACAATATGGAAACGGCCTGTGGCAGGCTCCCAATACAGATGCAACAAACGAATCAGGATTCACTGCTTTACCGGGAGGATGGGTGAATGGCTCCAGGGATTATGTCGGAAATATTGCCAGTTTTTGGACATCACAACCAGGTTTGATTGAAATGTATTCAGATTCTGCAAAGGTAGTGATTAAGAATTTTGATATTTCTTCTGATGGGAATAGTGCACACTCCCTTCGTTGCATAAAAGATCCGTGATATGAAAGCAGAGAGCAAAGTATTAATATCCAAAATTATATAACGCACCCCCTCCCATCATCAGGTACCAGGAACCTCCTCTGATCAGAAAACCTTATACTTCAGATTATATAACACCCCTGCAGAAATCTGAATATTCTTCAGACCGATCAGGTTTATATCATTGGTATAACCAAATTCTTCTTCGGGAGTGAAACTATCATATCCGGCAATTCTATCGAATTTCGAAGAACGGAAAGAACTATTAAAATGATGAGCATATCTGAAATCCACCCTGATATTCAATTTTTTCAGATTATAGCTTAATCCTCCCCCTGCAACCAGCCCAATGTTTTCCATATCAGTTTCAAATGTCGCTAAAATGTTGTCTGAGTTGGAAGATTCTGTAATCCAGTAATTTCCAAAATCATTCGATTTTTCCCTTTGATAGAGAGAAAACTTGCCTGAAATTCCTCCCTGAATATAAGGTTGAAAGGGGCTGTTCGGCACAAAATAGTATCTTGCAAGTACAGGAATTTCAATATAAGTTATTTTTTGATCATATTGATATTGACCGTCTGCCGTACTTTTGATACTGTAATTAAACAGGAACTGTGATAATCCTGCTCCCACCTCAACCGAAATGTTTTTTGTGAGTGTTTTTTCGCCTGTTAAGCCAAATTGATATCCTGTATTTCCCTCCAGGGTAAAAGTGGCAGCAGTTTTTGGAGGATCAGAATAATTCTTTCGAAGTTTCAAAAGCGGAATATTTATACCTCCACTGATACCAATTCGCAGCTCGGGCTGGGAGGTTGATCTTTCCAGCATCAAGCGAAATTCCTGCAAGTCGTCATCCCTGATATTTTCCTTATAATCCGGTTGATATTTGAGTAACTCCTTAACATATCTTTCGGCATCCTCCGGATTGCCTGTCATAATGCTTGATAAAGCTGCCAGCCGGAAAATGTTAGCAGAGGTTTCTTTTGATACCTGTTTCAGTGCTTTTTTACTTTCCAGGCAGGGTTTTAGCATATTCAACGCCGAATCAGCCATTCCATAGTTATATAACCTCATGGCAGCTTCATAATTGCCAGAACAATCCACCCCCTGGGCATTGCCCTGAAATGATACAAAAGATAATCCCAATATACATAGGATAATAATAGTTTTAATAGTTTTCATAATTATATAATATCAAATTTTCGCACTTACCCCCTTTTGATTCCCCCTCTTTCCTGAGAAAGGGGGACAGGGGGTGAATCCTCACTTCTCCCCGGGCCGTTCCAAATCTCCCTTGATATAATATTTCCACTCCTGCTCGCTCAATTCCCTCTCCCCCATCTTTAATTTCAGTTTTGTATAAATACGGTCAATATCAACCGGATGGATATGCATCAGCAGATTATCGCCATATAAAAGATATTTGCTTTCTTCATCAAATGTAGCTGAAAATACTTGCCGGTTGTTTTCATAGATAATTGGTACAAACTTATCTATTTCCTTGCTCCCTATATCCCTCAAATCCCAGAGCATGATTGCATCCTGGCTGGCTGAGACAAGCCAGTTATTATCAGGACTGAACCGGAGATGGGAGACAACAGCTTTATGTTTTACTGTAAATCGTTCAGGGCTTAAACTTCCAGTATAATCAGGATCAAACGGGAAAATGATAATATCTCCAAGACTTGTCGTAACAAACCATTTGTGAGCTGCGTTATAAGCCAGTGTTTGAAATGGCTGTCGAGTCTCACTATTATAGATTATTTCCGGTTCTTTTTCAATAGTATTCAATTCCCAATCAAGTATCTGGCCGGTTGAATTTACAAAAACCAGGTGATCCGGGTTTGCCAGGACAAATTTTTGAACAGGTTCGTTTAACTGTATTTTCGTTATTGTTGTTTGTTTTTCTAGATCCCAGACAAGCAAGGTTCTGTCGGTCGAAGAACTGATTAACCAGCTTCTGCCCGGCACAAATGCAAGGTGAAGCACTCTATTGTTATTATGGTTGTATACTATTTTCTGGTCCGTTGTACCGGTGTCTTTTAAATCAATCAGTATTACACTTCCATCCAGTGTCCCGCAGGCTATTTGTTTGGTTGCATCATTAAATGCAAGTGCACGGACCAGTGACCTTGTGGAAAGACTGATAATAGTTTCCGGTATCAATCCGGGAAGTTTGTCCTGGTTTTGTATCCCGGATAAATACAAAACACCATCTCTGATGGCAGGGACATCTGACACATTCTCCTTTGCCGGTGTTTCCAGTTTTGATACTGAAAGTTCCCCTATTTTATTGCTGAAGATGATTTTCCTGTCCTGTGATACAATTGACCAGATTTCTCCTCCTACAAGAGAATCCGACTCAAATAATAAATAGGACTCCTGCAGGGCTCGAAGGATCTCATTATCATATCTTACAACAACTCCTTCCTGTCCGAAATTTACATAACCATAATCAACCAGATCGTACGCAGCCAGAGATAATAAGGCTCTCAGCGTTTTATCTTCCTGCATCATGATGGATTTGTTGGCCAGTTCTTTACCATTGAACAGATAGAGATAAAACTGTGCTTCGTTGCTGGCCCTGATGGCTTCATTCCGGGCATTTTCCGATTCCTGCCGGGCATCCAGGGCGAGCTGTTCATTTTCTATTGCCCTGTTCCTCTCATCCAGGGCCTGCTGTCTTGCTATTTCAGCCGCCCTGTTTGCATTGATTGCCTCCTGCCTCTGCTCTTCGGCTATTGTTTGCTGTTCAATAGCAATGGCCTCATTTTCTTCCGCCTTATCCCTTTCTTCCAGGGCTTGCAACCTGGCATTTTCAGCTTCCAGATTTGCTCTTATGGCTTCATTTTTTTGTTCTTCTGCAATTTTTGATTGCTCTATCGCTTTTGCCCTTTCATTCAAAGCCCAGATGGTAAAACCTGTCATTATTATGATTAATGCTGCCGCGGCTGCAATAACAATATTTCTTCTTCTCTGCCGGGCCCGCTGGACCTCTTTCTTACTGAGCTTAATAAATTCATTTAGTTCATTATTTAATATCAGCTTGCTTTCATAGATGGCAATATAATTCAGATCGTTATCAGTAAGAAGGACTTTTCTCTTTTCATAGATTTTATAACTGTTATCCAGGAAGGTCTTTATCTCCACCAGCTCCTTCTCAATGGCAGTCATCCTGTCATATATGCGGGCAGCAATGGCATCGTGACGCAATTCATAATATCCCTGTTCATCCTGATCCGTTATAATCCTTACATTTACAAAATATCTCAGGATTTCTTCAATTTGCCTTTTATCCAGTGTATGACCTGTAGTCATAAGAGATTCTGATATATCAGGAAAATTGACCTGTTTTTTTGTCCCATCGGTGGAGATCATGGTTTTTAATACCGCTTCTCCCATTTCCCCATTTGGCATTTGCCGTAACTGCTCATCCAGGAAATCACTCAGGATATTGCCCATCCTGCCCAGTTTTATCAGGTCATCGTGCATGATGACAGGATTATCCGCATCCCTTTCAATAGCAATCCTGTACATCTTATCCATCAGGATCTGCAGCCATGTGAGTTCCAGCCCGTCTGACTGTACAATTAAATGTTCAAGGATTTTATCAGGCAGTCCTTCTTCAATACCTACATTGCATACCTGGCATGGTTTGATAATAGCATCTTTTGCCGCTGACCGGCTCATTCTTTCAATTCGTATCCGATTCTCGTACAACCCGGGTATGAATGGTTCAAATTCAGTGAGGCTGGCAAAAAACTCTTCCCTGATAACAAGTATGATATTTATTTTAAGCCTGCTTTTTAATATTTCGTTCAGGTCGGCTGCCAATTTTTCCCTCTCCTCATTATCTGAGAGTATAAATATTTCCTCAAACTGGTCGAATATCAGAGCAATCGGCTTAGAGTGTTCATAAAAAATATCTTCAAGGATTTCAACTGTATTATCCAGCTTTGCCTTTGAATACTTTTTTATTCCTGAAACAAAATTATCATATGCCCTTTTACCGCATCTGATGTTAAGGGTGAAAATATCTTCCTGTGGGATCTTTGAGATCAGGCCACAGTTGACAATGGATGATTTTCCCGTTCCCGATTTTCCATAGACCAGTACCAGTTTGCCCGAATACAGTTTTCTGAATATTTCCTCGGTTTCATTATCCCTGCCAAAAAAGATATTTTTATCCTCTATAGTATACGAATCCAGAATGTCTGGCATCCGCGATTGCTATTAACGAGATCGCTTAGTTTTTATCGTTGCTGACCCACCCCCCCTCCCTCCCTGCGGGCAAGGAGGGGGGGGAATCTATAAAGAGGTGTGAGTTTAAGCGCTTACTTTTAATTTCTCAACAGACTCTTTATAGCCTGAATAGACAGACTCAGCTGCGAAAAATTCAAAAAACTTCAACAGGGAGTTCAGGGTTTCAAGTTCATTTGTTGTTCCGGTCAGGTTGAACGATCCGCCATTCCATACTGGTTTATATTTAACTACCCTGCCTTTATCCCAGTCAATATACATAAAAATATCAGGGATCCTGTTCTCACCTTCATTTGAATATATCAATACAGGATCCAGGTTAAGGTAATCCACCTCTTTATCTTTTACAATAATGATTGCAGGAGTATTAACTAATTCTGAAAGGATCTTGTTGTAAGCATTAAACTCCGAGCTGTTACCGATGACTTCGGAAAAGGTGTGAAAAAAGCTCGGATCAGTCCATTTACGGTATCTTACTGTGATATTGTCGACATACAGGAATGGATAATTCATAATAAATTCCATACCGGTCAGGATGGTTTCCAGGAGTTTCTCTGTTTCCGAGCAGAAATCCTCTATTATTTTATTTGTAAGTGTGAACTGGGGATGTGACAGCTGGTTCCGGATATTGGTAAGCCTGTCAAATGCTTTCTGTGCTGAACTTTCAGAACCTTTGGTATCCATAAAATATTCCGGCAGTTCTTTAAGGAACATCGGGACATTATTTTCCTGGAAAAGCCTTATTGATTCCCTTGTCAGGGAGATCCACTTCCCGAAGGAGGTCCTGGTAAACCATCCCGGGAATTCTTTCTTAAAATAATCAGGGACAGTAATGGTAGATTTAGTGCAGTTTTCCAGCAGATCGACAATTGAAATCAGGGCAAGAAGATGAATTGTTGTCTCGGAGATTTTCAGGATCTGCCGCAGCCTGTTCTCATCTGAAGCCAGATATTCCTTGGTATTCAGCCTTCTAAATTCTAGCGCAACCGGATAGGGATAGTCATTTTCTATTCTTCTGATAAGTTGTCTGTCCATTGGTTAGCATTGAAATTCAAGAACAGGCATAAATATACAATAATGCTAATATAAACAAAATTAATATATTATGAATAGTGAATTGGTATATTGGTATATTCGTATATTCGTATATTCGTAAATTGGTAAATTCGTGAATTCGTGAATTCGTGAATTTGGGTTGTGCGATTGGTATGTTCTGCCGGTTGCAAACCGGCAGCCATAACCTTTACGGGATTTGTCAGAAAAGGGGTATGTCACAACCACAATTTAAGGCTTCTCGCAATGTCCGCAAAGTTAACACAATGATCGCAAAGCTTTGATTAACAAATATTTGATCTTTGCAAACTTGATGCTTTCTTTGCGAACTTTGCGTGAAAAATCAGTTATGACACAACCCCGTATTTCGGTTCCCGGTGGGTTTGAGTTTTAAATATTTGATGTTCTGATGCCTGCCTGCTTGTCCGCAGGACAGGCAGGGTCGTTAACCGGATATATTTCTTTTTATGCGACGAAAAGACAAACAAATAACCGACAACCAAAAAATTGAGGAAATACTAAGAAAGGGAAGGCTTTGCCATATTGCAATGGCTGACCGTAATGAACCCTACATTGTAACCGTTAATTACGGATACTCAGATAGTGCAATTTATTTCCATTCTGCTTCTGAAGGCAAAAAAATCGATTGGCTCAGAAAAAATCCACGTGTGTGCTTTATGATCTATATTGATGATGAGTTGGTTGACGGCGAAAATCCCTGTCGCGACTGGAGTATGAAATACAAAAGTGTGATTGGATACGGGCATGCCTATTTGATAGACAATCTGGCTGAAAAAGAAATTGGGTTCAATGTATTAATGTCTCAATATACCGGTCAGAAATCATTTTTATTCGATGAAAAGAACCTAAAAGAGACAGCGGTAATAAAAATTGACATTGAGGAGATTTCGGCCAAAAGATCAGAATAAAAATATTCACACTCAAAGCAAATAAGTTACATATCTTCTGGAGACCTTAGAGACCTTTGAATATTCAATTAAAAATTCTATTCTTCCGATAGTTTAAAATCTATCGGGAAAGTGAATGCAATTGCAACTGCTTTTCCATTTTGTTTTGCCGGTTCCCAGAGTGGTGATGATTCAACAACCCTGACCGCTTCTTTATCAAGAAGGGAGTGGACTCCCCTGACCACTTTTACATTAGTAACTTCCCCCTTTGAGTTTACGATCATTTGCACATAAACCTTTCCAGTGATCTTCTTTTCCCTTGCTTCTTCCGGGTAAATCAGATTATCCTGCAGATATTCACGAAATGCTTCAGCTGTTCTCCCCTGAAAAACAGGCATTTCTTCAACCAGAAAGAAAAGATCTTCATCTATATTCTCTGAACGCTCATCTGTAATTTTTGTACTTTTACCTTCAGGTATTTCATACAATTTTCTTTTCATTCTCACATTTATCTCTTTCTGATCGGATTTGATCCGTTGTGTCTCATAACCAACATATGAAAATACCAATATCTGCTCATTACCTGATGTTTCAATCAGGTATCTTCCGCTTTTGTCAGTCATGGTGCCCTGTGTTGTTCCTTCAATAACAACGGCAGCACCGGACAATGGCTGATCAGATTGATCATCCACAACTGTTCCGGATACCTGGTTCTGAAAATTTAATGCAGATGATTCACTGATAATTTGAGGTTTGCTAAAAGCAAAAACCAATATTAGAATGACTGGTAAAACAGACAAAACTTTCAGATATGAGATTTTACTGGATTTGATTTTCGTCATCATGATCATTCTTTTTTTAGTTATAGATTTACTGAAACCATTGGCAAGTCTGAATATTTCAATACCAGTTATCTGGTTAACAAGTAAAGCCTGGTATTTTCCCCTGTCTTTATAACATTTTAATACCTCCCTGTCGGCTTCATATTCATGGATCTCCCTGATTGACCGCTCGTAAAACCATATGACCGGATTGAACCACTGCATAATCCCGGATATTCCAACCAGCATTAAATCAATAAAATGCATATTTTTTACATGTGTCTTCTCATGGATGATGATCTTTTCAAGCTCTTCATCCGACTGATTTGATTTGTTGATATAAATTTTGTTGAAAAAAGAAAAAGGTGTGATATCATCCTTAAGAAAAAACAATTTCAGTCCGTCTTTATTCATAAGTTCATTTTCCTGCCTCATTCTGAATAACCTGATTGCCTGATAAGCCATTCGTGAACCCAGGAAAATGATTCCCGATAAATAAATTACGAATATTACAACAGACCAGATCATTTTAAGATTGACAGATGCGTTATCTCCTGCATAATATGAATTTATCTTTGTAATATCATCATTGAAACCAATGAAAAACAGCGCAACAGGCTGCTCACTGTTTATTGTAAGCAGATTTTCAAAATGAATAAATGGTAATATAAAGGAAAAAACTACTGAACCCAGTAACATGTAACGATTCAATGAAAAAAAGGTCTCTTTGCGCAAAAAAAGCCAGTATATTCCATAAAACAGCCATAGTGCCAGTCCGGATTTGAGAAGATATATCCAGAAATTATTCATTATCGGTTTGCTTTTTTGATTTATTAAGTTCTGCCTCTGTCATCCTCAAAATATCTTCCATCTCTTTCATACTAATATTTTTTTCCCGGGCAAAAAAGGCAGCCATTTTTGGAAATGAATTATTGAAATAATTTTTCATGAAATGCATAAAGTGTACTCTTGCATATTCCTCCTTTTTTATTAACGGGAAATATTCATAGGTAGTGCCATAAGCTTTGTGATCAATGAATCCTTTCTTCTCTAAAACCCTGATGACCGTTGAAACAGTATTATAAGGAGGTTTGGGATCAGGGAATTGATCAATAACATCCCGCACCAATCCCTTTTCGAGTTTCCAGAGAATATGCATAACCTGTTCCTCAGCTTTGGTCAGTTTTTTCATTACTTGTAGATTTGAAATATTCACTTCGCTTATACACAAACAAAGATATAACTATTTTTTCCGTTTTCCAACTGTTTTTATAGTTTTTTAACTAAAATAATAGTTGATTTAAAATTGTTCTGCCAATTTTTTCAGTGCCTCCCCCGTAACCCTGTGAATCAGCCACTCATTCATTACCGTGGCGCCCAGTGATTTGTAGAATTTCAGTGCCGGTTCGTTCCAGTCCAGAACAGCCCATTCATACCGGCCGCAATCCCTTTCAACAGCAAGTTTTGCAAGGTATGCAAGCAGGACTTTTCCGAATCCCTTTCCCCTCTTTTCTGGCTTTACATACAGATCTTCCAGGTACAATCCCGGTTTCCCCACAAATGTTGAGAAATTGTGAAAAAACAAGGCAAAACTTACGGGTTCGTCAAGGTAATATCCAAGGATAGTTTCGGCATATCTTTTCTTACCGAACAGATTCTTTTTGAGATCTTCTTCAGTTGTCACAACCTCGTGTAACAGTTTTTCATAAACTGCCAGTTCCTTAATTAAGCCAAGGATTATCTGAACATCCTCCTCTATGGCATGGCGGATCTCAAATCCCTCAATCCTGGTCTGGATAATTCTTCTTTTATTTTTCATTTCGGAAATATTGAGATTCAACTGATTCTGTAAAGATATCCGTTTTGAAAAATAATTTGTAATTTATGCAAGAAATCAGATCAGGATTTTTAGCGACGAGTGGTATAAGAATTATCAATATAATGTTTTTGTAAAATTACACACCACCCCCTCTGTCAAGTAAACTTGGCATCTCCCCCTGTAAGCAAGGGGAGACCAAGAGGGGGTACTGACAAACCATACCATAATATCCAACACTTTAAACCATGCAACGCGACCTCTTTCACCAGGAATTACCAGATTTTAAAAAGGCAATCATCATCGGTGCTTCTTCCGGGATGGGTAGGGAACTTGCCAGGATCCTGACCAGGAACAATTACAGAGTAGGCATCACCGGGCGCAGGGAACATCTCCTTAAAGAGTTGTACAACGAAAATCCTGCACAATATATTTACCGTGCATTTGATATCAGGGACCTGTCGAAAACGGCAAAAAACCTGAATGAACTTATTAAAGAACTTGGGGGGCTTGATCTGTTTATCATGAGCTCCGGTATCGGTTACATTAACCTTGAGCTTGACTCCGAACCTGAATTTCAGACCATCGACACAAATGTAACGGCCTTCACAGATGTGATCACCTTTGCATACAGGTATTTCCTTGAAAATAAAAAAGGGCATATTGTTGGAATAACCTCAATCGCTGCACTTAGAGGAAACAAAAGTGCTCCTGCTTACAATGCCTCAAAAGCCTACCAGGTGAACTACCTGGAAGGGCTCCGCCAGAAATCCGTTTCCCTGAAAATCCCGATATATATTACCGACGTACGACCAGGATTTGTCGCTACGCAAATGGCAAAAGGGGAAAACCTTTTCTGGGTTGCTTCCCCGGAAAAAGCTGCGAAACAGATATATCGCGCTATCCGCAGGAAAAAACGGAAAGTCTACATAACCAAACGCTGGAGGATTTATGCCTGGCTAATCCAGCTTTTCCCTGCATTTATGTATGAGAAAATCTGAGCATTTTTGTTCCATAGGGATAAACATGCACTCATCCCCTAACCCACTACCCAATCTACCTTGCTACTTTGCAACCTTGTAACCTTGCTTCCTTGCAACTTTAATCTTCTATCCTATAACCTTATACCCTAGTTAACAACCGGGTTTGACTTTTTCTATATTCCTTATTACCTTAGGATTTATAAAAATCAAATCAAATGTCACAACAATCTGTTAATACAGCGTGTGTACATGCCGGTACACTGGTCGACGAAAGGACAAAAGGAGTGAACACGCCCATTTATACCTCAACTTCTTTTGCATACCTTGACCTTGAAGAGGCTGTTTACCCCCGGTACTTTAATGTTCCCAATACGTTAGCACTGAACAGTAAAATCAGTATGCTGGAACATGGTGAGGCAGGACTGGTTTTCAGTTCCGGAATGGCTGCTATCAGTTCCACACTCCTGGCATTTTTAAAAAATGGTGATCATGCTGTTTTTCAGAAGGGATTGTATGGCGGTACTTTTGTAATGGTTACCAGGGAACTGAACAAATACGGTATTGATTATGATATCACTCCTGATAATGATATATCTTCCTTTGAAAAGCTCATCAAATCAAATACAAAGATAATTTTTATCGAGACACCATCTAATCCATTGCTTTCCATAGTAGATATAACGATTGTTTCTGAACTTGCAAAATCCAGAGGATTGATTTCAGTAATTGATAATACGTTTGCTTCCCCTGTGAACCAGAATCCTATTGATCTGGGAATTGATATTGTCCTGCACAGTGCAACGAAATATCTTGGTGGGCACAGCGATATCTGTGCCGGTGCAGCTATATCAACCAAAAAATATATAAAGAATATCAGAACTACTGCACTAAGTCTGGGCGGCAGCCTGAATGCCCAGACATGTTACCTGCTTGAGCGCAGTATTAAGACACTGGGCATCAGGGTTGAACGGCAAAACCAGAATGCTCAGAAAGTTGCTGAATTTCTAAAGTCACATCCCGGAACAGAACAGGTTTATTATCCTGGACTGAGGGATCATCCAGGACATGTTATCGCTGCCAGGCAGATGTCAGGTTTCGGAGGAATGTTGTCTTTCGAGCTTCTTTTTGCTGATCCCGTCAAATTTCAGAAAAAACTGAAATTGATAAGACCTTCCGTAAGTCTTGGTGGTGTCGATACAATTATCTGTTCCCCGGTCATGACTTCACACAGGCATCTGAGTAAAGAAGAAATGGAAAAGGAAGGGATCAGGAATAATTTACTGAGGCTATCAGTTGGAATAGAAGATGTGAAGGATATTATAGAAGATCTGGAGCAAGCATTTTGAAAGATGAAGGATGAATGATGAATGGATGAATTCTTGTAATTTCCCAGACTCATACACCCCTTTGATTCCTCTCTCTCGAGAGAGAGGGGGAACAGGGAGGTGAGTACAATAAAAGTGTTTAAGGATTACCGTATCTTTAACTGATCAATACATTTAATAATTCTATGATCCCAATCCTCGATTTTGGAACTGTTTTCGGGAAAAGCATATTTCAGCCATTTGGGCTGTTCAGGGACCTGGCAAAATCGGAAAAGAACCATTTTTATGGATGGGTATATTGCCTAGGCTTTTCAATTCTGTACAGCCTGACGGCACTCCTGCTTTATTTGAGGGGATGGCAGCCGGTTGTAACACCCGTGTTAAATTTCCCGATTGAAAAATATTACCTGTACCAGACATTTTTTACCATACCTGTAGCCATATTTGCCCTGGGATTGGGTACTGTCCTGGCATACTGGTTTTCCCATCTTTTTGGCTCTGAAACAAAACTGATAGAATATTGGGGACCGGTATGTGTTGCGTCGGTCATTCCATTACTTTTTACTATGTGGATACCGGAGACATTCTTTATCCCATTTCTTGAACCACAGACCACCCCGGCCCCTCCTTACGACATGATTCGCATCCTGGCTGGTTCTGTTTGGACTGTTATCCTTATCATCATTGCAGTTAAACATGCTTCAGGAATGAACTGGTTTAATTCCATCATAACGGGGATTATTGCTGCAGGTTGTATCGGATCAATTATGGCTTATTTTTTCCGGTGATTGATCATTGGTTAATTCAGTGGCGCTTTGATAACTTTTCGATAGTGAAATGTATATTCAGAATTAAGGTCATCCCGACGAGCGAAGCGACTGAGGAACCTCGTCGGATCTCAGATAATCATATTTATTAGTGCGCTCCAGATTTTTGCTTACTGTACCCGATTACGAGTTCCCTCCTCGCTTCGCTCGTCGGGATGACTTACTTCCTTCCACTGTTTATTATTCATCCGATATCATAGAATCGTAGTATATGGTTTCTCACATTGACTCTGAAAAAGAATCAAAAAGAATGATAAACCATTAAACCAGGATACAGTTATTCCATTATTTCTTTATTCCATATATTTACATCTTACTTATAAACAATATTCCATGGCCTTCAATATCGAAGAATCCGATCTTGAAAAATTCATTGTAATTGGCGATCGGGTCCTGATCAAGCCCAAATCACCACAGGAAAAGACAAAATCCGGATTGTATCTCCCTCCCGGAGTGCAGGAGAAAGAAAAGATACACAGCGGATATGTCCTGAAAGTTGGTCCTGGCTACCCCATACCGGCAATCCAGGATATGGATGAACCATGGAAGGATAAAAGCGACGATGTAAAATATGTCCCCCTTCAGCCAAAACCAGGAGACCTTGCCGTTTATCTTCAGAACAGCAGCTATGAGATTGAGTTTAATAATGAACGGTATGTGATCGTACCACATTCAGCAATTCTGCTGTTGATAAGGGATGAAGGATTATTTAAGAAATAGGTTCTCGGTTCTCAGTTGGTGTGGGTTTTGGGTTTGGGGTGTGATTAACCACAGAGCACACAGAGAATTGTAGAGGGCAACAGAGTGTAGAAATTATTCCTGAAACTTTTCACACTCAAATCCTCAACTCAAATACACCAATAGTAATATTCCAACATTCCATTATTCCAAGCTGTTTATTTTAATTCTTCAAAATAAACATTACATTTAAATATTCAATCTAAACACACAAATAATAAAGAAATGAAACATGCTTTATTTTCATTGTGCTTTTTATGTATCCTATTTACAGGGATTAAGGTGGTAGCACAGGATGATCCTGTATCTAAGGGATTGGATGCCATTACAAAAGAAGCCGTCGAGGGGCAACTGGAATTTCTGGCTTCTGACTGGACCCAGGGACGTGAAACAGGAACGCCGGGTATATATATGGCTGCGGATTACATCGCCAGTATATTTAAAATATATGGATTACAACCCGGAGGAGACGAAGCCTGGACAAGTGTTTCCCGCCAGGAACGAATGGCAGGTAAAAGGCCGGAGAGATTCCGTACTTATTTTCAGAATATTGATTTTATTGAATATTCCGATGGAGGTAATCATGAATTCTCTTTATCCTCTGTTTCCGGAGCAAGTAAATATAATTTTAAGCATCAGACAGATTTTCAGGTTCGCCCATCGGATGTTGGAATTGAGGTCAACGCGCCCATCGTTTTTGTCGGTTATGGATATGTGAACAAAGAGCATGCATATGATGATTATAAAGGGATTGATGTCAATAATAAGATTATTCTGTGTCTTTCAGGTTATCCCGGGTATTCAGATACAACATCAAAAGCATACCGGATTTTCAATAAAGATGAAGAGATCAGTGTCTATCGCTTATCAAGGGATAAAAGCAGGATTGCAAAAGAAAAAGGTGCTGTTGCAATGATTGAGGTCAATCCAGAATATGACCCGATGAGTAACTGGGCAGATAATATACCCTTTCGTTATAATACCCGGATGTATGAGGGAGATAAGCCTCTTACACCTTACAGGACAAGGATGATCATCCCAGGAGATACTCTTTCGGATAATCTGACGACTATCTCGGTAAGCAAGAGGGTACTGACTGAGTTGTTAGATGGAAGTGGGATCAATATTGTCCAGTTCGCTGAACAGGTTAAAAATACTTTAAAACCTGCTCCAAAGGATATACCCGGTAAGAAAGCCTATCTTAAAATCAATGTTAATTCCAGGGTTGTTAAGGTACGTAATGTGATCGGGATAGTTCCAGGAAAAGACACTTCAAGCATCATTGTTATTGGAGGACATTATGACCATCTTGGCATGCAGGAAGGTTTTATCTGGAATGGCGCAGATGATAATGCTTCCGGAACAGTCGGGGTGATGACCATAGCAAAAGCATTCCTGGCAACAGGTGTTAAGCCTGAAAAAACTGTTGTTTTTGCAGCATGGACCGGTGAGGAAAAAGGGTTGCTCGGATCCAGTTACTTCGTTGATCATCTTCCTGTACCAAAAGAGAATGTTATAATGTACCTGAATTATGATATGATATCACGCGATAATTCTGACGATACACTGGGAGTAAAATGCAGCCTGACCTATACATCAGGTTACAAATCCTTTGAAGAAAACACTAAAAAATATAATGAAGATCACCAATTTGGTCTGGATATTTCATTCAGGTCACGTCCCCGCCCAAGCGGTGGCAGTGATCATACACCTTTTACACAGAAAGATATTCCGATCATTTATTTCATGGCCGGATTTCCTGAAGAATATCACCAGGCCGATGACCATGTCGGACTTGTCAACTGGGACAAGATGGTGAAGATTATTAAACTGGGATTTTTAAATACCTGGGAGGTTGCAAATGGAGAGCTGATCAAGGTTCCGGTAACTGAGAGTGAGCGTGGTTCAAGGGGGGACTATTTCTGAATGCTGAGTGATGAGTGGTGAGTGGGGAGGGGTGAGTGAGGAGTTTGAGTTTATTTAACCACAGAGGGCCACAGAGAGTTATTCTCATGGCTCTCCTAAATCTTTGTGGACCTCTGTGACCTTAAATAGATAGAACTACAATTTACTATTCAGCTTTTCCAGATATTCCTTCACAGTTTTTTCGTCACTGCAATCGACAATTCCGGCCAGTGTGTTTCCTTTCAGGATTGTATAAATATCTCCATTATAAGGATCGGAAATCAGAAATGTCCCATCTTTAACTTCCAGTTCCTGTTTGGTGAACTTCAGATACTTTCTGAGCATTTCACTGACTTCCTCCGACTTTTCAGTCCTGATAACAAAAACCTGAAAATCCTCCCCATCCTCTTTATAACTGGCAGTAAACGCGGAATGCAGAAAATCAAAGCCCAGAAAGTTCTCAGCTATATAATACTCACTGTACGGAACCATTCCTGGAGGGAAAATCTTATAAATGCCAGGCCAGTTGTGATCCTGCTGCAGGTGTTGCTGCATATTCTTCGCGATTTTAACCAGGGCTTTCTGGGCATTATCACCCTGACTACTCGTTGTAACTTTAATATAATAATTACCACACAGGAAGTTAAGTGCACCTTCTTCGAGATAACCCTGGGATCCGATATCAATGAAATTGTAATCGGGGCTTCGTTCTGTAGTATAGATACCAAAGGTATTATTAAAAGTACTGTGGCGGTATAACTCGACACGAATATTTATGCCTGCATCATTTTGATAATCAGCCAGATGAAGGTCTATAAAATCATAACTCAGGTACGAATCCGCTGCACCATCGATCAGGTCCCACAGGTTGGATGGTATATATATCCTTTCATTCACTGTTAGTTTCCACCCTTCTACATCCGGAAAAAGTTCAGTGGATACCGGATCATTTGAAGAGACGAAGGCGGCACTGAAACAAATAATCAGAAATGTTAATACTGTTTTTTTCATGGTGATGTATTTTGAGGCAAAGTTACATCAATATAATGAAAAAGGATTGCGTTAAGAAACCTTTGTGTTCCTTTGTGGTGTACTATGAGTCCTTTAGTGGTTTAATTGATTTTATAACCACCAAGTGCGCAAAGGATTTCACAAAGGTCACAAAGGTTTGCTGGTATGATAAATTATTAATCAGGTTATAAAATCCTGAGGTACATTCCTGAGCCGGGTTATT
>Ga0111176_1056_pt1 | contig 21321 bp, 16 predicted proteins | sample DeeMarSWOR324_28_FD_80229 | JGI IMG/M metagenome (GOLD analysis project Ga0111176, IMG submission 80229) | Bacteroides sp. SM23_62_1 | reverse complement strand
AAATTTCAAGAAGGGTGATGATAAGGAGAAAATGACACAGGAATTAATAAAAAAAAGGGGAGTGAATGCAGAATTGTACCTGGATGGACAATCCGGAATCTATTCTGAAATTAATGATGAAAAGAAAGCGCCCTATGCGGAAATAGTGAAAATGCTCAGCGAAGCAGGTGCCGAATAAGAGAATTTCTACAATAACCCCGAAATAAAATTTTGGAAAAGCAACAAGGTTTCTTATTTTTATCCGGTTAAAAAAGAATATTACAATCCAAGAACTGCTTAATCATAAATCTGAGGATTTTAATTTAAAGAAGAACTAAGATTTGAAAAACTGGAGCCTGGAAATCTGGCTGATTGTTACTATTTCTGCCTTTCTCCTGGGAGCAATCCTTACATGGTTACTCACACGATTGAACTCAGAGATAGAGGTTAAATGTGAATGGTGTGGAAGTAAGTTTACAATCAGGAGAAAGGAATTAAATCATAACATCAGGAATGGGCTGGGTAATTACTGTTCTGATAAATGCAGAAGAATTGTAATGATGCGGCGTAATGGATCATTTACCTGATACTACATTTTATATCTCCATTAAATCTTATCATTTAAGAGGATACGCAGCGGATGACTTTGAGTCATCCGTTGAGTCATTAATACCTCAACTAATCCCTCACACAGCGAACTGAAAGCCCTACATTTTTGCCATAGGCTTCCCTGCCGACTGGCAGAGTAGCGTAATACATGTATCGATTCCAGGCTTTTGTTGCCTCACTTTCGGTTGCAGACCAAAAAACACTGCGCTCTGTGATGTAAAAATAATTTCCTGTATAACCGCGGTAACCGCCTGGGAGTGCTGTAAAGCCAGTTTCATTGGTTGCACCTGTATTGGGGCTTTTCCAATGAAGTGTGTCAGTTTCTTTAAGTTTACCACCGGCAACAGTTAAACCGCCAAGGTAATCAACCAGTTGTTGCCACTCTCCATCACTTGGCAAATGCCAGCCGGTGGGACAAACTCCCTGAATACCGCTTGGAACAGCATCACTACTTACGGCACCATTCATTGCTCCCGCCCAGGTATATAATGCACCATAAGTATTCGCATTTGCAGCAGAATCATCACCATAATAAAAATAATATTTTGTTAAATAATCACCTGTCAGATCTACCGAATCTGTACCATCCACCAGGGGTGAACCATCTGCATAATGAGTGGTTTTCAGATTTTCTGCCATCCACACCTGATCACCAATCTTTATGGTTTTATAAAAATTGCCATCTATGTCTTTTACTACCCCATTTAATCCCGCGTCCAGCATTTCTTCATAAATGGCATCCTTTAACATATCTACATATGCTTTTGTTGCCGCATCCTGGTCATTTACCGGGTCAGCCATGTTAACTACTTTCTGGTTATTCATATTCATTTCTTTATTCACACTCAGGTTTGTGCTGGTTCCTGCTATCACAGGCCCGTTTCCACCCAGTTTGATAGCGCCGATGGTTGAATCGGGGATACCAAAAATGCCAAGTGTATTATACATGTCGATATCTGAAAGGTATGCATCATCGCCAATGATCAGGTTATGGCCCCCTGCACCGAATGCATCAGTAAGATGGAGCTGTATGTCTCCCTTTATGGCAGTGATCGATACCTTTCCCGAATCATACGAAATATCCTGATCCAGTCGATTCCAGACCGATGGCAGGGTTATTTCATTGCCATTTGTTATACCCAGGTAATAGTCATTGAGCACTAACTTCTGGGTATCGGCATCATCAAGCAGGTAACCCAGGTATACCTGGCCTCCGTTACTCAGGTACAGTGTGTCATTATTGATTGATATTGCCTGGAGCTCATTGGACGGGTTCGCATCATCATCATCAACATTTTCAACCTTTTCAGCATATAAAGCGAAGGGTACACTGAGAAGCTGGGTAGTGCCCATTTCTGTGTAACTGATCCCACCGGCAGGATCGAGTTCAACTTTCACAAAGTAAGGGCCATCGGACCAATCTATAGCAGCAAAATCGGTGGCATTCACGCTCCCTATTGAAAGTGTCACCAATCCAAAATTATTTGTGGCAGGTGTAAACTCTTCCATACATACAGCTGTGCCCGTGACACCACCCTTCAGAATGCTTATCTTCATACCCACGATGCTATTGGATATAACATTCCCACCTGCATCACGAACCACAGCCTGGTAATTGAAACTTCCGGGTGCCTGCGCCAGGAGACTGGACGAAAACATGAATATTACCAGAAAAGTAAAAATCTTTTTCATGATTTTATTGTTTGAGGATTTTAAATGTCTTGATTTCTTTGGTGTTTTCCAGTATCTTCAGGAAATAGGTTGAAGAAGTATAACCCTCCATCCGGATCACTGTTTCCGGATCTTCAATATGTTTATACAGCAACAACTTACCATTCAGATCATAAAGCTGAAAAGAAAAATCTTTCCCCCTGTCATCCGCTGGAAAATGTAATATGGAATTCAATTGCAAATGAATACAATCTGTGGCAGGATTCGGAAAAGCAATTATTTCAAGTCCCGGACCAACTACTTCCTGAATGGCTGTTACGGTTAGTTTGCTCTGATGCATTCCCTGGGTGAGAATATTATTGCCATTAATTAAGGTTTCAATAACGGTTTCACCAACAGTCCAGCTTATTTGCACCGAACCGTTTTCCGCGTGATTGCCTGAGGTGGATACTACCTGTTGTGCTTTTATTGTTCCGGTAAACAACAGAATAATCAGGCACAAATGTCCAAAAGTCAGCATCTGATGTTTCATATTTTTATGATATGATATGTTGCAGGATTAAATTATAGATTTTGTGGTTTCATTTTTACAGGGACTGCATGAAATGTTACTAATTGTCTTATTATCCTTTGTGTAACTTTGTGTTGTACTTTGTGATCCTTTGTGGTTTAATGAGTTATATTAACCACAAAGGTACACACAGGTTCACTTAAAGGATTATAAAGGACCTTTGAAGCAACCCTTAGAAAAAAATCATATACATTTCTTCAAAAAATAATTTCCGAACAGTTTTTCCCTTTTTTCGATTTATTTTCCAATTTATTACAATTTCAGATCTTAACCAAATTTTTGGGATGAACAACCGGATGGTGGGATAAACTGCAGGTATACAGTGATAAACGGAGAAAGTTAAAATCGTTTAACCGATTTTTAACAGTTGTAAAGTAAATAAGTTTTATCTTTGGCCTTTTCATTGAAAACAAATTGTATGAGGTCATTATGAAGGTATTACGATTCTCCACTTTCGGTATATTTATGGTCGTTTTTTACTTACCCGGCCCTTTAACTGCACAAGACTCCCCGGAGAACTTTATTCAAAGGGAAAACGCTGTCAAGATTTTCATCGATTGTGAACGATGTGACATGAATTATATAAGGGAGGAAATACCTTATGTGAATTATGTAAGAGATGTGAAAGAGGCACAGGTATATGTCCTTGAGACCAGTGAGATGACTGGTAGCGGTGGACGTAAATACACATATGCATTTGTCGGACAGCTGGATTATGAAGGAATAAATGATACACTCGAGTATTCATCACGCCCGGATGATACACGTGATTATATGAGGGAACAGCGTACACAAATGATGAGACTCGGACTGATGAGATATGTGGCAAGAACACCATTGTATAATGAAGTGCTTATCAATGCAACAGAAGCGGTAGAACGACAGGAGGTCATTGACAGGTGGAATAACTGGATCTTTGAACTGGATGCAGAACCCAACTTTGAAGGGGAACAATCATTTAAAGAATTTTCATTCAGGAGTTCGGTGTCGGCAGCCAAGATAACCCACGACTGGAAAATAGAAATGGATTTTGATCACCGGTATACAAGGACCAAATACACTTATGAAGATACTTTATACAGCTTAAGTAGAAGTGCTAAAGGCCTTGATAACCTTTTTGTAAAAAGCCTGGGAGAACACTGGTCGGCTGGATTGCGAATGAATATCCTCTCTTCAACTTATAACAATATTAATTTCAGAATAAATGTGTTTCCATCTATTGAATATAATATATTTCCCTACTCCGAATCGACACATCGCCAGTTAAGAATTCTGTATGGGATAGGAAATTCCTATTCCCATTACTACGATACTACTATCTACGACCAGATGCAGGATAACCTGTTGCAGCAGAGGCTCCAGATTGCTTATCAGGTCCAGGAAAAGTGGGGTTCGATCAATATTTCTCTCGAGGAATCCAACTATTTTTATGATTTGTCGAAAAACAGACTTGAGCTCAACGGGTTTATACAAATACGTATCCTGAAAGGATTATCCCTGAGGATACGTGGTGGTGCAGCCAGGATTAATGACCAGCTGTCACTCATCAAAGGGGAATTATCTGAAGCAGATATCCTGCTCCAGTTGCAGGAACTGGAAACCAGTTATCAGCTTGATGGTGAAATAGGCCTGACCTACACGTTCGGTTCAATTTACAATAATATCGTGAACCCCAGATTTGGAAATGGCAGAAGGTTCTTTTTCTAGATTCAATTCCCTTGTACCGGTCACCTTATTTAAAAAAAATCCCCTCCAGGCTTCTCTTTGAAATTTTAATATTAATTTAACTGCTCTGATTAGCCTGAGAAAAGACAGGTAATACATCTACAGGATATTCTTCATGGCACATAAACCAAAATATTACAGGCAACGGCAAAAAAACCAGCCTTTGCCAAAACCGGGTAAAACTGCAAGGAAAGCGACCATTGAAGAGACCAGACAGAAGCAAAGAGAACTGGCTGTTAAAATATTCACGGTGGTTTATCTTCTGATTCTTTTCTTCAGCTATGTAAAAACCTATCAGTATATATTCGATGAAAAACTGGATCTGGGTGGAGATAATGCTAACTATTTTATTCTTGGAAAAGCACTGGCGGAAGGTCATGGATACAAAAGTATCAGCATGTATAATGCCCCGCCACATAATCATTTCCCTCCCGGTTATCCCGCAATCATCGCTTTTGTAATGAAATTCTTTTCAGATGAGATCACGACCATCAAAACTGCCAACGGGATCATGTTTTTCTTTACACTCATAATCCTTTTCTTTGTTTTCAGAAAACTAACACAGAACATCCATCTATCATTTGTGCTGTGTATCATCACCTTGCTCAATTCAATCATGTTAAAGCACTCCACTATCATGATGAGTGAGATCCCCTATATGCTCTTTACTTCCCTGAATATTCTCCTTTTTATCAATCTCGACTTTACAATCCATCCGCTGAAAAACAGATATTTTTACCCCTTCCTTCTAACCCTGAGTTTTGTGTATTACATCCGAAGCCTTGGGATAGCCCTTCTTGGTGGGATTTTATTGTATCTCCTGATAAAGAAAAACTGGAAATATCTGATTGCTACAATATCCGGCTTTGCCCTGCTTGCATTACCCTGGTTCATAAGAGGAAAAATAATTGGTGGAGGATCATATATGAGCCAGCTTTTTATGAAGAATCCTTACAGGCCTGAAATGGGTAACATGGAAATGTTCGACTGGTTTACACGTTTTGGAAAGAACCTGATGCGATATATCACAAGGGAAATCCCGAGTGGCACATTTCCCTTTATCCATGTCGACTACGACGCTGATATTACTGTTATGCAATGGATTATCGGTATAATTATCCTGCTGATAGCAGCTTATGGCCTTTACAAACTGCCAAAGCAAAGGATTCTTATCCTGTGGTATCTGCTGGGAACATTTGGAATCGTTTTGCTGTGGCCTGATGTATGGTTCGGCCCCAGATATATTATCCCTGTTATACCATTTATCCTGTTACTTACCGTCTATGGAATATACGGAGGCGTTCTAATGGTTGCAGAAAGAAAATATAAGTTGAATAACCGGTTAATTTCCAATATACTCATCCCATGGCTTTTTCTCTTCAGCATTCCATTATTTCTTCCCGGTGTAAAGGAACTGCATGCCTTTGCAGAAGGTGTGTATTCAAATACCTACCGGAATTTCTTTGAAATTGCAAAATGGTCGCGTTACAACACACCTGCTGATGCTATATTCTGTTGCAGAAAACCGGCACTTTTCTATGCCTATGCCCAGCGACCAATGACCCTGTATAAATACACTACCGATAAGGAGGAACTTATTGATGACCTGAAGGAAAAAAATGTGAGGTTCGTAGTACTGGAACAACTGGGTTATGCTTCAACAGGACGTTACCTGGTCCCTGCAATCCAGAGATATCCTCTGAAATTTAATATAATACAGCACCTGCAGGATCCGGATACCTATCTGCTTGAATTTAATTATGAGCTTGATTATATTGGCGAATGGAAAGATGAAAAGAAGAATGGCCATGGAAAGTTCACCTGGGAGGACGGAAGGATTTATGAAGGAGATTGGAAAGACGATATGATGACCGGATATGGTACTTTCACCTGGCCGGACGGTAGCCGTTATGAAGGACAATGGTTTGACAATCTAAGGCATGGAAAGGGAACATTCTATTCTGCCGATGGAAGGAAGATGGAAACAGAATGGAGGTTTGACAAACCATTATACTCACCGGGTGACTGACAGTCACCCGGTGAGTTATATATCATAACTCAGCCACAGCATCATAGAAATTCTCAAGACTTTCTTTGATATCCGGCACACTATTCATCCAGTTTGCCTCATATTCAATATCAAATAATCCCTGGAATCCCTGTCTTTTTAATTCACTCAACACGGCTGGCATATCCACCAGGCCTGTCCCCCATATCACATCTCCGGCTTCAGGTGTCATTCCATCCACATCTTTAAAATGAAACATGATTATTCTTCCTTCCAGTTTCTGAAGGCATTCCACCGGATCAAGGCCGGAACGTACCCAGTGCCCGACATCTGCACAAACACCAAGATTATTGCTTCTGCCCTCAACAGCCATCAATACAGAATCGGGATGCCAGTATTGTGATGGTGCAGGATGATTATGGAAGGCAACTTTGATGCCATATTCATCACATAACTCTTCAACCAGGTCGAGCTGATCCAGACCGGGATCTGAAGTAATAATCCCGATACCCATGTCTTTTGCAAAATCAAATAGTTGCTTCCAACCCGCTGTATCACTGGCTCCGGTAACGCCATAGGCATTCAGTTTGATACCCTTTTCATTCAGAAGTTCCTTGAGTTTATCCCTTGTTTCCTGGTCCATCGAAAAATGGGTGGTGCCTTCAATGCCATCGCCAATCGGCTGACCCGGATAGGCCTCAACAGATTTGAGCCCAAGAGTGTCGCCCTTATCAAGGGCTTCAGCAAATGTAAACTCCTTAAAAGTATAGGCCTGGAATCCAACTTCCCAACCAAGCTCTTCAGCAGCTTGTTTTCCGGGATTCTCAGTAGAACAGCTGAACAAAACGACAATGATAAAGAGCAGGATCTTTTGGAAATAATTCAGATTTTTTTTCATCTCCTTAGGTTTTAGGTTTACAGTCCGTTTAAAGAATTCAAAAATAGCAGGTTTCAATGAATTTTGCCAGTAATTGCCCTGACAATATTAATCCGTCCGCGGTTTGTTGACAGAAAATTATTGATAATTAGCTGATTATTATTGAAATATAATGATTGCTGTTAATGGATGAAGACTAAGACTAAGGCTAAGGCTGAGGCTGAAGTTGAGGAAGAGGTTGAGGTTGAGGAAGAAATAGTGGGACGGTGGGTAAATTGGGTGATGCACTCAAAATGGTATTATTCCTTTACCAGGATAAAGTTTTTAAATTCTCCCAGGCGCCTTCCTCCCAGTAAGTTGTTTTCAATACAGGAAATGAAGCGGTATTTTAACAGATCATGCTTGGCTCTGGGTTGGTTTGCACTGAGTGGACCATCGTACCGGAGTTCTTCCTGCCAGTCAAATTTATCAATCCATTCTTTCATCACCGCCGGATGGGAATCAGCAAAAACAGGCAGCCTTTTCAATGGTCCATAATCATATGATCCATTGAACTTTTTCTTTCTGACCATCTCATCTACCTTGTCTTTCCCCCTATGATTGGCTGTGAAGGCTTTCATTTTAGAACTCATCAGCTTTGGTGGTCTTACCCAGCCATAATGATAGACATAGGCATTCAGCCCGATCACTTTTAATTTGAATGTCTGATGCTGCTGCCGGTAATTTAATCCGTCAAAATCGGGTATCCTGCGGAACGATTGTGCCGATTCCCACGAATGTATCTCCGGATCATTCCTGATGATTCTGATTTCTCTCCTGTACCAGCAATGGGATTGCTGATAATGGAAAAAATCACCCCAGAAGTGAACATATTTGAACAGAAAACCTTCAATTTCCTTTTTTTCAAGATATTCCTCACATTTCGTCCTGATAAGTGGTAAATATTTTTCATGAACAACCTCATCAGATTGAACATAAAACAGCCAGTCACCTGTACAATGGCTCTTGGCAATGTCAGTCTGGTGAGCATGCTCCATACCCCTGGGATATTTTTTGATATCCCAGACAGTATCAATGATCCTGATTTTATCACTCCCGATCGAAAGTATTTCTTGCCTTGTACGATCATCACTGTCACAATCGCCCAGTGCAACCACGAATTCATCTACGACAGGAAGAATAGAAAGGATTGCCTGTTTTACAGGATAATACAACTTCGCCACATTTTTTGCCATTGTAAAACCACTGATCTTCATATACTTAATTTATTCATTTACTGTTATTCCCTCATTTGAGTGACAGATAATATCCAAATAATCCTGATCACTTTTCTGTGTGATTGTCCGAAGTTGCACTGAAACAAATCAATTAAGTCATTGATTTACAGGCTACTCTCCGAGAATGGTAACCTGCAGGTTCTTTATAAATAGCTAAATACCAACACCTTCGGTTTATTGCATAATCCGATTTTAAATTAATAAAATACTAGAACATTTGCAAACTATGGTATCTTTTATATAACCCGTTTTTTGCCAGCAATTCTTTATGATTGCCATTTTCAATAATTCTGCCCTCCTCAAGAACAATTATTTCATCGGCATGTTTAACGGTGGATAATCTGTGAGCAATGACAATGGATGTCCTGTTTCTCATCAGATTAATAATTGCCTGCTGTACCAACTTTTCAGACTCGGTATCGAGCGAAGAGGTTGCTTCGTCAAGTATTAAAATTGGTGGATTTTTTAAAAGGGCTCTGGCAATGCTTATTCTCTGACGTTGTCCTCCGGAGAGTTTACTTCCCGCATCTCCGACGTTTGTCTGATATCCATTTGCCGTTTCCATTATGAAATCATGGGCATTTGCAATTTTGGCTGCATTGATCACCTCCTCTTCTCTTGCAGTATCCAGACCAAAAGCAATATTGTTAAAGAATGTATCATTAAACAGTATGGATTGTTGACTTACGATACCCAGCAGGTTACGAAGATCTTTAAGCTTATAATCCCGAATATTTATTCCATCAAGTAATATTTCTCCTTTTGTTGGATCGATAAACCTGGGAAGCAGGTCTACCATGGTGGATTTACCGGAGCCGGATTTGCCAACAATGGCAATGGTCGTGCCCTTTTCGATTCTCAGATTGATATTTTTTAATACCATCTCCGTTTCATATCTGAAAAAAACATTCTTGTATTCAATGGCATTCCGGAACTTGTCCGCATGCACAGCATCTGAACGGTCGATGATGGTTATGGGCTGCACAAGAATATTGCCTATCCTGTCATAAGCCGCCATACCTTTCTGAATATTATAATAACCTGTTGAAAATGCTTTGGCAGGTGTGATGATCTGTGAAAACACGATCAGGTAGGTTATAAAAGCTTCGGAAGAGAGCGAACTAGTCTGATTCAGGACAATCACACCACCAATATACATCAGGATCATCATGACAACAGTGCCGAGGAATTCACTCAAAGGTGATGCAAGAAAACGACGGCGATAAACCCTGTTGATGATTCTTGTATAGGTTTCATTCGTTTTGGAGAATTTTGCGGTAATCTTCTTTTCAGCATTAAAAGCCTTAATGATTCGAATGCCCGACAAGGTCTCTTCCAGAATGGATAATAGGATTCCCAGTTGTTGTTGCAGCTTCAGGGATTGTTTCCTGAGATTTTTCCCTATCCTGCCAATAATATATCCGCTCACAGGAAGCAGGATTAATGCAAAAAGTGACAGTTGATAACTGAGGATGAACATGTAAACAATAAAGATGATGATTGTTATGGGATCCCTGAAGATCATCTCAAGGGAGCTCATCACCGAGGACTCAATCTCATTCACATCCATACCCACACGCGACATGATATCGCCTTTGCGTGAATCAGAATAGTAGGAAAGGGGAAGCCTTAGGATCTTATGATAAACCTCGCGACGTATATCACGGACAACACCTGTTCTGGCAGGAGTGATATAATAATTGGCAAGAAATTTAAACCCTGTCTTCAGTAAAGCCATTACAACAACCAGGATGCTGACGAGCATCAGTGCCCTCCCTTCCCCCTGATTAACAATTGTATTGCTGATGAAGTAGTTGAAATTATGTTGAATTGCCTCAATCTTCAAAGAAAATGGAACGGTCTCGGTAATAAGTTCCTGCTTGTGAAATAGTATACGCAGAAAAGGAATGGCCATCATAAAAGAAAACAGGGCAAAAAAAGCTGACAGGATATTGAACAGGACGTTCAACAAAGCATATAACCAATAGGGCTTAATATAATTGACGAGCTTAAGAAAGGTTTTCATCTGGATTTAAAGGCATATAGAACATCTGTAATTCAAATCCCGGTATAATTTTCAGGGGTTATCCGCATCAGTTCTTCTTTGACTGTTTGATCTATATTTAACGTTTCTATAAACTTATGTAGTATTTCCCTGGTGATAATTTTATTTGTACGGGTTAGTTCTTTCAGTGCTTCATATGGGTTTTCATACCCTTCCCTCCGCAGGACTGTCTGGATAGCTTCTGCCACAACAGCCCAGTTCTCACTCAGATCAGCTGCAATTCTGTCCGGATTCACAATAAGCTTGTTCATTCCTTTCAGCAATGATTTAAATGCAAGGAATGTATGTGCCAGCGGGACACCTATATTTCTCAGAACTGTTGAATCTGTAAGGTCTCTTTGCAGTCTTGAAACAGGTAGCTTGGCAGCCAGATGTGCAAACAGTGCATTGGCTACTCCGAAATTTCCTTCCGCATTCTCAAAATCGATTGGATTAACCTTATGTGGCATCGTTGAAGAACTTATCTCTCCCTCCACAATTTTCTGTTTAAAATAATCGAGTGAGATATAAGTCCACACATCCCTTGCAAAATCGATAAATATTGTATTGATCCTGCTGAAGTTATGAAACATCGCTGCCAGATGGTCATAGTGTTCGATCTGGGTGGTAGTTTGTAAGCGCTCCAGACCGAGGGTTTCATTCACAAAACGATTGGCAAAACCAATCCAGTCCACTTCCGGGAAAGCTACATGATGGGCATTAAAATTACCTGTAGCACCACCAAATTTTGCAGCATATGGTATAGCCCTTAGTTGCTCGGTCTGGTTGGTCAGCCGTTCGACAAAAACCCTGAATTCTTTTCCCAGGCGGGTTGGTGATGCAGGTTGTCCGTGGGTCCTGGCAAGCATGGGGATATTCTCCCATTCGTGCGCCAGTGAGGTGATCTTTTCTGTCAGGTCCTCAAGTAATGGATAATATGCTGCCTGCATGGCATCCCTCAGTGAAGCCGGGACAGCAGTATTATTAATATCCTGGGAGGTTAACCCGAAATGAATGAACTCCTTGAACTGATCCAATCCCATGGATGTAAATTTCTGCTTAATAAAATATTCAACAGCTTTTACATCGTGATTGGTGGTTTTCTCAATCTTTTTGACCTCATCAGCATCTTCCCTGCTGAACTCCCTGTATAAATCCCTTAGAGACTCCTTAAATTCAGGGTCAAAGGTTGCAAGCTGGGGTAATGGAATGCCGCAGAGGGCAATGAAATACTCAACCTCAACGAATATGCGATACCGGATTAACCCATATTCTGAAAAATAAACAGCCAGTTCATCAACTTTTGGCCTGTAACGACCATCGATCGGAGAGATGGCAGTAAGTTCGCTTATTCCCATAGCTACTTCATTTGAAACGGATAACAAAGTTAACAGAATTTTCAAGATCATATGCTAATCATTCTTTTTTGTAATTTTGACCCGTTTGGTTTATTAACATTCCTGGAAAACCTTATTATGATGAGAAAACATTTAAAAAAAAGCTGGGCATATCTGGTTGTTTTATCCGGACTGCTACTTCTATCATCCCAGGGCATTAATGAAGAGGAAATATCAGCCGATGAAAAAGTACTGGTATATAAATATGAAATAAAAGAGCAAATTGCTCCGGCTATCTGGAGGATTACAAAAAAAAGTTTTGAGGAGGCTACCAACCTGGGAGCAGACCTCATTATCATCCATATGAATACCTATGGTGGACTTCTTGATGCGGCAGATTCCATCCGGACAATGATCCTCAACAGTTCAATCCCAGTTTTTGTTTTTATCGACAATAATGCGGCATCTGCAGGTGCATTGATAGCTATTGCCTGTGATCGTATCTATATGCGTCCCGGTGGTAGTATTGGTGCAGCAACCGTCGTGGACCAGACGGGCCAGCCGGTACCTGATAAATATCAGTCCTTCATGCGTTCCACAATGCGTGCAACAGCCGAAGCCCATGGCAGGGATACCATCATCCAAGATAACGATACAATTATCCGGTGGCACCGCGATCCAAAAATAGCAGAAGCCATGGTTGATCCCTCCGTTTATATTGAAGGAATCATTGATACAGGAAAGGTCCTTACCTTTACTACAGAAGAAGCCATTCAGAACGGATACTGCGAAGGTCAGGCAAATAATATTAAAGAGGTACTTCAATTTGCAGGGATAGAGAACTATGAAATCCGTGAATACACATTTTCCGCAACAGATAGAATCATCGGATTTCTGCTAAATCCAATTGTGAGCGGCCTTCTGATTATGGTTATTGTAGGGGGTATTTACTTTGAACTTCAATCACCAGGAATTGGCTTCCCACTTGCCGCTGCCGTAATTGCTGCAATACTGTATTTTGCACCACTCTACCTGGAAGGACTCGCACAAAACTGGGAACTGATTATATTCATTATTGGATTGATCCTTATTGCGCTCGAAATATTTGCCATTCCCGGTTTCGGGGTGGCAGGGGTATTGGGAATCCTGCTGGTTATCATCGGATTAACGCTTGCTATGGTGGATAATGTTGTCTTCGACTTCGACTTCTCATTCGCCTTTGCTGAAATAATCAGGGCCTTCTTTATTGTTATCACATCCATGTTCCTTGCTTTCCTTCTGTCATTATATATCGGGAAGAAACTATTCACAGCACAGGCATTTGGAAATCTTGCCCTGAGAAAAGACCTTAAAACCGATGATGGCTTTCTTGGTGTTGAAAGTAAGCCCAGGGAACTGGTTGGAAAAACAGGTATTGCTGATTCAGTCCTCCGCCCCTCCGGGAAAGTTATGATTGATGATGAGATCTATGATGCTAAATCGGAATTTGGATTTATCAATAAAGGTGAGAAAGTAAAAGTTATACGATATGAAACCAGCCAGATCTATGTAGTCAAAGTAGAAGACGAAGAAGCAAGGGAGTGATGGAGCGATGGAGCGATGGGGTGAAAAGGTGTCAGCAACACAGAAGTATCAAAGACCACGAATTTATTCGTGGGAGAAGCAGGTAAAAAAGCGGGGGAGCGAGGGAGCTTTACACAATAACTTAAAATCTCTAATTTACACTAAATGATTATACCCCAACATATCATAAGAGACTATGATCCTGCAGATTATGATCAGCTTCTGGAATTATGGAACCTGACAGGATTAAACTATCCTGAAAGGGGTGATGACGGGATTGTAATTGAGAGGTGTATCACGATGGGTGGAAAACTTCTTATCATGGTTGAGGCAACAGAAAACAAGTTGATCGGCTCTTCCTGGATGACCTATGATGGAAGAAGGATACATCTTCATCACTTTGCTATCCACCCCGACTACCAGAACAGGGGGCTCGGAAAGATCCTGACCAGGGAATCATTACGATTCGTCCGTAAAATGGGGCAACAGGTTAAACTGGAAGTTCATAAAGAAAATAAAATTGCCAAGCACCTGTATGAAAAATTTGGTTTCTTTGCCTTTACTGATTATGACATCTATATGCTAAGGGATCCAGACAATCTGAACCTGTAAGCGTTGAAAACATACTGAACCAGATTTTATTTTGAAAAGCGTAAGTTGTTATTTATATATTTTTTACAAGATATCCTGAGTTCTTAAAACGTCTTTGTATAAATTTGATTATCAATATGATCGTCTTTAACAGGTTATTTGCTATCACTTTTACAAGGTATTTTATAACACATATTAAAATGCAGTCAATCCTGTTCATTTTCTTATTCGTGTCATTATTTAGTGTTTCTGCTCAATCAGGATGGGACAGCATCACCGTTCACAGGGCAAATACTGCAAATGAAAACAGGAACCTGAAGGATGATGAAAAACAGGTGATATTCTACACAAATCTCGCACGTGCAAACGGTAAATTATTCAGCGAGACCTATCTTAAAAGATTTATGGACTCTACCGGGATAAAACCTACTCCATTCACCGAGTCACTGGAAGTTGATCTCAGGAGTATTGAAAACCTGCCAATGCTTATACCTGAACCGGATCTATATAATATAGCCCGGCAACATGCTATTGAATCCGGAAAAACAGGCCGGAAGGGGCACCAGGGCTTTAAACGGCGATTTAACAATCTGGCCTCAACCTATAATGCATATGGTGAGAATTGTTATTATGGCCAGGATAATCCGCTTGATATTGTAATTAAATTACTGATCGACGAGGGAATAACTGACCTGGGGCACAGGTTTAATATGCTCGATCCCCGGTATAATTCTATCGGCGTATCCATCATGCCACATAAAACACATGGATACAATTGTGTCATGGAGTTTGGCGGTAAAATAAGACATGGCCAGAATTAAGGAGGAAACAGAGTTGTGGATTGTCAAATGAATCAAACATACATATTATGAAATCCGGTTCACAAATCTGTTTAATAACAGGTGTCACCTCCGGCATAGGAAAAGAAACGGCAATTGAGCTGGCACGCCAGGGAATGCATATTATATTCAATACCCGTGATGATGAAAGAGGTCATGCTTCAAGGAATGAAATAATCAAACTTTCAGGCAATCAAAATGTTGATGTGTTTTTTTGCGATCTCGCATCAATGAAATCAGTGTGTACTTTTGCAGGAATCATCAGGGCAAAATATGATAAACTTGATATTCTGATCAATAATGCAGGGATCTGGACCTCCAGGAAAATCATAACAGATGAAGGTTTTGAATCACAATTTGCTGTCAATCACCTCGCACCTTTCCTGCTGACCCATCTTGTACATGATATGATCAAAAAGGCACCCTCGGGAAGAATAATCAATGTCTCATCAGGTATTCACTATCGTGGTTACCTGGATATTTCAGATCCTGAATTCAAGCAAAAGTCATATAATTCAATCAATGCTTATACACAGTCAAAGATTGCAAATATCCTTTTTACAAGATATCTGGCTGAAAGTCTTAAAGAGACAAATATTACCGTTAACTGCCTTGCACCAGGATGGGTGAATACCGGGCTTTTCAGGGAAGCAAATGTATTTGTTAAACTGTCAGCCAGATTAATGGCACACACTCCCCGGCAGGGTGCTGAAAATACGATTTTTCTTGCAACTTCTCCGGAGGTTGCAAACATAACGGGCGAATATTTTGAAAAGAAAAAAGTAAAGAAGGGTTCCAGGCAATCCAATGATATGATACTGGCAGAAAAATTATGGACCCTCAGTAAAGATTATCTGAAAGATTATATAAACTGCTGAATCTCTTTATTCACTATCTTTATGTTACATTGAAATGATAATCATTCATAGCACAACACGTTATTGTATAGAATTTCGGTTATGTTTTTTAACAAATAAAATCCCAGCACACCATGAGACATGAAAGATCCCATACAAAGGTAGTAGCCACTCTTGGCCCCGCTTCAGCCAACCGGGATGTACTATCCGAAATGTTCAGGGAAGGTATTGATGTCTGCCGTCTTAATTTTTCTCACGGGAGCCATGAGGACCACCTTAAATCCATTGAACTGATTAACGACCTGAATGCCAGTTTCTCATGTAACGTAGCAATCCTGGCCGATCTGCAGGGTCCCAAATTAAGAATCGGTGATGTTGAAAATAATGCCGTTGAGCTGGTAGAGGGGAAAGAAATATCATTCGTTAACACACCCTGTGCCGGTAATACAGAACGGGTATATATGAGCTATGAGAGACTCGCACTGGATGTCAATGTCGGGGAGACGATTCTGGTAGATGATGGCAAGATTAAGCTGGAGGTTACCGAAAGTAATAAGAAAGATCTTGTGAAGATGAAAATCCTCAATGGGGGAATATTATCATCAAAAAAAGGTGTAAACCTGCCAAATACCAGAGTAAACCTGCCAAGCCTGACAGAGAAGGATAAGAAAGATGCCAGTTTTGCTCTCGAACATGGTGCTGACTGGATCGCTCTTTCATTTGTCAGGTCAGTGACAGATATTCTCGAGATTAAGGAACTGATTAAGAAAAGCAAGCGGCCAACTGCCAGGGTTATTGCCAAAATTGAGAAACCGGAAGCCCTCAATGAGATTGACCAGATTATTGATATGACCGATGGAATTATGGTGGCCCGTGGTGATCTAGGTGTTGAAGTACCTTTCGATAAGGTCCCCTTAATACAAAAGGACATAGTTACAAGATGTATTCAGAAATCCAAACCGGTGATTGTGGCTACACAGATGATGGAAAGTATGATTACCAATTTCCGTCCAACACGGGCTGAAGCAAACGATGTAGCAAATGCCGTCCTGGATGGTGCCGATGCATTGATGCTCAGCGGGGAAACATCCATGGGCAAGTATCCGGTAGAAGTTGTACAGAGCATGCAGAGCATCATCGACTGGACAGAGAAGGGATATAGCTATTACAGAAATAATCCCCCGCTTGAATTTTCCCGTACATTCCTGTCCGATTCAATCTGTTACAATGCCTGCAAAATGGCGGAGCAGGCCAAAGCACGTGCAATTATTACCTTTACCCATTCGGGTTATACCGCTTTCCAGATTGCCAGCCACCGGCCTAAAGCCAACATTTTTGCATTTACAGACAACGACAAAATTCTCCGTAAATTATCACTGGTTTGGGGAGTCAGGGCGTACCATTCAGAAGTCTTTGAAAATATCGATAAATATATCAGCCATTCCATCCAGCGCCTGCTGGAAATGAAACTAATCCATGAAGAAGATGTCGTGATTCACGTCGGAAGTACTCCTATCCTTGAAAGAGGACGAACAAATATGATCAAACTGAGCTATGTCTGATGGTCAATGTATGAGCGACGATTACAACCCCTGATCTGGTAATCAGGGGCTAACCAATCACCCTTCCTTTATTCCTCCATGCTCCATACTCCTTACTCCTTACTCCATACTCCATACTCCATACTCCATGCTCCATGCTCTATACTCCCTTCTACCTGACCCAAAAATCCATCATTTTTTTATCTTCAATAAAAGCTTCCAGGTGATCACCAATTGCCACAGGCCCTACACCCGATGGTGTGCCGGTAAAGATCAGATCACCCGTTTTTAAAGTGATGAACCGGGATACATAGGAGATCAGTTCATCCACCGGGAAGATCATATTGGCAGTATTGGAATGCTGGACAGTTTTGCCATTGATATCGAGATGAAAAGAAATGTTCTGAATATCCGGAAAATCCTTTTTATTATAAAATCTGCTTATTGGTGCTGAGTTATCGAATGCTTTGGCAACCTCCCAGGGTAACCCCTTCTTTCTGGCATCATCCTGAAGGTCCCTTGCCGTAAAATCTATCCCTATGCCAATCTCATCATAATAACGATCTGCATATTTTTTAGCGATGGCCTTACCAAGCCTGCCAATTTTTACGACAATCTCCACCTCATGATGAATATTCTGGCTGAAATCAGGATAAAAAAATGGTTTGTTGTTCCTGACAATGCAGGCTTCGTGTTTCATAAAAAATATGGGGTTCTGAGGAAGAGGATTATTCAGTTCCCTTGCATGCTCAACATAATTGCGCCCGATGCATATAATTTTCATATCACAAAAATTTTCTGGTTTGGCTCAACAACAGCTCCAGCATTATGTTATTGCGACAATTTTACCCGGGTGATTTATTTCCCGAAAGATCGGAGTTTAATACTGGTAAGTACTTTCTTGGTGTAAAGTGGGAAATCCCCATTCATGATCCAGCCGAAATATCCGGTATCGTTTTTCAGTACTTCTTCAACTGCAACTCCTTTATATTTACCGAAATTAAAGACTTCCACTCCCTGTTCATTATAAACGATCCTGCCTGCGAAATCAACATTATTATTCTGGGCTGAGAAATCTGAAAGCCAATTGATATCGTTTTCGAGGTTATGATATCTATCCAGCTGTGACTGGAGGATCTCAAAGGTAGCACGGGTATCTGCCTGTGCACTATGCGCATCCTTCAACTCCTTATTGCAATAAAACTTATATGCAGCACTGAGTGTTCGTTGTTCCATCTTATGAAATATAACCTGGACATCCACAAATTTTCTTTTTTTCAGATCAAAATCAACATTTGCCCTTAAAAATTCTTCTGCCAGCAATGGTATATCAAACTTATTCAGATTATAGCCTGCAAAATCACAACCTTCAAACTCATTGATCAGTGATTGGGCAATCTCAGCAAACGAAGGAGCATTTACGACATCCATATCTGATATTCCATGTATATCGGTTACCTCTTTGGGAATCGCGATACCGGGATTGACAAGGATCGTTTTGCTTATTTCATCCCCGGAGGGCATGATTTTAAGAAAGGAAATTTCTACAATACGATCTGATACAATGTTAATCCCGGTCGTCTCCAGGTCGAAAAAGATTAATGGATTTCGAAGGTTTAGCTTCATCGGGTAAATGAAGGATTAACTATGCATTAATCATCATAGGCATCAGTAACATCAATATATCTTCATTTTCATTCTCTACTTCAGCAGGCAACAATATACCTGCGCGTGTTGGATCGGAGAGCTCTAATAAAACATCATTTGAAGAAAGGTTTGATAGAATTTCCAGCAGAAATGTTGACTTGAATCCTATCTCCATCTCCTCACCCTCATACTGACACTTCAGCCGTTCATAGGCCGAAATAGAAAAATCCAGATCCTGTGCCGACACAGTGATCTGATTCCCCGTCAGGTGCAATTTAACCAGATTGCTTGCCTGGTTTGAATACACTGACACACGCCGGAGAGTATTCAGAAACTCAACCCTGTCGATGGTAAGTTTATTGGGATTATTTAGGGGAATGACCGAGTTATAGGAGGGATAATTTCCTTCAACAAGCCTGCACACAAGTTTATATTCTGTCATCGTAAAGAATGCGTTCTTATCATCAAATTCCATAATTACATTATTCTCCTCTTTTGGCAATACATTCTTCAGTAATCCCGATGGCTTTTTGGGAAGGATGAAAGAGGAATTTTGTTCACCCTTGCCATCTATCCTCTTATACCTGACCAGTTTATGAGCATCGGAAGATACAAATGTCATATCATCAGGTGAAAGTTCAATAAAAATACCGTTCATGACCGGACGGAGTTCATCGTCAGCAGTTGCAAATAATGTTTTGGAGATCCCACTTAACAGGATTTCAGGGGATATTTCCACAGATGATTTTTTGTCCGTTTTGATGACGGGCATCTGGGGAAAATCCGCGGCATTCTGCCCAACGATGGTGAACTTGCCATTCTCTGAATTGATTACAATGGAAAGGTTGGTTAGATTAATCTCAAATGTTAAAGGGATTTCAGGAAATTCTTTTAAAGTATCTGTCAATATCCTGGCAGGAATGGCAATACTTCCTGCTTCGGATGCGTTCTGAAGAGTCATCTTGGTTACCAATGTCGTTTCAAGATCAGATGCAGTTATTTCCAGCTCACTGTCTTCAAGCTTAAATAGAAAATTATCAAGGATAGGCAGTGTATTTTTTGAACTTATTACCCTGCTTACAGCCTGAAGATGGTTCAGCAATTCGGTACTCGATACAACAAATTTCATTTTAACTATTTTTGATTAACCTGTTTTTTTATTCTATCTATCAATTATACAAAAAAAATATCGAATGGTTTGTTTGATCAAATTATTTTTTTTCATGTTGAAGGAAATATCCGATTTCTTTCATGATCGGATCAAGATCGACATATTTAATAATTACTGTATCAGTATTATTAATTACTCCAAACAAACGGTTTAAATCAGGTTCCATAATCCCCTGGTCATTGATAATGAACTTCCTGAAGGCCCTGATCTGAGTAGTATCTTCCCGCGAATCACAAATGGTCAGAATGCTTTCACTTTCCGTAAAGGAGGATATCAATGTTGCATTATGATCATACGGTGACAGGAAACGTTCAAAATTAATCTGTGTAAAATAACCAAGGTACTGTTCTATGGATTCAATGTCCGGGTCGGCAACTTCATTACTGTCCAGATCATATAGTTGATAATCACCCGGTGCATGAATGATAAGGTTAAAGGAATTCTGCATCCTTGTCCGGTCAACATAACTAACAGACCTGATCTCATCAGGCATCAGCTGTATTAATGTGTGATCCCGCCAGTAGTTGATATCATCGACAAACAGGTTTGCCAGGTTTCGGGTTCTGAAACCGGGAATTTCCACTTTGAATACCTTTCCGGAATGGTCCTTCATCATATAAGTTGCATCGGTATGAACTGTATCATGATACATAAAAGCTATATACGGATTCCTCCGGTTTGTAAGTATCATCAATCTTTTCCCTTCATTCTCCAGTTTCTCCAGGATTTCATTATAGATGGAGCCGGGCACCAGGGCATCAATGCTCAATCTGGAAACCAGTTCCAGTAATCCCTTAATGCGCTGGTTACTGGCTGTATACCGGCGATTAATCATCCACCGCCCTTCCAGTTTTTCAAGAATTATAATCTGATCAGGAGAGCGGATTTCGATCAATCTGATCCTGGCCGTATCTTTTATTGCAAAATCATCACCGGATGATTTTAATATACCCGGGCGACCAATGAATAGTAAATAAAAAGAAATGAGAAGAAGAAGGAACAGAATGACTAATA
>Ga0111176_1055_pt1 | contig 21465 bp, 17 predicted proteins | sample DeeMarSWOR324_28_FD_80229 | JGI IMG/M metagenome (GOLD analysis project Ga0111176, IMG submission 80229) | Bacteroides sp. SM23_62_1 | reverse complement strand
TCCATGGATAATATTCACCATAATCGTGATTTCCAAGTATGGAGAATTTTCCATAGGTTGCCTTAAGCCCCGTTAAAACCTCCTCCCATCCATCCAGCTCTTCAGCAAAATCGTTTACCATGTCACCGGTGAAAAGAATCAGATCGGGTTTTTCATCATTGATCAGACGAATAGCTTTCATGATCTTATGTTGTAATCTGCCCATACTGCCAGCATGGAGATCGCTGATGTGGATAATCCGGAATCCATCAAAAGCATCAGGTAATGTTTTGAAGGGCAATATAATCCTGCGAACTTTAAAATTGAACCGGCCAAATGTGATTCCATAGGATATTATCAGGAAAATTAATACTGATAATAATAAGGCCGATTCCGAGATAAAGTTAAAAATGCTGTTTCTGAATCCATTGTATACTGGAGTATTATCAAAGTTAAATATTGTTACTACTCCGGCATATATCAATGTAAAAATATCCTGGATAAGAAGAAAAAACACAAATGTTATCTTGGGGATGTAAAACAGGATAAATAATCCAACATATCTGAACAGGGAGGAATACATTAAGGGACTCCTGGAATGAATAAATTTATTTATTGAAATTCCAAATGTGGCTGCGAAGAATAGTGGAATCAACCAGTAGAAAACCGAACAAAGTGACTTTAAGAGTTGAATATTTAGAGATTCAATAAGCCAAAATAATCCACTGTAAACATAAAGGTCTATGATCAGGATTGTAACAAAGACAATGAGAAGAATGCCTGGTAATTTTTTCACCATTCGGATAAAATAAAAATTGGGTTGAAAATATAAATATTACGGATAATTAGCATAGAGCTAAAACAGAAAGAACGAATTTAGTATATTTACCTGTCAGAATTCAAGAAAGCAAATCCCTGTAATAACGGTTCAATACTGTATCAATAGCAACACACGATGAGAAAGATTTTGTTCTGCTGTTTATTAATCATTTTACCTTTCCACCTGTTTTCACAATTAAAAGTTGGGCTGAAAGGTGGACTGAATATGTCGTGGTTTAAAGCCAGCGAGATAATCACGGATGATTATCAATTAAATGTTGCAGGTGGAACGAAATTGGGGTATCATATTGGTTTATTTACAAGAGTCAGCTTTTTAGGATTATTTGCTCAGCCCGAATTATTATATACCACCCTCCGCAGTGAAACTGATGTATATGATATTGTCAACCAGGTTGAACTGGAGCCAGTCCAGCAACAGGTTGGAAGAATTGATGTTCCGGCGATTATCGGAGGAAAGATCGGTCCTGCCAGGTTAGGCCTGGGTCCGGTAGCCAGCATTATTGTCCTGAACAGGTCTGAGCTGGAGGATTTAACGAATTACAAAGAAAAATTAAAAGCAGCAACGATCGGATATCAGGCCGGAGTAGGTTTTGATGTTTCAAGCTTTTCCATTGATATCAGATATGAAGGTAACCTGAGTAAACTGGGTGACAGTGTGGATCTGGGTGATAATAAAGTGAACTTCGATAAGCGTGCAAAACAGATTATTTTCAGTTTGGGTTTATCATTTTAATTGCGGATGTGCTTCACTATTGCCATACATGCAACCCGTGAAGAAATTGAATCACGCTTTAATGCAAGATTTGAAGAACCGGCACAGTTTGTTCCCGGTTATTATTTTTCTGCATTCACTTTTCCACTTGTACCTGTTATAACCAACAGCGATCCGGATAAGGTAAGGATGTTCAGGTGGGGACTGATCCCATCATGGATTAAAGATGAAATGGCAGCAGATTCGATCCGAACAAAGACCTTTAATGCAAAAGCGGAAACCCTGACCGAAAAGCCATCTTTCAGAAATGCTGTTAAAACAAGCAGGTGCATGGTGATTGCAAAAGGTTTCTTTGAATGGCAGGCGAGGGACAAAGAAAAAATACCATATTTTATTTCACTGGAAAACGATCAACCGTTCAGCTTTGCAGGTCTGTATGACTGCTGGGTCAATCCTGGTACAGGTGAAATCAATTATACATTTTCCATTATTACAACAACGGCGAATCAACTTCTCGAAGAAATCCATAATACAAAAAAGCGAATGCCTGTGATCCTTCCCACCGAAAAAGAAAAGGAATGGATCAACCCGGAAATTCATTTGAATATTGCTTTAAATCTCCTGAAACCATTTGATGATTCCAGGATGAAGGCCCATACGATTTCCAAACGGATCTCCATGCCGGGAACAGAGAAAAACATACCTGAAATCATTGATTATTTTGATTATGGGAAGGATCTTCTGAATCATTAAAATCATTGTCATCACTGCGGTATCAGCTTGATCCGTGGTGACAAATTTTGTAAATTAGCGTTTCAGATAATTAAAAGAGCGGGAGGTAATAAAAATGCAAAAATTTTATGTATGTCCACATTGCAGGGGACATTTGAAAGTAGGGGATCACATTATCTTTGCCACATCCAATAAAGATAAGCAAAAAGGACTTCTGTTACTCAGCCCCCAGATAGGTAACTATTCAAGTATAAAGCACCCCTCATTTAAATATAAAGATGGAGATAAAATCGATTTCTTCTGTCCCCTTTGCCAGAAAGGTCTATCATCGAGCTTTGATGACAATCTGATACATGTGATTATGATTGACAAGGATTCGAAGGAATATGATATTTATTTTTCAAGGATTGCCGGGGAAAGAAGTACTTACCAGGTATCGGGCGACACTGTTATGGTTGCCGGGGAACACTCGTCCAGGTATACTTATTTCAAGATGTCAGATAAATTTAAAAAATATCTTCAGTAAGCTCAGAATTGATCCAGGACAGCTAAAAAATAAAATGGTATTATTGATTGTATTGAAATTTTTTGTTCACCTTAAACACTTTATAAACCAACCAGACATTCTTTTAGTTCATTTGTACAGCTTTTGCTAATCTCAGTTTATTCAATTTGAATCTATGCGATTATCTTAACAGGGTATAGCTTCGCTAATGATCCAGTCATTTAAAGGGACTGGATCACTGAAGAAAACCTTCGCAACAGGATATAGCTCCGCTAATGATCCAGTCATTATAAGTGACTGGATCACTCAACAAAACCCACACTTATTTATGTCAGAAAAATGTAAATATCGGTTGGTTAATTGAAAAAAAATTAACTGTGTTAAACTCCTGTTAAACGATAATGCCTGCTTTGGATGATTTATCCTATGTTACTATCTTCGAAAATGTTATTTTAATTTAAATTAATTAAAAAATGAAAGCAGGGATCCTGATGGTCGCAGGTTTGATGAGTCTCTTGTTATTGCCATCCCGTCTGTCCTCTCAACCGGATGTGCTTACTTTTGATGAATTTGAACCTTATTTGCATCATCAGTCAGATACTCTTTATGTCCTAAATTTTTGGGCTACATGGTGTACACCTTGCGTAAAGGAAATTCCTGCTCTTGAGAAAATTCGGGAGGAATACAGCAACAAGAATCTCAGGGTGATCCTCGTAAGTCTGGACTTCCCAAAACAGATAGAATCACGATTAATACCTTTTTTGGGTCAGTATTCGATTCATTCCGAGGTTATTGTATTAAATGATCCTGACAGTAACAGATGGATTGAAAAAGTCGATCCTGACTGGTCAGGATCGATTCCTGCAACCCTTATCTATCATAAGGATTCGAGAGAATTTTACGAAAGATCTTTTACATATGATGAATTGAAAATTGTTATTAACTCAAAAATTAATGAACTATGAAAACAATAAGTTATATCCTGTTATTTTTTCTTACAGTTTCTTCTGTTGCTTTTGCGGATGGTTATGAAGTGGGGGATAAAGCAACAGATTTCAAACTGAAAAACACCGATGGTTCATGGGTAAGCCTATCAGATTTTAAGGATGCCAAAGGTTTTGTAGTGGTATTTACCTGTAATGGTTGTCCATATGCGCAAGCTTATCAGGAAAGGATCATGAACATTGATAAAATTTATAAACCCAAGGGATACCCTGTTATCGCAATCAATTCCAATGATGTTGATATCAAGCCGGATGATAGCCTGCGGGAAATGAAGAAAAGATCGGAAGAAATGGGATATACCTTTCCATATCTGAAGGATGATAAGGATAACATCTTTAAAAAATATGGAGCTACCAAAACACCGCATGTTTTTGTTCTGCAAAAATCAGGAAAGGATTTGGTGGTAAAATATATCGGTGCCATTGATAATAACTATGAGGATTCATCAAAAGTCACGGAGCCCTATCTGGCAGATGCACTGGATGCATTGATTGCAGGTAAAGATCCCAAACCAAACTTTACAAGGGCAATCGGATGCACCATCAAAACAAAAGAATGATTTGAAGTATTTTTGCCGGAAATGATAAACCGGGCCTCTGGTACAGAGCCCGGTTTTTTGTTGATTCATTCATCAATGAACAAAATCCATTGTGCACTCTCTCTGTATGATCCCTCCAGGCCTTACCGAAACCGACAACCAGTAACCGGTAAAAGGCAAAAGACAAAAGAGAACCGAAAACCGAGAACCGAGAACCGAGAACCGAGAACCTTATCCCTTTATTCCTCTTGGACAAACTCAAGTGCTGCTGAATTGATACAGTAGCGGAGACCGGTGGGAGGAGGGCCATCATCGAAGACATGCCCGAGGTGGGCATCACAACGGGCGCAGGTGACTTCAGAACGGATCATACCGTAACTTGTATCACGGTGGAATTTTAAATTTTTCATTTCTGCAGGATCAAAAAAACTTGGCCAGCCGCATCCTGAATGAAATTTGGTATCTGATTCAAACAATACTAATCCACAACCTATACATTTATAATACCCCTTCTCAAAAAAATCGTTGAACCTACCGGTAAATGGTCTTTCAGTACCCTTTTCTCGTGTAACATGAAATTGAAGAGGCGTCAGTTGTTGTTTCCATTCCTCTTCGGTTTTATAAACTTTTTCCATATTCTCCGATTGATCTGATGATGACAGATTCTTCATTTCCTTTCGTGCACATGTGTTCAGCGCGATGTTAATAATTATTGGTATAATAAAAATAAATTTATACATGATCAGAATTTCTTTAATTAACGTAGGAAGTATAAAAATATTGAATGGTTACATGATACTTTTCGGGCATGTTGCTCAGCTGAATCGCGTCAGTATTGGGATTTCTGATTATTAACAAATTGTTAATAACACGTGTGCAAATATTGTGAAGATAAAGAGCTCAAAAAATTTGTTGGACTGATTAACTTCATGTTATATTTGTTTCACCAAGCGAGAGATAAAAGGTTGCTCTCCGGAGTTAAAAAGTTTAAACCGGTCTTTCTTCGGAAAGAACAGTTTAAACCGGGCCTCGAAAAGAACAGGATCGTGAGGTTCTGCCTCTGACAGGTCAACTTTGAAGAGCCTGGCAGCAAGCATCAATCCCTCGGGACTGATACGAAGTGCTCCAGCATACTGAAGCTTGGTTCGAAAGAATCGATCTTTGATCTGTTGGCTTGTTAAGTGGATCTGGTAAGAGGTACCTTTACCGGTACAAACCTGCCAGGTTCGGAACCTGGGATGATTTCCCTTCGGGGATGCCATCCTCAGGATCAGCTTGACAAGAAGAGATTTGGGGATGACAGGCTTTAAAAACCTGCCTGAAACAAATCCGGGTTTCATAAAGATAGTTCCGAAAGGATCTAAAACTGGTGAAACGATCAGAATAACTGTAGCTTGGCACTATTTTCTGACTACGGTTATTAAATAGTGGAATGGGAACTTTTTCGTCCAGAAATCGTTCCCATTTACTGTTTATATACATGCAATTAGCAGGAAGATGCAATAAAAGAAAAAGCCGCCCTGTCAACCATGGCGACTTTTTCTTTTTATGGACAGATCATTTTATCTATAATGGAATGTTCCCGTGTTTTTTCGGGGGAATGGTTTCAGTCTTGTTGTGGGTCATTTCAAGAGCCTGTATTAATTTGAACCGGGTTTGTTTTGGATAGATGATTTCATCAATATATCCAAGTTCAGCAGCCCGGTAAGGATTGGCAAAAGTATCCTGGTATTCACGAATTTTTTCCTGCCTGTCCTCTTCCTTATCGATTTTGTCCCTGTAAAGTATATTTACAGCACCTTCAGATCCCATCACTGCAATCTCAGCCGTGGGATATGCAAAATTGGCATCAGCTCCAATGTGCTTGGATGCCATCACACAATATGCTCCACCATATGATTTTCTTGTAATCACTGTAATTTTTGGGACAGTTGCTTCAGAGAAAGCATAAAGGAGCTTGGCCCCATGTTTAATAATGCCACCAAATTCCTGCAATGTTCCTGGCAAAAACCCCGGTACATCCTCAAATACTATTAATGGAATATTAAATGCATCACAGAATCTTACGAATCTGGCACCTTTAAGAGAGGAATTAATATCGAGTACACCTGCCAGATGCGCCGGTTGATTGGCTACTATTCCGACTGGTTTACCACCCAGACGTGCGAAACCTACGACGATATTCTTCGCATAATGTGGCTGCACTTCGAGAAAATGTTTATCATCAACCACTGTTTCTATTAGGGTGAGCATATCATAGGGCTTATTCGGATCGGATGGGATAAGGGTTTGTAACTTCTCATCTTCGCGGTGAATATCGTCTGTACAGGATTTGACAGGGGGATCTTCCATGTTATTCGGAGGAAGGAAACTGACCAGCTCACGTATCATCATCATGGCCTGTACGTCATCTTCAGCAACGAAATGAGCTACACCACTTTTGCTGTTGTGTGTCATGGCTCCTCCAAGATCTTCTTTTGTAACATCTTCATGGGTGACTGCCTTGATGACATCAGGACCTGTAACAAACATATAGCTGGTCTTTTCTACCATGAATATGAAATCTGTCAGGGCAGGTGAATAGACTGCTCCACCGGCACAGGGCCCAAGCACAGCTGAGATCTGGGGCACCACACCTGAAGATCTCACATTCAGATGAAATATATCAGCATATCCTCCAAGACTTTGTACACCCTCCTGTATTCTTGCCCCACCTGAATCATTTAGCCCGATAACAGGAGCTCCCATTTTCAATGCAAGCCTCTGGATTTTAACTATTTTATCGGCATTTGCCCGGCTCAGAGTCCCTCCAAAAACAGTAAAATCCTGAGCGAAAACATAGACAAGCCTGCCATCTATCTTTCCGTATCCGGACACTACACCGTCTGACAGGATTTTATTTTTGTCCATGCCAAAGTCAGTACAGCGATGTACAACCAGCTTATCGAGTTCAACAAATGACCCGGGATCGAGCAATGCTTCAAGGCGCTCACGCGCAGTCATTTTAGAACTTTCATGCTGCTTTTTAATCCGCTCCGGCCCACCGCCAAGATCAGCCTTTTTATTCTTTTCCTCAAATTCTTTGAATTTTTCTTCGAGGTTATTCTTCATGATTATTCCATTTGAGATTTATAAAAACCGGGACTTGATCGGAATTATTTGGATTTTATTCAATTGTGATCAGGGGTTGATGTCCCTCAATGGTATCCCCTTCCTTCACATGGATCTCTTTGATTATTCCGGATTTTCCAGCCTTGTATTCACTTTCCATCTTCATGGCTGATACAATAATCACAGTATCCCCAATATTAACGTTGTCACCCGCTTTTACCGGTATTTTGACGACCTTACCCGGCATCGGTGATGAAATAACATTTCCTTCATCAACCAGCAAACCCTGATTCCGGGACATGAGATACCGGGCCTCCGCATCAATTATTTCTAAATTAAATGTGTGGTAAAGGGTGCTGACACGGGATTTTTTTCGGTGCTCACCCTCCAGGATTTCAACATTATATGATTTTCCATTATGCAAAATGGAATATACACCTTCATCAACCTTCAAAATATCAAGCTTGTATAACTTTCCGTCAACAAGAATCTCAATTGAATGATCATCTTTATTGACCAGCTCTACCTTTATTATGCGATCATTCAAGCGAACTTCCAGAGACATGGTCCGACGATTATTATACTTTTTAAATTCTGATAACGGCCTTTTTTCTGCCATAAGCCTTCCAGGCCGAATTACCATTACCGTTATTGACTAGTTCCAGAGGCTGGATCTTTTGAAGTTTTTGGGTGTAATCAAAAATAGCTGCAATAAGGGCTATATCCTCAAATTCTTTAAGAGAATATGTATCTTTCGACATCAGGATTTCCTTGTTTTTTTCTATGAAATGTGTATCATATTCACCCCTGATAAAATCGGGTGTATTCATAATTCTTTCCAGGAAGCTGATAGAAGTCTGAACGCCTGTTATTCTGTATTCGTAAAGAGCACGTCGCATCCTTGCAATAGCTTCATCCCGATTTATACCCCATGTTATCAGCTTGGAAATCAGGGGATCATAGTAAATGGGAATTTCATAGCCCTCATAAACATACCCATCAATTCTGATTCCCAGTCCTGACGGTTGTGTTATGTGCTTAACCAATCCCGGGCTTGGCATAAAATTATTTTCCGGATCTTCTGCATATATCCTGCATTCTATCGAATGTCCGGTTTGTCGGACATCAGATTGTTGCAGGTTGAGTCTTTCACCATTGGCAATCCTGATCTGCTCTTTAACCAGGTCGATACCGATAACCCATTCAGTGATTGGATGTTCAACCTGCAGCCGCGTGTTCATTTCGAGAAAATAGTAATTCCTGTTTTTATCAACAAGAAATTCAATTGTTCCTGCACCTACATAATTTGCAGCACGGGCTGCTGCAACAGCATCCTGTCCCATTCTTTCCCTGAGCTCAGCAGTTACAATGGGAGATGGTGTCTCTTCAATGACCTTTTGATGCCTTCGTTGAACCGAACACTCCCTTTCACATAGGTGAATAACATTGCCATGCTGATCAGCTAAAATCTGGAATTCTATATGATGAGGGGATTCAACATATTTCTCTATATAAACAGAGTCATTGCCAAATGCTGATAACGCTTCTGATTTTGCAGCCCTGAGTGACGACAAGACATCCCGCTCATCCGTCACCAGCCGCATTCCTTTACCACCACCACCTGCAGATGCTTTAATCATAATTGGTAAGCCGATATCCTTGATTAAAGTCAGCGCAGCTTTTTCATCCTTAATACCTTCCTTTGTCCCAGGAACAACAGGTACACCTGCATCCATCATTTTTTCCCTGGCCGTTAGCTTATCACCCATGGCTGAGATAGAATGCTCGGATGGACCAATAAAAACTATTTTTTCCTCACTGCAGCGGCGGGCAAAGTCAGCATTTTCAGAGAGAAACCCGTATCCGGGGTGTATTGCATCAGCGCCAGCACGCCTGGCGGTTTCAATGATCCTGTTAATGTTAAGATAACTTTCACTGGAAGGGGAGGAGCCTATGTGGTAAGCTTCATCTGCATATCTCACATGGAAAGAAGTCCTGTCTGCATCAGAAAATACTGCAACCGTCTTTATACCCATCTCCCTGCACGATCTCATCACCCTGACGGCTATTTCACCTCTGTTGGCGACAAGTACTTTATTTATCATAGCAGGATTTTATTTCAATATATTAGGCAAAGATTAGAAAAAAAAATGAATTGAACATAAGAGAAATTTGTTTTTGACATGGCAAAATGTCCAATTATGGGAATAAGTTCCAGTATTACAATATATTATTTTTATGTTAAATAATTGATATTATCAGAATAACGGATAAAAATATCTTAATTTGCCTCTTTGTGTAAATAACATTTCCCAATTTAGTAAATTTGCACCATGTAATTTGAATCAAATTTCTAAGCAATTGAACAATAATTTGCTGTCAAGATATATTCGGATCGATATTTATTTAACATCCTAAAAGTTATTATAAGATTACCCGGGTATTCAGAATAATTTTATAATAAAATAAAAACATAAGGGGATTCTCTGGATAAAAAGATAAATATCAACGACTTAATAATAGAAAAGATCAACATAAATTGTTTTCAGATAAAGTGATAAAAAAGAGAATTATTAATTTATTTATTCTGATTCTGGCAATCATTCCTTTCAATCAGAAAATAGCACAGGGGTGTAAGGATTATAAGGTTATTTCCCGGGATAGCCTTGATATGGAACATCGATTATTTGAAGGGGAGGATTGCCTTGAAATAATGATTATAACAGATTACGGTACCCTGTTGCAGGATAAGGGTGATAATCCTTCCTATCACGATGCCATTGTCCGTTATAAAAATAAGGATAGCACATGGGTGGACGTGGTTGCTGAGGTAAGAGTACGTGGCAATTTCAGAAAACAATCAGCCAACTGTGATTTTCCTCCACTAAGGTTAAGATTTGGAAAAAAAGCACGCCAGAACACCATTTTTCAGGATGTCAAGAACCTAAAGATAGTGACCCATTGTCAGACGAATTTACCAGAATATAACCAGTATGTTCTCCAGGAATATCTAATATATAAACTGTATAATATATTAACCGATTATAGTTATAATGTAAATTTATTGAGGGTTACCTACCTGGACGAAAATGATTCCACCTATGTACTTGAGAAGTGTGCATTCTTTCTGGAGGATGATGAAGATTTTGAAGAGAGATTAGATGGGAACCTGCTGGACTTAGAAACTGTTGATCCTGATTACGTTGACCCTGACTACTATCTTCTGGTTGCCTTTTTTGAATATTTAATTGTAAATACTGACTGGTCACTTCCAATCATGCATAATGTTAATCTTTTATCTCTTGATTATTTCAATCCACCCATACCGGTACCTTTCGATTTTGACTGGTCAGGATTAATCAATATCCCTTATGAGGTACCAACGGTTAATGGTTTGAAAACGAGAGTTCCGGAAAGGATCTATAAGGGACCATGCGTGAAAAACAGGGATTTAAAAAGTACAGTCAGGTTTTTTCAGTCGAAGAGGCAGGAAATTTTTGACCTGTACTATAATTTTCCATACCTGGAGTATAATTATAAAGCCGAAACCTTCAAAAATATCGAGATATTCTACGAAATACTCGAAAATAGGGATATTTTTGAAGCCGTATTTATGGATCAGTGCATCCACTAAACAAGCCTTTTCTTACCTCTTTTTTTATCAACATCACCTATACATTTGACTAATGGTTATTATTATTCAGTTTTTGGAGTAATTACTGAGATAAATGACCTGATTGTTACTGCGAAGGTATGTGATTTATCTGTGTTTTAACAATCGTCGATGATACCTCTTTTTACTTCAAATGTTAAGATAATCAGTTAACTATGTATTAATTTTCAGGATATCAGGAAGACTTTGTTAAAAACACTTGTTTTGAATTTTTGAAAAAGAGCATACATTTGCGACAATTTTTTAGTGACTTATTTTGATTGAATCTAAATAAGATGAAAACTAAATTCATAGTTGTCCAGGGCTTACTGGTCCTGGTTTTCTTTTTTTGGGAGATTGGTTTAATCATATCAGGGAGAGGTACATCTTATTCGGAAAAAGATAAAATATCCACCGGATTTACTACAAATCTCAGAAATCAATATTCAAGCTTTGAAGGTTCTGAGAAACTGGATGAAACCATTCTGGCATTCCAGAAAAAGTGGGGTATTAAGGGAATGTCTATAGCCATCACCAAAGATGGAAGGCTTGTTTATGCAAAAGGATTTGGATATGCAAATGAGGAAGCAGGCCAAAAAGTTGAACCTGGACACCTTTTCAGGATTGCCAGTGTTTCAAAGCTGATCACTGCAATGACCATTATGCACCTCAGTGAAGAAGGTATGCTTGATCTTGATGACCACGTATTTGGTCCTGATGGGATATTGAATGACCCTCGATACCTGGATTATACAGATTCACGGATTGAACAGATAACGATACGACAATTACTGACACATATAGCAGGATGGTCGAGAAGGTCGGGTGATCCGATGTTTACACCTCATGCCATAGCCAGGAAGATGAATACTGATTTACCGGTTGATTGTGAAACGATTATACGGTATACACTCGGAAAAAAGTTAAATTATACACCTGGCACCAGATACAGCTATTCCAATCTCGGCTATGTTATCCTTGGTGAAGTAATCGAGAAGGTCACCGGGATTGGTTATGAGGATTATGTAAATATAGCTATTTTAAATCCACTGGGTATTTATGACATGCATCTGGGAAATAGTTATCCTGAAGAAAAAGCTGTAAATGAGGTCATCTACTATGAGGCTTTCAAGTCAGCTAAAGTACTGGCCTATGATAGTCACCGGGATTGGGTTCCCAAGACCTATGGTGGGAGTGATATTAAATCTCTTGGTGCTGCAGGTGGATGGGTAGCTTCACCGGCAGAATTGCTTAAGCTCGTCGCAGCCATTGATGGTTTTGATACAAAACCCGATATCCTGCAACCTGAAAGTATTCGTATGATGACATCAAGAGGCAGGACAGGACGAGAAATGATCGGATGGAAAGGTTCAGATGGAAACGGTACCTGGTGGAGAACGGGTACATTGACCGGGACGTCAGCACTGGTAGTCAGGCAGAGTAACGGGATTAGCTGGATGGTTGTGACAAACACTACCACAACAAGGAAATCAAGAATTCATAGTGAAACATCCCGTATGATGTTCAGAGTTATCGCCGGTATTGATTCATGGCCTGCCTATGACCTTTTTGAATATCAACCATCAAGGTTCTTTTCCCACGTTAACCCGGCTGACTGAAATAAATAAAAAACATTCGCGATTCCCTTTTACCAATCAGCCATTTTCATTAACTTAGAGATTCTGGTAATTCCGTTCATATGGAATTGATATCTACTGAGCAGGTAACTTTTAATGACCTGTATATCAGCAATTTTGATCTTATTCTGGCTGTTTCCGGGTACGAGAGCAGATGCACCTATATGGTCGAGAAGATTAAACTTCAGAATGAATTAAAGATAGTACTTGCCTTTGAGGAGAAACCGGATGAATTGTTCCGGCTTGAGAATGACAGCAAATACAGACAACTGGGTTTTCAATTCATTCCCCAATCAGGGAATAAATGCCTTGACAATGAGTATCTGGTCCATCTGGTAGCGGATCAAAACAAAGAAGCTTTAAACATCCTTATAGATTATAGTTGTATGACCAAATTATGGTATGCTTCTATAATTAATTATTTTATACGAACTGATTTACCCTGTAACAAAGTATCCCTCTATTTTTCTTATACTCCCTCAAGATATACGGAACCTAAAAAACCAAAACCACTTAAAATTGTTGAACCAATAGGCTGTAGTGCCCATGGGATTATAAAAGGTAAACCCCTTGCGCTGGTTATCGGATTGGGTTATGAGAAAGACCGGGCTGAATTTCTCCGTAAAGCCATTGATCCTGAGGAAACATATATTTTTTATACTGATCCCGCTGATGATCAAAGATTTACAGAAAAGGTATATGTGAATAATTTCAGGTTAATTGATAATTTGCACAGAGATTGTGTTTTCAGTTATCCTGTGCGCGATCTTAAGAAAGTGGACGCCCTCCTGACAGACCTTTGCCTTGATCTCCGGTTGAATTACAAAATTATTCTCGCACCCTTGGGTCCCAAACCATTTGCTCTTTGTTGTCTGATCCTGGCTGCCAGATACCCTGATATCGAAGTGTGGCGGGTAAGTGCCGGTACTTCAGAAAGTATATATAACCGCGAACCGTTCGGGGAGCCACTGGTATATCGTGTTGATTTCGGCCCTGAAGAGGATTATTAGGGGTTTTATTATTATCAATAAGTTACATATGAATATTTAACTGGAATTTAACTCTTTCATCCAACTCTGTTTTCTCCACATTAATATCAAGAACCTGAAATGATACTAAACTCCATGCTCCCTGCACCTGTATTTGATAAATACCTGCTTTCCCCTGATTTGACAATCAGGACATAATAACACAATAATCCAGAACCATTTAATCAATCCCATGCTTTCTGATTCATGTTCTAATTTAGATTCATTATAAATTAATTTAAGTTTCGTATATTTGTACGCACAAAAATACCCGGATTATGAACAATTTTGAACTGATTATGCCCAAACTGGGCGAAAGTATAGAAGAAGCCACCATTACCAAATGGTTTGTTAAACCAGGCGATAAGGTAAATGATGATGACATTCTTCTGGAGATTGCTACTGATAAGGTAGATTCTGAGATTCCCAGCCCTGTTACGGGCACAGTTGTGAAGATTCTTTTTAATCAGGATGAAATCGTCAAGGTAGGCACCGTAATTGCTCTCATCGATACCAATGGAACAGACTTGCAGGCTGAAAGTGAAAAACCTGGTTCTGATGTTAATGCCGGAACATCTCCGGGAAAACCGGGAATTCAGGCTGACAGCAGGGATTTAACTGATCAGCCTGTCATGGAAACCGAAACAGCCCAGAAAGTTGATCAAGGAAGATTTTACTCACCTCTCGTAAGAAAAATTGCGCATGAGGAAAACATAAGTATGGATGAATTAAACTCCATAAAGGGAAGTGGACATGATGGCCGGGTACAGAAGAATGATGTCCTGGATTATCTCGCTCAGCGTAAACAAGATGCCGGCCAATCCGGGGAGGTTCAGGAACCTGTTGCAAAGAATGTAATTTCTGTTGATCAGCCTGCTAAGGAATCGTTTAAAGTATCAGTTTCGCTGAGTGCAGGAGATGAGATCATTCAAATGGACCGTATGCGGAAATTGATTGCCGAACATATGGTCCGATCAAAACAGATATCACCACATGTTACAAACATGCTTGAAGCTGATGTTACAGATCTGGTGCTTTGGCGGAACAGAATTAAGGATGATTTTTATCAGAAAGAAAAAGAAAAAATAACCTATCTGCCTCTTTTTCTTGAAGCCGTTATTCACACCATTAAGGATTATCCTATGATCAATGCATCAGTCGATGGAGATAAGATAATTATCCGGAAAAATATTAACCTTGGCATTGCCGTTGCACTGCCCACGGGTAACCTGATTGTTCCTGTCATCAAAAATGCCGATCAGATGAATCTGCTCGGATTGACCAAATCGCTTAACAAACTTGCTGAAGCTGCAAGGAATAATAAGCTCAGTCCGGATGATATACAGGGGGGTACTTTTACAATATCCAATTTTGGTACTTTCGGTAATGTTATGGGGACTCCTATCATAAATCAGCCCCAGGTTGCCGTTCTGGCAATTGGCACCATAGAAAAGAAACCAGCAGTTATTGAGACACCGGCAGGTGACTTAATTGGTATCCGACATAAAATGTTCCTTTCATTAACTTATGACCACAGAATTATTGATGGAGCATATGGTGGTGCATTCCTCCGAAAACTTGCGGACTTTATCGAAGATTTTGACAGCAACCGTACTATTTAATCAACATTGTATGCGTTTTATCTCCACTGGACAATATAGCTGTTGCAATCTACATCCTTTTCAAGGCAGGTTTCCAGAGGTGTATAACTATTTGTAAAAGGATTAACACTTGGAGAGAAAATATCAACCTATTATTTACGAATGATTAAATGACATAAAATGAATAAAGACAGGAAATATCACATAAAAAAAACGGATAAAAAAACATTGGAGAAATGGTTCAGGTTAATGGTACTGGGACGCATCCTTGATGACAGGGCACCCAATTATCTCAAGCAGGCAATTGGATGGTCTTACCATGCACCTTATGCCGGTCATGATGGTATACAATTAGCAATAGGACAGATCTTTAACCGCGAAAATGACCACCTGTTTCCATATTACAGAGATATGCTTACTGCTATTTCTGCAGGTCTTTCAGCTAAGGAAATCATATATAACGGTATATCAAGAGATACCGATGTAGCCGGTGGTGGACGGCACATGTCAAATCATTTCGCAAAACCTGAATGGAATATTCATAATGTCTCATCATGTACGGGTAATCATGCCCTTCATGCTGTTGGGGTGGCAAGAGCTATCAAAAAGTATGGTACCAGGGGAATTGCCATCTGTTCCCAGGGAGAGTCTTCTGTTTCTGAGGGCTATGTTTATGAAGCCATCAATGGTGCCAGCCGCGAACGATTACCTGTTTTATTTGTAATCCAGGATAACGGTTACGGAATCTCAGTACCAAAAAAGGATCAGACAGCACGGCGCAAAGTAGCAGATAATTTTACCGGTTTTAAAAACCTCCGGATTATGCATTGTAATGGCAAAGATGTTTTTGATTCGATGAATGCGATCCAAGAGGCCAGGGAACATATCGAAAAATATGATGAACCTGTGATCCTGCAGGCGAACTGTGTCAGGATCCATTCTCATTCAAACTCTGACCGGCATGACCTCTACCGTGATGACTATGAGTTGAACTATGTGAGTGAATACGATCCACTGGCAAAATATCGCAGACTCTTACTCAGGTATAACCGTTTTACTGTTGAAGAAATTGAAAAGTTTGAGGAGGAAGCAAAAGAGATTGTCCTGGCAGCACATAAAGAAGGAATGAAAGCTCCCCAACCTGACGCCGAATCGATATTTGATTATGTTATGCCTGAACCGTATGTTTCAGAAAAATATCCTGAGGGTGTCCATCAGGCTGATGGTGAAAAGAAAAAACTTATTGAAGCTATAAATGAAACACTCAAGGCTGAATTTCATTATAATCCTGATACTTTTCTCTGGGGGCAGGATGTGGCACATAAGGAAAAAGGGGGTGTATTTAATGTTACAAAAGGAATGCAACAGGAATTTGGTAAAGAAAGGATATTTAATGCTCCTATTGCCGAGGATTTTATAGTTGGAACCGCCAATGGTATGAGCCGTTATAGTGATAAGATCAGGATCGTTATTGAAGGTGCTGAATTTGCTGATTATTTTTGGCCCGCCATGGAGCAGCTGGTTGAATGTTCACATGATTACTGGAGGTCAAAGGGACAGTTTGTTGCCAATGTCACCATTCGTCTGGCATCGGGAGGATATATCGGTGGCGGATTATATCATTCCCAGACGATTGAAGGGGCCCTGGCAACATTGCCCGGTATCAGGATTGTTTATCCCTCATATGCTGATGATGCAGCAGGATTACTCAGGACAAGCATCCGTTCCCGGGGTGTGACCCTTTTTCTTGAACCAAAAGCCCTCTATAATTCACCAATAACTGCCACACCAATTCCCGATGACTTCGAGGTCCCCTTTGGAAAAGCCAGGATCAGACGGGAAGGAAATGACCTCACGGTGATAACATATGGGAATACCACCCATATGTGCTTGGAGGCCGCAGAAAAAATAGCAGATGAAAAGAAAGTTAGTATCGAGGTAATAGATCTAAGATCGTTGATCCCCCTCGATAAAGAAACCCTGCTGACCTCCGTGCGCAAAACAGGGAAAGCACTGGTTGTGCATGAAGATAAGGTTTTTTCCGGTTTTGGAGCTGAGATAGCTGCATTCATTACCTCTGAAGCATTTGAGTACCTCGATGGACCAGTTAAAAGAATCGGATCTACATTTACCCCGGTAGGCTTTAACAGGATACTAGAGGCTGCCATCCTTCCGAATGTGGATAAAATTTATGCAGCAATTAAAGAACTCGTGGAATATTAAATCATTAACTATTTTATCATGAAAAAAATAGGCCTTTTTTACAGCTTTAATACGAAAAAAACTTCAAAAATTGCCGAACAATTACAGTCCAGCTTTGAAGAAGCTGAAATTGAACCTGTTAACGTGGAAGAGGCTACCGCTGAACAATTTCTGTCGTATGACAACATTATCTGTGGCGTACCAACCTGGTTTGATGGTGAATTACCAAATTACTGGGATGAGTTCCTACCTGAGCTTGAAGATATAGACCTGGGTAATAAATATATCGCCATTTATGGATTGGGAGACCAGAAAGGTTACCCTGAAAATTTCCTGGATGGGGTAGGGATCCTGGCAGAGATCCTGGAACAACAGGGCGCTCGCCTTGTTGGATTTACCTCAACGGAGGGATACACCTTCGAAAGTTCAAGAGCAGTAAGAGGCGACAAATTCCTTGGCCTGGCCATTGATTTTGAAAATCAGGGATCCATGAATAAAGAAAGAATATCAAAATGGATTGAACAGCTCAAATCGGAATTTATGTAAGAATGATGTTAATGTGACAACAGGGCATTACCCTTGTCTGGTAACCAGAGTCTGACTACCCACTCTCCACACAAAACCCCATACTCCCTGCTCCCTGCTCCATGCAATAAATGTGAAAATATCCTTATCAAGCCATATTTTTTTAACATTATTTTCATAATTCAAAGATTAATAAATATATTTGCGGGCACGAAGTCGATTTCATGAATAACATCCAAATCATACTTTTAATTCTTATCCTGGGTCTTATTTCCGGAGCCGGATGAGAATGGTATGATTTAAAAATACAATGTATTAAGAAAGCCATTCTCGAGTAATCAGAATGGCTTTCTTATTATGTGATAAATCAAAAAGAGGTAATCAATAAATCATAATTATGGAAGCAGAAAAAATATTTGTTTTTGACACCACTCTCAGGGATGGTGAGCAGGTGCCTGGATGTCAGCTGAATACAATTGAAAAAATAGAAGTAGCCAAAGCCCTTGAGGCACTCGGGGTGGACATCATCGAGGCAGGCTTTCCCATTTCCTCACCGGGTGATTTTAATTCTGTGGTGGAAATTTCAAAAGAAATTAAAACCCCTGTTATATGTGGCCTTACACGTGCAGTGAAGAAAGATATTGAAGTCGCTGCCGATGCGCTCAAATTTGCTCAAAGGCCTCGTATCCATACAGGTATAGGCACATCCTATTACCATATTAATTATAAATTGAAGTCAAATCAGAAAGAAATACTTGAACGGGCTGTTGAAGCGGTGAAATATGCAAAAAAATTTGTTGAGGATGTGGAATTCTATGCAGAAGATGCTGGAAGGACTGAAAATGAGTACCTTGCACGAGTTATTGAAGCGGTTATTAAAGCAGGAGCAACTGTCGTAAATATTCCCGATACAACAGGTTATACTTTACCGGATGAATTTGGAAATAAAATCAAATATCTGAAAGAGCATGTTAAAGGGATTGATCGTGCAATTATTTCGACTCATTGCCATAATGACCTTGGCATGGCAACTGCAAATACGATGGCCGGTGTGATAAATGGCGCAAGACAGGTGGAGGTAACCATGAATGGTATCGGTGAAAGGGCAGGTAACACCTCCCTTGAAGAAGTTGCCATGATTATTAGGAGCAGGAAACATCTGAATCTCTATACAGATATCAATGCCAAACGAATATTCAAAACATCAAGGCTGGTATCCACACTGATGAGAATGCCAATTCAGCCAAACAAAGCTATCGTTGGCAGGAATGCTTTCGCACATTCCTCAGGTATTCATCAGGATGGTGTTTTGAAAAATAGGGAAAATTATGAAATCATTGATCCTAAATCGGTCGGGATTCTTGAATCATCGATTGTCCTCACTGCCAGAAGTGGTAGAGCGGCATTGAAACATCGTGTGGAGAAGCTGGGTTATAAACTCAGTAATGAAAAGCTTGAGCATCTCTATGAGGAATTTTTGAATTTAGCCGATAAGAAAAAAGATGTAAACGATGAAGATTTGCATGTCCTGATAGGAAAAGAACAAAGGGGACCCCGAAGCATAGAGCTTAAATCCCTCCAGGTCGTTTGTGGCAAAAGTACACACCCGACCGCTACAGTTACCCTGAATGTTTATGGAACCTGTTATACAGAATCGGCAATGGGAAATGGCCCCGTTGATGCTGCATTCACCGCGGTGAAGAAAATCATCAAGAAAAAAGTCAGACTGGAAGAGTTTCTTATCCAGGCTATTACAAGAGGGAGCAACGATATTGGAAAAGTACATGTGCAGGTTTTTTATAAGGGTGTCATGTATTATGGCTTTTCTGCAAGCACAGATATTATCACCGCTTCTGTTGAGGCTTTTGTGGATGCACTTGCTCAGATTGAATAAGAATTACATCATCAATTGCCATTGACTAAAACTGCGGCAATCTATGAAGAATAACCCCTGTAATCCTGGTTATTATCCGCGGCATTTGAATAATTGAAAAAGTATAAGATTATTTAGGCATCAGATAATAATTTCTTCCGATTAAGAAAAATTTATGGGAAAAACTTTATTTGATAAGATATGGGAACGGCATGTTGTTGATACGATACCCGATGGCCCCGATATCCTTTATATCGACCGGCACCTGATTCATGAAGTGACCAGTCCTCAGGCATTTGCCGGCCTTGAAAAACGTGGTATTCCGGTTTTTCGTCCGGTTAAGGTTATTGCAACAGCTGACCACAATGTTCCCACAAAAGATCAGCACCTTTCAATTCGTGATGTGTTATCCGGGCAACAGGTTGACAAGCTCACAGAAAATTGCAGGAAATACGGGATATCCCTTTTTGGACTGGGACATCCATGGCAGGGCATTGTACATGTTATCGGGCCTGAGCTGGGATTTACGCAGCCTGGTCAGACAATTGTCTGCGGAGACAGTCATACTGCTACACATGGTGCTTTCGGAACAATTGCCTTTGGGATTGGCACAAGTGAAGTTGAAATGGTACTAGCAACCCAGTGTTTGCTTCAGAATAAGCCAAAAAGAATGAGAATTACAGTGAATGGTGAAACCGGACCAGGAGTTGTATCAAAGGATGTTATCCTGTATATTATATCAAAGCTCACTGCCAGTGGAGCAACCGGATATTTTGTAGAGTACAGTGGTCCGGTTGTTCATCAGATGTCCATGGAGGCAAGGATGACAGTCTGCAATATGAGTATTGAAATGGGAGCAAGGGGAGGCTTGATAGCTCCCGATCAGATTACATTTGATTATTTGAAGAACAGGAAATTCGCACCGCAGGGAGATGATTATACGGAGGTTGTAGAACGCTGGAAATTATTGTATTCCGATGAAGATGCAGTTTTTGATATGGAATATGTATTTGATGCAAATGATATTGAACCGATGATCACTTACGGAACAAATCCGGGACATGGTATGAAAATAACTGAAAAGATTCCGGAACGTCAGGATATTCATAAATCATTGGAATACATGGGATTGTCGGGAGGACAATCACTGCTTGGAAAACCGGTTGATTATGTATTTATCGGAAGTTGTACGAATGCAAGAATTGAAGATTTTCGTGCAGTTGCACATGTCGTGAAAGGAAAGAAGAAGGCTGATTATATCAATGTTTATCTCGTCCCTGGATCCAGACAGGTAGAAAAACAAATTGAGGAAGAAGGGCTTTTAAAAATATTTAAAGATGCCGGGATGGAAGTTCGTCAGCCGGGCTGTTCAGCCTGCCTTGGTATGAATGATGATAAAATTCCACAAGGAAAATATTGTGTTTCAACATCAAACAGAAATTTTGAAGGAAGACAGGGGCCGGGGGCACGAACATTTCTTGCCAGCCCGCTCACTGCAGCCGCTACTGCCATAACAGGTGTTATT
>Ga0111176_1075_pt1 | contig 21549 bp, 15 predicted proteins | sample DeeMarSWOR324_28_FD_80229 | JGI IMG/M metagenome (GOLD analysis project Ga0111176, IMG submission 80229) | Bacteroides sp. SM23_62_1 | reverse complement strand
TTATGTCTGTAAGTGCCATTGTCAATTCAGCCGGGGTTAATTTTATATTGCTTGGCAGTAACGAAACAATGTTGAACAGTTCAAAACCGGTCATTGCAGTTTGTGCTGTCAGAACAGGATGTGGTAAAAGTCAGACATCACGGAGGATCATTGAGATATTGATGAAAAGGGGATTGAAGGTGGTTGCCATCAGGCACCCGATGCCATATGGCAACCTGAGTGCTCAGAAAGTACAGCGATTTGCAGAGATACCTGATCTTAGGAAACATGATTGTACCATCGAAGAAATGGAGGAATATGAACCTCATATCGTACGGGGGAATGTCATTTATGCAGGGGTCGATTATGGAGCTATTCTTCAGGAAGCTGAGAATGATCCCAAAGGGTGTGATATAATCGTATGGGATGGCGGTAATAATGATTTTCCATTTATAAAACCCGACCTGATGGTTACCATCACTGATCCTCATCGTGCAGGACATGAACTCAGGTATTATCCCGGAGAAGTTACACTTAGAATTGCTGATATAGTGGTTATCAATAAGATTGACACAGCTGATAAAGACTCCGTTGAAACAGTGCAGGCTAATATTGAAATGGTCAATCCACGTGCCACAATAATTTATGGTTCTTCACCCATCAGGGTTGATAATCCTTCTGTAATAAAAGGTAAAAAGGTCCTGGTCATCGAAGATGGGCCAACCCTGACACATGGTGAAATGAAGATTGGGGCCGGCACTGTAGCAGCAAGGCAGTATGGTGCCTCCTCCCTTGTTGATCCCCGACCCTTTACGGTTGGCAGGTTAACCGAAACATTCGAGATTTACCCCGAGATTGGCACATTGCTACCAGCAATGGGATATGGCGAAGAACAATTAAAAGACCTTGAAACGACAATCAATAATACCGACTGTGATGCGGTTGTGATCGGAACCCCTATTGATCTAAACAGGGTGATCACGATTAATAAGCCAAATACAAGGGTTTACTATGATTTGAAGGAGATAGGAAGTCCAAATTTTGATGAGGTTTTAAAGGATTTTATTGAGAAGAAAGGAGTGGGATAGAAGAATCGAGAATCGAAATAAAGTCGAAATTCGAAACCAAGAAAATTGAAACAAACTCGAAATACGGAAAATCGAAATTCGGGTTTGTTTCGGTTTTCGATTTTCACTATTTCGTTTTTACCTCCCGATCCTTTGCCATATCTTCTTCGTCTCCTCCTCAAATCCCGGCTTTTCCAGAAGTGCAAACATATTTTTCTTATATGCTTCAACACCGGGCTGATTAAATGGATTGATTCCGAGGAGATATCCGCTTATTCCACAGGCCTTTTCAAAAAAATAGATCAATTCACCCAGGTGGTATTCATTGATTTCAGGAATTACTATTCTGATATTTGGCACTCCTCCATCGACATGCGCAAGGATAGTCCCCAGCTCAGCCATTTTATTTACATCGTCTATGCGTTTACCGGATAAAAAATTAAGCTGATCCAGATTATCCTCGTCATCCGGAATAATCAGGGTATGATCTGTATGGGTCGCTGAAATCACTATCTCAAACAAATTTCTTGTCCCTTCCTGGATATATTGTCCCATGGAATGGAGATCAGCAGTGAAGTTCACACTTGCCGGGAAAATACCTTTGTGTTCTTTTCCTTCACTTTCCCCGTATAATTGTTTCCACCATTCAGAAAGAAAAATAAGTTTGTTATTATAGTTTGCAAGGATCTCAATATTTTTGCCTGCCCTGTACAGAGCATTTCTGGTTGAAGCATAAATTGCAGATGGATTATCTTCAAAAGGCACGTCTAAGCCGGTTCGTTTTTCCATTGTTCTGGCACCATCAATAAATTTCCTGATGCTCAAACCTGCGGTGGCGACAGGTAATAAACCGACAGGGGCCAGTACGGAATATCTACCACCGACATCTTCGGGTATGACAAAAGATGTATATCCCCGCTGATCAGCCAGGATCCTGAGAGCTCCTTTTTTTTGATCCGTAATAGCAATAATCCTTTTCCCGGCTTCTTTCACACCAATTTGCCGCTCCAGATGATTTTTCAGGATTCTGAATGCAATAGCCGGCTCGGTTGTTGTTCCTGATTTAGATATAACAATAATGGCATATTTCTTATGATTGAGAACTTCAATGAGTTCACTCAGATAATCCTCTCCGATGTTCTGCCCGGCAAAAAGTATAAAAGGTGCTTTCTTTTTCTCAATAAGGTATTCAAAATTATGAGAAATTGCATGAATAATGGCTTTTGCCCCGAGGAATGAACCTCCTATACCAATCACTACCACAATGTCCACCATATCGCTAAGCTCATCAGCTGTCTTTTCAATTTTATCGACATAATCTTCTGTAATCCTTGAAGGAAGATCAACCCATCCGGTCATTTCACTTCCCGGACCTGTTTTATTATGAAGAGATTCCAGGTGTTGTTTTACATCCTTTTTGTAGCCGGAAATTATTTCTTTTGTTACAAAAGGAAAAACGTTTGAAATATCAAGCTTTAATTCAGCCATTGCATTGAATGATGGTTAGAAATAGCAATAAAATAACAGGGAAAAATTACACTTAAACTGTGAAAAATAAAAATTGTATAAATATTTTGTATCAGGCCTTCAATTCCAGATCTTCCTTTACCATTGCCAGCAATCCTTTTACGGCTACTCCGAATGGGCAGGCATCTTCGCAGTAACCCGGGCAGGTCTGGCATACATCCGGTCTGGCATGACCAAGCTTTTGATATAATTCCATAGCATATTTCTGGTCACCCTTGATATGGAAATAATACTGATACCGCATAAGTGTACTTACCGGCATAAAATATGGACATGCCCCGGCACAAATATTGCATCCGATCCGGCAGTTCAGGTATCCGAATTTTTCCTTATAATGATCAAGGAGAATAGCCTGGGAGGATTCCAGTTTCCTGCCGGATAACTTCAACAGGTTTTCTATATCGGTAAAATTTCTGAAATCAATACATGTAGTATGGGCTTTAGGATTGGAAAGCACAAAAAGTTGTGCTGCCTCAATTAACTCCTCACTGCTTTTATAATGATAGTTGCTGAAAAAATCTTTTGCATATTCGTTTTGCCTGAGATATTTATCATGAAAGGTTTTGTAATAATCAGGTATGGTATCACCTCTTTCCTCCATTCTTTTCACATAACCATCCAGTATTTCATAAATCATAACCGGGTTGGATTTCATGATGGCTGTCCCAATCCCCTTCTTTTCACATGCTTCAAGAACCGGATCGGCTAATGGGGCATTCATGAAATTATATGTCATCAGGAAAACATCGAAACGCCCGTCATTCACCGCTGCCAGGAGGACTTTATCGATGGTTTCCTCTGGATCGGCGAAATGGGCACTTCCATGACATGATACACCTGTGAAGCGCACACGTCCCTCAGCTTTTAATTGTTCCATTGCTGCATGAAAATTTTCCTCTTTTAGGTCATCAGTTTTTGTTACCTCATGGATCTGTACACAATCAATATAATCTGTCTGAAGTCTTTCAAGTGCTTTTCGAACACGGTTGAGAACATCTTCAGTTCCATTGAATTTCTTTTCTTCAGAATAAAGTTTTGAATTGATAAATATCCCGTTCCTGTCGAAATCCTTTAATACCTTGCCTATCATTACCTCATTATTGCCATTATCATAAGCTTCTCCGGTATCGATAAAATTTACTCCCGATTGCAGAAGTGCTCTTAATACCGCTTCACTTCGAGGTGATCCTGAACTGATATCAGATACCTTGAAACCGGTTCTGCCAAGAGTCCTGTACTCTTTTACAACAGGCATTTCCTGATGCTCATCTTCATCCTGTTTGGGGTAAGCAGAAAATTTACTGGCACTTATCATTCCTGCCCCCATTATTCCAAGTGTGGTATTTTTCAGGAAATTTCTTCGGTTGGTTTGGGACTTTTTCATGTTCATTAATTAGAATGTGATTCCTAAAAGGATCTGAATTTAATGCAAGGTGCTATGAGATTTGGGTTCCAAGGTTGAAGATACGATTTTTGTAGCTAATAAATGAATCCTAGAATGACCAATTAGCCTAAGTTTCTGGTTACTGCATGTTTTTGAATATTATATTTTTATATCAGGCCGCGCCGCCGGTGCGGCCTGATATAAATCTGATTATCAATATTATCGTCTTAAATAGCACAACGCGTTAAATAATAATTGAATTATACTAATATTAACAATTAATATGTTTAATTACAATACGCTGATATTTAATAACTTGCAATGTGCAACCTGCAATTAGCGACTAGAGTTGATTATTTTTATTCAGAATTTAGAATGGAGATACAGTATTTTAAATGAAGTGTTTCCAAAATGATGAAATTAAAAATAAAAATACCATGAATATTATAATACTACAAAGCAAAAAAATAATTAAATTGGTAACGATTCACATCTTATTATCCTCCCAAAATCAAGGAATATAAATTACTGAAATGTTTAAAAATTATTTGCTGATAGCATTCAGAAATTTGTTTAAATACAAAGGATTTTCAGCTATAAATATTATTGGTCTCTCCCTCAGTATGACGGTCTGCCTGTTAATTGTAATGATTATTCTTGATCAGGTAAGTTATGATAACTTTCACAACAACAGAAAGAGAATATACAGGGTTTTGACCAATGATGAAGTGACTGATTTTATAGTCACCGAGTATGCTTCTACAGCCTATCCGATAGCCGGATATCTGAAGGATAATTATCCGGCAGTTGAAGAAGCTGTTGCGATTAAAGGTTATTACAGTAATGAAGGTAAATACAGGGATAAAATAATTCCTTTTGAAGGCTATTATACCAGTTCGGATTTTTTCAGAATATTTGATTTTGAGCTTACCGGTGGAAATCGCGAGCATCTTCTGGATGAACCGTATACAATGGTAATGAGGGAGGAAATAGCAAGGAAATTCTTTGGAGATGAGGATCCGGTAGGTCAGATCATAACGGTTGACACAACAAAGGAATTTACCGTTACAGGAATCATCAAAGAGAATAATCAGAAAACTCACATCAATTTTGAAATCCTGATTTCCATCAACTCTATGGATAGAGATTTGACAGGAGACTGGAAAGATGTCTTTTCAAATTGGGTTTACATTATTTTAAAGGATGATTTTGATCCCGGTGAATTACAGCCTGCTTTTGATAAAATACGTGAAGAGCAGTATTCATCTGATCCTGAGATCGATTTTTCATTCAAACTCCAGGCTTTAACAGATATACCCCTGGGACCATTGCTGGGTAATGAGATAGGTTTCTTTTTACCAAAGATGATTTTTATTGGTATGGTTATTCTGGCACTTGTTCTGATTGTTACGGCAGCTTTCAATTATACCAATCTCTCCATGGCAAGGTCATTGACCCGTGCAAGGGAGATTGGCGTCAGAAAAGTTGTTGGGAGTAGACGGAAACAGGTTTTTTTTCAGTTTCTGGTTGAATCAATTGTTGCTGCATTATTTGCGCTGGTGTTGTCATATCTTTTATTGCAATTTCTCAGACCTGCATTTTCAGGCATGAAGTTTATGACCGTGCTGAATATCTCCCCGCAGGAAAATATCAGGGTCTATATCTGGTTTTTAATTTTTGCGATTGCTACCGGATTAATTGCCGGATTTATACCTGCTATCTATATGTCATCATTCAATCCGGTTACAATTTTTAAGGATATTTCAGAAATGAGAATCTTCTCAAGAGTATTCCTCCGAAAGCTCCTGGTAGTGGCACAATTTGCATTTTCCATCATTCTTCTGGTTACAATCGTTGTACTTTTCAGGCAAATGAAATATTGGATGAACGCGGATTATGGATTCAATAAGGAAAATGTAATGGTTATTCAGAGGAAGGGTAATGACAGGGATATCCTTAACAATGAATTAAACAGTCTTCCGGAGATAAAGAATATTTCCTGGTCCTCGCACATACCGGGTGTTGGAAATGTTTGGTCTGAACATGCCTGGGTAGATAACAAGGAGAATAAAATAGAATTGTGCTATTTCTGTGCCGACAGGAATTATATAGATATCATGGGATTAACATTAATTGAGGGTATGAATTTCCCTGAAGATGTTTCTTTAGAGAATGAGAAGTACTTGATAATTAACGAAATGGCAATAGAAATCTTTAATTTTGGGACACCCCAGGAAGCAATCGGGAAGGTGATAACGATCGAAGATACGATCCTTGTTGAGGTCATTGGCGTGGTTAAAGATTATAATTTCTTTGCTTTGTTCAGTAAAATCCAGCCAATGGCTCTCAGGCTTAATCCGAAAAAATTCAATATAGGAAATCTGCTGGTAAGTACGGAGGATATATCCAGAACAATGAACAAACTTGAAAGAGTGTGGAAAAAAATTGATCCTGTTCATACCATGGAAGCAGAATTCCTTGATGATAAGATCAGGGAATATTATATGTTTTTCAGTGATATTCTTTACATGATCGGGGTAACATCACTGCTGGCCATTATTATTGCCTGCCTCGGATTATTTGGAATGGCGACTTATTCAACTGAGACCAGGGTGAAAGAAATAGGTATCAGAAAAGTATTTGGAGCAAAAGGGATATCGGTGGTATATATTGTTGCTAGAGGGTATTTATTCCTGGTTCTTATTTCCATCGCAATTGCTGTACCAATTTCATTTTTTGGAAATAACCTCTGGCTCCAGAACTTTACATACCGTGTTTCATTTGGATTTGGAACATTATTCTTATGTTCTGTGTTTATCCTTTTGTTGAGTTTGCTTATTATCGGATCCTTAAGCCTGAGGGCGGCTAATACGAACCCTGCAAGGTCGTTGAGGTATGAGTAAAAAAAAAAGCTTAGACTAAGGCTGAGACGAAGAAAGACATAGAATTAAGATTGAAGATTAACGATTTATGATGTTAATTATCTCATGAATCTGAAATCGTTAATCGTTATTCTTAAATTGAATGGTACAGAAATAGAAATGAAAAGGAATTAATTTAAATTCCGAAATTTAAAACCTGACAGGATTGAGAATTATCTGAGCCGGATTTATCCCTTATCTCGACTCATCTACACACGGTTTAATTCACAAACATGCAATTTTATTCTTTTCATTCAGGACAATCCTGATTTCAGGATGTACCTTGTCTGCATCAAAAATGCTTTTGAAACGAATGATTGTCATGGCCTGTGCTCCGGAAGAATTCCAGGTTTCTGTATATTCCAGTTCTAAGACAATCCTTGACTTCACACTCTCAAATCCATAATCCACACACATAAAAATATCAATATACAAACAAACTTATAAGCTAATAAACATCCTGTTGTGCCATTAAGGATGATAACATTGATACTCAGATTTATATCACGCCATACTGGCGGCACGACCTGATATCAAAATATAACATTCTATAACATGTATTATTTAATAGCACAGCGTTAATAAACAAATAAAACCAATTAACAAAAATTAATTAAATTCGCGGCGAAATTATAATACCCTTCATATGAAAATTAGAGAGATTATCCTGGGAGCAGGCTTTATTATGTTAATAGCCGGTCTTTCATATGGGTTTCATAACAAGCATAGCCTGGAAGACAAAGCGGTTGACATTCAGCCAACACCGGGATTCCCTGAAGAAATTATGAATATTGTTATTCATTCATGCTATGATTGTCATAGTGGTGAATCGCAGAACCAGCAAGCAAAGACTGCCCTGAATTTTTCTGGATGGAACGAATACAAGACTGCTAAACAGGTACAGCTGTTAACTGAAATGAATGAGGTTATTAAAGAGGGAAACATGCCTCCCGGAAGATATCTTACCGGTAATCCTGATAAAAAGCTTTCAGAGGAGCAGGTAAATCTGATGACCAAATGGACGAAAGAGTCAGCAGATAAATTACTGGAACAGTAGTCAGGTGGTATTAACAAGGTATCAAAAGCACCATACCCATCCTCATGAAAATTTTCCTTAAAATATTTCTGATCCTTCTGTTGATTGGGTTTATTGCTCTGCAGTTCTATCAACCTGAAAAAAATATGGGTGATCAATTAACTGAAGATGGTCTCATCTGGTCGACAGACATATCACCCGAGCTTGGCGAGAAATTTATGATTTCTTGTTATGACTGTCATTCTGACTATACACGTTATCCTTTTTATGGATATATTTCTCCTGTCTCCTGGTTGTTAAATAAACATATAACTGAAGGTAAAGAAAGTTTAAATTTTTCCAGGTGGGCTTTATATTCGGATAAAGAAAAAATTAGTTTGCTGATCGGGATTTGTGATGAAACTGCAAATTATAGTATGCCTCTGCCGGTATATACAAAACTACAAAAGGAAGCCCGGTTATCTCTGGATGATATTTTTGAGATCTGTGACTGGACAGAGGGAGAGATTGATAAAATAATTGGACTAGAATGATTATTTACTCAGGGTATGACTGTTGGTCATCCCCAGACTGCGATTGAATAATCATTGGGAACACTAAACTGAAACATGTTTCTACACCAGGCTTGCTGCTAACCGTTATATTTCCTCCATGCTTGAGCATAATTTGTTTTGAAAGGCTCAGCCCGATACCTGAACCATTTTCCCTGGTTGAATAGAAAGGAATAAAAATTTCGTCAAGATCTTGCTTGTCAATACCGCAACCATTATCCATCACATTGATAATTTGTGCTGACGGATTACTATCAACGTTAATTTTAATTTTTTTATTTTCTGTTTGGTTGAGGGCCTGAATACTATTTTGAATCAGGTTGATGAGAACCTGTTCAATCAGGTGTCTGTCTGCCTTTATAACAGGTGAAGGATTTTTAAATTCAGTTTTAACCTGAATACCGTTTTTTTCAAATTCCGTGTCCATGAGTTTGAGCGTGTGCTTAATCAGGTTTCTGAGGTCGATTATTTCAATGTCAGGTTCGGGAATCCTCGTGGTTTCCCTGTATTTTTCAACAAAATCGTACAGACCCTCACTTCTTTCATGGATAGTCCTGACGCTTTCCCTGATATCAGAAACATCATCATCCGACAGGTCGGCTGCTTTTTTTGATGAACCAAGGTGATCTTCAACCAGCATCAGCACAGTTTCGGTCATTGAAGATATCGGCGTAACAGAATTCATGATCTCATGCCGTAGAATACTTATCAGTTTTTGCCAGGCCTCAATCTCTTTCTGCTCAATTTCTGTACGGATATCCTGAAATGTAATAATCCTGAATTCTTCACCGAGGATAATCAAATTTGAAACCTTAACAGATAGTTTTATGGGATCATTATGAGGATTAATCTCGATAAGTTTACTGTAACTACCCCTCATAGCTTCAATTTGCCCGGTAAATTCAGGTATCTGATCTGTAATTTCCTGCCAGATGGCAGTTTTTTTTATCCCCAGGATTTTTAATGCAGGGTCATTGATCATAACAATTTCCTGTTCACTTTTCAATGATATAATACCGATCATGATATGACTGATCACCGTTTGGAGATAATTGAACTGCGCCTCTTTATCACGTTTAATTACTGTAATATATTCTGATATTTCTCTGAAGAACTCATAAAGATTCTTATAAGGATGCCCCCTTATATTTTCACTAAATTTTATTGAAAAATCAGCATTACGAAAATTCTCGATAAATTCTGAAAGTTCCCTTTTCGTCCTTGTTGCATGTCGAATAAATTCAATAGTCTGGACAATAAGTATCAGGAATAATGTCAGAGGCAAGAAAAACAGATCTTTTTCACCTATCATGGAAGCAGTTATACCTGTAAGGAATATATTTAACAGAAGGAGTATAATCCTTATAATCAGCCCAAGTGTATAATTTTTAAATATCATGTTTACGTATTCTTCTGTGCAGCGCTGTTCTTGATATTCCCAGTTCAGCTGCTGCACGGGTAATATTTCCCCTGTTCTGTTCAATAACCTTCTGAATATGCAATTTTTCCATCTCATCCAATTTCACGGCTTCTTTGTTTCTCGTGTTCTGGTTTGCTGTTTTTCGAGGCATGAAATCGGTAAAATCAACCAGGTTCCTTTCTGAAAGAATCACTGCACGCTCCACAACATGCTGTAACTCACGGACATTCCCCGGCCAGTGATAATGCGTAAGTTTCGTAATAGTTGCACTATTTATCTTAAGGGTGGCTTTGTTGTATTTCTTTTTATAAAGTGAAAAGAAATGATTAAAAAGAATTGGAATATCCTCCTTTCTTTCCCTTAAGGAAGGAACATGTAATTCAACCATGTTGATACGGTACAGGAGATCCTCCCTGAATTCATTTCTTTGGACCATTTCGTTCAGAGGTCTGTTCGTTGCACAGATTAATCTGAAATCAACGGGTAATTCATTCACCGAACCAACGCGGATAACTTTCCTGTTCTGAAGGATATTTAATAATTTAGATTGCAGAGGTAATGAGAGGTTCCCGATTTCGTCAAGGAATATTGTTCCCTCATTTGCCAGTTCAAATCGACCGGGCTTATCTTCGTGAGCGTCAGTATATGCTCCTTTCATATGACCAAACAATTCGCTTTCGAAAAGATTTTCAGATATCGAACCAAGGTCAACGGATATAAATACTCTCTGATGTCTCCCTGATTTGCGATGTATCATTCTGGCTATAAGTTCTTTACCAGTGCCATTTTCACCAAGAATCAGGATGTCTGCATCTGTACCGGCAACTTTTTCCACAATTCCCAGGCATTTTTTTATTGGCTCGGATTCACCAATAAAAAGTCCATAATGCTGGCTCATATCCTCAATGAGTTTTTGCTGTGTATGGCGAAGATGTTGCACCTCTTTCCTGGATTTTTTCAGCTGGAGTGCTGCATTGATGGTGGCAAGCAATTTCTGATTCTTCCATGGCTTTAAGACGAAATCTGTTGCACCTGCCTTGATTGTACGTACGGCGAGGTCAATATCTCCATAAGCAGTAATCATAATTACAACCACCTGGGGATCAATCGACAGAATCCTGTCGAGCCAGATAAATCCTTCTTCTCCAGTACGCTTACCACGTTGAAAATTCATATCAAGTAACACAACATCATAATTCCCCGATTTTATCTTTTCTTCAATATTTTCCGGTATCTGCTCGATCTGAATATCTGTGAAAAATCTCTTCAGGAAAACGTGGGCTGTCTTCAGTACATCGTAATCATCATCAATGACTAATATTCTGGCTTCTTCTTCCATCGTTAAGTTCATCGTTTTGTGTTACAAAATTAGGGACGATAATTTTAATTTAATAGAGCCGTACCGCGGTTCTATTAATACTATGTATCCATTTTCATGGATATTCAATGCACAACAGGATAAAGTTACAAAATCGTAACGATATCACACACTGACTGTAACGAAAACGCACACTTCTTGTTTATTTGAATCGTTGAGATTTTTATAAATGCAATTAGATCAACAACATAGACATAATGGTACACTATTTGGCTAATATCATTGAAAAATAAGTCGAATGTACAGAATACCCCAGTTTATAAGACTTCTCCTGAAAGATAAGTTTCATACTTTAATCAATCTTGTTGGATTATCATTTGGTTTAGCCTGTTCTACCATTATTTTTTTGTATTTATTTAATGAATATTCTTACGACAAATATCATTCAAACGCTGACAGAATTTACAGGGTTGCACAGAATTATATAACCTCGGGTAAACCTAAAAAATTTGCCATTTCTTCCCCTGCCTTGGGTCCATTGCTGCACCAGGAATATCCTCAGATCGAAACATTTGTAAGGATTAAACCGGTCAGTAAGGTATTAATCAAGGCCGGGGAAAAAGTATTTTATGAAAGTAATATTGCATTTGCAGATTCAAATTTATTCAAGGTTTTCACATACGACTTTATTTCGGGTGATCCCGAAGATTGTTTAAAACATCCAGGGGATGTTGTTATCAGTGAAGAAATCGGCAATAAATTCTTTGGAGATAAGGATCCTATGGGTCATACCCTTCTTCTGGAGAACAGGTTTTTACTTACAGTTACAGGTGTCATCAAAGATCCTCCCTCCAACTCGCATATTCCCGAAAAGGCATTTATATCCTACATATCATGGGATGAAAATTCAGGTTTGAAGTCGACCGATTGGTCCTTATTTGAAATAAATGATCTTACATTTTTATTGTTTTACAGGGATTTTAACCGGAAAGCATTCGATGATAAATGGCCAGAGTTTTATGAAAGATATCTTAAAGAAGATGGGGAGCTTTATGGACAGATTTATGAACCCATTTTTGAAAGATTACCAGATTTGCATTATCATTCAGATCTGCCTGGTGATTATGCCACAGGTAATAAAGTTTTTCTCTATACCCTGTTTTGTATTGGTATTTTCATTTTAATTCTTGCTGGTATTAATTATACCAATATGAGCACTGCGAAGGCAACGCAGAGGATAAAGGAAGTTGGTATAAGAAAAGTCTTTGGTGCAGATCGCAGATCACTCATCATACGTTTCATGAGTGAATCAATGCTCTTATTCATAGTAACCCTGATCATTTCGCTTGCAATTGTGGAATTTATACTGGAATTTACCTCTTTCAATTATTTAATTGGCACAGAACTTTCACTCGCGTTTTTTAAAAAGCCGATTCTATTGGTTGGCATATTATGTATAGCCCTTACCTTCACTATCCTGGCAAGTCTTTATCCTGCATTTTATCTGAGTCGATTTGCACCGGCTGAAACACTCAGCAAATTATTTAAATTGGGTTTGAATGGAGCATATACCCGGCAATCCCTCGTTATTATGCAGGTTCTGCTTGCAATCATAGCAATCACTTTTACATTATTGATGAGAAGCCAGATACAATATCTGGTAACCAGTGACCCCGGATTTAATAAGGAAAATATTATCTATCTGCCGATAAGGGATTCTATTTTGGCCGCTGCCGTGCCTTATTTACAGGAGGAGCTTAATAAAGATCCCGATGTTATATCTGTTACCACTGGTTTCAACTATCCGGGATTTCCTAGTGGGGGCCTTTACTGGTTCGAAGGAGAAAATGGAATGGAAGAACATAATATTCCGGTTTTTTTTGTGAATCATGGATTTCTTGAAACATTCGGATTTGAGCTGATAGAAGGAAGAGATTTCAGTTTTGAATATGGATCAGATACTTCTGGTGCTGTTATTGTAAACGAAACCCTTTGCCGGTTCATGAATTGGGATAATCCCCTGGGAAAAAGAATAACCCAGTTCAGGAGTCTGGATGCCAGGGTGGTTGGTGTTGTCAGGGATTTTAATTTCAGATCGTTACATACAATGATTGAACCATTAATTATCCGTTTACAATTCAATTACGGCGGACACCTGTTCATCAAGCTATCCGGTAACAGTATTTCTGAAATAATAGATTTCCTTGAGGATAAATATGCTGAGATTGTTCCACACAGGCCATTCGAATTTTTCTTTCTTGATGACAGATTTAAATTGATGTATCAGGAAGATAATCTGCAATTGAAATTGATCGGATTATTTTCAGTTATCTGCCTGATTATTGCAGGTCTGGGAATATTTGGTCTTGTTTCGTATTCAACTGAACGGAAATTTAAAGAAATTGGTATCAGGAAAGTACAGGGAGCCACGGCAGTGGGGATTGTCTTACTGATTACCAGGCATTTTTTAAAGATAACAGTAATTGCAATCGTGATCGCTATCCCTGTATCCATATGGTTGTTTTTCGTGTGGTTGAATGAATTTGCTTACAAAGTTGAAATAAATATCTGGATTTTAATCTGTAGTAGTTTAGGAGTAATCGTAATAACATTATTAACTGTTTTATATCATTCTGTTTATTCGGCCAGGTTAAACCCGGTTGAATCATTACGATACGAATAAATATCGATTCAATTATGTTTAAACATTATTTTAAAACGGCTTTCCGGTATTTATACCGTAACAGGAATATAACCCTGATAAACATTATTGGTCTGGCTCTGAGTATTGCCCTTTTCATCCTGATCGTACATTATGTTCAGAATGAGTTGAAGTATGATAAATTCAATAAGGAAATTGATCATATCGGCCGGTTGGAATTTCTCGGGGATGATGGGAATAGCAGGGCATGGACAACTTCAGCTATGGGATATGATCTGGTTGAGCGGGTTCCTGAAGCTACAGGATTTGTCAGAGTACAATTCTGGGGTGATATATATCTTGATTATAACGAGAGTAAATATCAGATCGGGGATGTCATGCTGACCGACAGCAATTTCTTTGATTTATTTGATGTTGAATTAATACGTGGAAATCCTTTTACTGCTTTAACAGAACCTTTCTCGGTTGTTTTAAATCAAAGCACGGCTGTTAAAATTTTTGGTGATAAAGATCCGATGGGTGAGATATTAAAAACAAGCAGTGACAGGGACTATATGGTAACCGGCGTCATCAGGGACCCGGAAAATTTTCACCTTCAGTTTGATGCAATCATATCCTTTGTTACGTTAAAAGAATTTTATGGGGAAGAACATCTTTATACATACCGGACTTTTCAATCCTCAACATATATTAAGCTTATTCCTGATTTTCAATTAGATACTGTGAATAAAAAGGTAAATAAAGTATTTCACCAGGTATATTCAAAGATTACCGGCCGGCCTGAAGATTCATTGACCTTCACGGCAAGCTTAAGGCCTCTGAAGGATGTGTATTTTGCCCGGCATGTTGACGATGTAGGCAGCAGGCACGGTAATAAACAGTTTGTCATCATTTTCATGATAATAGCCGGTTTCATTATCGCGATTGCTTGCATTAATTATATCAATTTATCAACTGCAAGGGCAACATTGCGAGCCATGGAAATAGGCATAAAGAAAGTTACAGGATGTGACAAACGGAGATTAATATTTCAATTTCTTGGTGAATCCATGCTGATTACATTAATGGCAGCTCTTCTGGGTTTACTCACAGTGGAATTATTATTTCCGGTTTTTGAGAGGATCATTGGTGATGATCTTCGCATTGCATACCTTGAAAATCCGGTTAATCTATTACTGGTCTTATCAGGTATAATTGTTGTTGGTTTGCTGGCAGGTTTATATCCTGCGTTTTATCTAACCCAGTTTCAACCGGCGAGTGTTTTAAAAGGTGAAAAAACCAGGGGCCGCTCAGCCGGATTCCTGCGCAAAGCGTTGATCATTTTTCAGTTTACAATATCGATTATCCTCATTATCGGAACAATTGTGGTTTATAATCAACTGAATTATCTGAAGAATAAGAATCTTGGTTTTGATAAGGAATACATTGTAACTGTTGGATTAATCAGAGAGATAGCAAACAGCAGGGAAATTTTTAAAGAAAATCTTTTACGGTATCCACTTATCCGGAAAGTGGCCTATTCCTATACAGTCCCGGGCAGTTCAGGCAATTATGAAACCTTCGAGATCGAAGGTGAGAGCTTTAATACAAATGTCTATACCATTGATCCCGATTATGTTGATCTGATGGGCATGGAAATTATCAGGGGAAGGAGCTTTTCGTGGGATCTGGAAACAGACAGGTTCAATACATGCCTGATCAATGAAACAGGGATCAGGAGACTTAATATGGATATTGATAGTGTTGTTGGTAAAAGATTTTTGCATCCCAGCTGGTATATCACAGCTTTTCCTGTCACCCAGTTTGAGATCATTGGGGTATTAAAAGATTTTCATTTCAAGTCGCTTCGGACACCTATCGAACCATTGATCTTTGGTTGGAATGATGAGTGGTTTGGATATGTCAATATAAAAATCTCTTCAGAAAATATTGGAGAAGCATTAGAGATCATTGAAAAGGAATGGAAAAATATATCACCGCAATATCCTTTCCAGTATTCATTTATGGATGAAAATTTCGACAGGATGTACAGGGTAGATCAGAAATTGGGTGAAGTATTCCAGTATTTTGCAGGGTTTGCCATATTTATTGCCATCATGGGCCTTTTCGGGCTGGCTGCATTTATTGCTGAGCAAAGGACAAAAGAGATTGGGATCAGGAAGGTTATGGGAGCAACAGTATCCAGGATTTCCTTAATTCTGGTAAAGGAATTTACAATTCTCATCATCCTGTCCAGTATTGTAGCATGGCCTTTGGCCTGGTTCTGGGCAAAGAAGTGGCTACAGGAGTTTGCTTATAAGGCAGATCCCGGTATATTTATTTTTATAACTGCTACACTGATTGCAATTTTTATTGCCTTGATTACGGTCATAACTCAGACTATCAGGGCTGCTAACACAAACCCCGCCGAGGCATTGCGGTATGAATAGTTTCCGGTTTTCAGTTTTTGGTTTTCTGTTCTCAAATCCCTTATCCAAGACAACCGAAAACTATTCCTATTTAGGTCTGTACCTGTTTTTATCGGCGAAAAAGTCCATCAGCCATGTTTTTTTCTTAAATACTGCGGAATGCAGAACACCATCGGGTATAAAATAGGTGTCTCCTTTCCTGTAAGTTTTTGTATGACCGCCGATCGTAAGATCCATTTCCCCCTCGAACACCACCCCCCATTGTGCGCCATGCCTGTGCTCGGAGACTTTACCGATAGCCTCGATTTCAAAGAATACAAGCTGGTGATTCTCGGCCTGTGATATTCTGCCTCTAACACCTTTAAAGGGGATATCTGCCTCCGGTAGAGATGATATCATTTCAGGATATAAAAATTCCATAGTGATAATAATTTTCAGGTTTGTTTTAATACTGAAAAGATACAATATTATCCTGGAAAACTGATCACGATTTCATACCATGAAAAATGTGATAGTTGTGACGATTTTTCAACAACCGGACATTCAGGATCACATTGGTACGAAAAAAGATTCTGAGAATGAACCTTTTTATAAATTGAGCTTCCTTCAGATCTGAAATCCAATTCCTGTACTTTTTATAACCTTCAATGATTGAATGAGTTATATCTTCAGATAATAATAAGTTCAATCCAATCAAATTAATATTTTCAACATATTTGAATAAAGGCCAGTGGTTGAACTGCATTCTTCTTTTCCAATGCGATAGAGGACCTTTCTTTTTTTCTGACTTTGTCAGTATATCAGCTATAAGAAAATGTCCCCCGGGTTTCAGGACCCTATGAACCTCCCTGATAAATGCGGATTTATCCGGATAATGAAAAGCACTTTCAATATTGATGACAATATCAACAGAATTATCCTTAACAGTTGAAAGGTTTTGCGCGTCATCAACAATAAATTTAATATTATTTCCAGGGATATCACCTGTTAATTCATTAGCTATCATAATATTGCCATGATTCAGATCCACGCCGGTAAAAAATCCCGGGGCATATTTCTCATAGATGTACATGCTTTGTACCCCATTTCCACAACCAATTTCAAGAACTTCCTTATCACTCAGTTCAGGAAGTTTTAATATGCAATAATCTGTAAGATTCTTTTGAGCCTGGCTGAATGTAGACATATCTTCACCATCCAGGGGATAATGCAACATGGTATAATTCCCGTCAATTTTACGGAGGGATTCATTCATGGCAATGTAATAATCGCCGGTTGAAAAAGCGGATTTGATGAGACGAAAGAGTTGCATGAAAAATTAGTTGTAATAGAACAGGAAAATGAAAATCCCGGCAAAGCTATAAAAAAGAAATGGAATAATATTATTTTTATTCGAAATGAAAATTACCAGGATGGGTGATAGAAAAAAAAGTTTGGGTAAATTCAAATTGGAGTCATTACAAAACCTGATATGAATAGAATTTTATACTAACCAAAATTTACTAAACATGAAAACGATTATTTTTTCATTAGTGTTTCTTTTATTTACCCTGTTATCCTTCGGTCAGACAGAGAGATCTGCTGAGAACAATCTGCCTTTTAAAATGGAAGAACTCACCTCCCCGGATTTTATCAAAGCAGTGGAGAAATCGGGTGGTACATGTATCATTCCCCTGGGCATTATGGAGAAACACGGAGCCCATTTACCCTTGGGGACAGATATGATTGATGTCAGGGAAATTACTTTCCGTGCAGCCAAGCAGGAATATGTGATCATTTTCCCTCCATTTTATTTTGGCCAGATATATGAAGCAAAACACCAGCCCGGTACCATGGCATACAGTCCCGAACTGGTCTGGAATATTTTGGAGGAAACCTGCGATGAACTGAACCGGAATGGAATTACCAAAATCATTCTTGTGAATGGCCATGGGGGGAATAACAGCTTATTGCCTTATTTTTGCCAATCCCGGCTGGCAAAGCATAAAGGTTATGCTGTATATCTCTTTCAGTCTGAAGAATCAGGAGAATTCCGTGAGAAAGTCAGGCAGCTGAGAAAAACAACTACGGGAGGGCATGCAGATGAAGAGGAAACGTCTATGATGCTGGCCCACCGTCCGGATCTTGTTCACCTTGACAGGGCAGCAGAGCAGTCAGGAGAAGACCTTAACAGGATCGATCTTCCTTATACTTATACCGGGATCTGGTGGTATGCAAAATACCCGAACCATTATGCCGGTGATGGCAGTTATGCTTCAGAAGAGCTCGGGAACCTGATCCTGGATCATGATGCTGGCCAGCTTGTAAAAATGATCAGGAGTGTGAAGGCTGATAAAACCGTTATGGAACTTCAGAATGAGTTTTATCAGAAGTCGGCAAAACCCTTGAAGACTGAGCAGTGACCGGGGTAGAAGAAGTCGCAAAGTAGCAATGGTGGCATGTGCCGAAAAAAAAGTAATCAGCCTTAGGCTGATGCCAATGTTTTTCGAGCATCCTCGAAATGGTGAAGAAATCAAAGATTTCTGCCATTTCGGGAGTCGCAGGTGTGGGATATAGGCTATGGGTTTGGTAGCAATGGTCGCAGGGTCGCAAAGAGAGAGAAGAAGAGCGATGAGTTGCTGCCGGTTTTTAACCGGTAGTTATACCATCGAATGGTGGATCAGTTAAGTCCGGTTTCCAACCGGACCAGAATAACATCGGGAGAGCCGATCAAATCCGGTCCCAGGTGGACAGACAAAGTTATCGCAAAGCTTTGATTTACAGGCTTATTGTCCTTGTGAACTTGTTCTTTTCTTTGCGATCTTTGCGTGAAAAGTAGTTGCGGCACAACCCAACAAAGAGAGGGCGGAAATATTGAACTCAATGCCTCCCTTTCCCTGCCCGAACCACCATTCCTGTTATCACGAATAATACAAAAACACCCGTCACAATCCATGCCCAGTAATTGGGAACCTGGGATTCAACCCACATTTCATATTGCTCCGTAAGAAAATAGTCGTCCTTTACTGTCCAGAGAATGCCACCGGTCTGAAGAGAATCAGGATTAGTATCGGCATATCCATTGGATGCAATGATCTTGCCGGGCATCCTTATTTCCATATCGTATTTGTTGAATGACCAGAATTCAGTTATTTCATCAAATGCTGAAATAGAACTGTCTATTTCAGCCTTGAATGCGTAATAAAATTCCTCACCGAAAACAGGAATGAATACCTGGGCAGTATCTTCACTCTCTTCATTCATGATCTGGTGAACAAGCTGTGACTCTTTCGATCTCATTTCCTCCTTATCTATCATGAGGTCAGGATCATCCCCAAACAGGTCATAAAAGATTTCAATCCACTGTCTGATCAGGCTCGTCCACATCCATTGCTCTGATTTCACATCAATAGTGTCTGCCATCTCTTTGAACATTGTGCTATCCGGTCCGTTGATCAGGTCTTCCCGGACTTTATCAGGCAGATAAACAAATTTCAATTCTTCATCTGTCAGAAAATCTGACATCGGGCAGGAAATGGTCAGAACTTTTCCAACTGTTTCACTGAATCTGAAAACCGTTGTAAACCATTTGAAACTTCTGGAAAAATGTGCACTTCTTTGCATTTCCCGGTTGATCCCGCTATCAGCTTTGTATTCTGCATTAATTTCTTCCACACTCGCGAAATATTTTTCTGCAGTAAGGGTCCAGGTAGTATCATTATTTTCATTCACATCAAAGGTCAGTTCAGTTTGCCAGGTGCTGTCGATGGGCACCCTGAACTGATCCGATTCAAAATTCTTTTTGCTGTTTTTCACAATAACTTTCCTGGTGACAGAACCATCTTCATGAACTGTGTTAATGACATATGTTTCATAATCACAAGAGAAGAACATAATCATGAATATGAATAAGAGAGATATTTTAATTTTCTGTTTCATTGTTTTAAAGATTTAATTTTGATTTATTATCGTTTGTATTATCCTCCATGCTGCGTTTGATCATATCCTGTATATAAGGCTCAAGGCCAAAACTTTTCTGGAGGTCTTCATAGTTTTCCTGCAATTCCAGATAGGAATTCAATAATTCTTCCAGGTCGGATGTGGATATGGTAATACTGTCCTCCTTTATTTGATCTCTGGCAACCATATTCAGGAAGACTTTATGCATGATTCCCAGATCCGGTTTACGGCCGTTAATTGTATTTACTGTTCTGATCAGTTGGTTCTCGAGATTATTTATCCTGTTTGTGATAATGATTTGTTGGGTGATGAAGATCCCGATGAAAAGAGCAGCAGCAGCAGCCATTGCTCCCCTGATCCAGCCATGATCTGCCCAGCCAAAAAGGTAATTACCCAGTTTTTCCTGAAAAACGGGTTTTTCCTCTGATACCTTAATCCTTCTCATGATATCATCTGTCAATTTCTCTTTGCCGGATAGAACGGGTTTGTTACTCTTAAGGGCCTCAATTACTTTGGAATATTTATCATGGTTATTCATTTTAGATATATTTTTTTATCATTTCACCAATTTTCCTGCGGGCGTGGTTCAGGTTACTTTTTATGATTGTTTTTGCCATACCTGTTATCTCAGCAATATCGTCGTGTGACAGGCCTTCCAGTTCACTCAATATAAATACGATCTTTTGCTTTGTGCTTAATTTGAAAGTCAACATTCGTATTATTTTTCCAATCTCTTCATTATCCAGTTTTCTTTCAGGATTACTTTCGCTGATTAGTCCCTGGGCGTTCCAGCTGTTTGTATCAGGATAGATAAGCTGCATTCTTTTCCTTTTTCTGAGAGCGTCATAACATTTATTTACAACGATTCTGTAAAGCCAGTTGGTGAATTTCTTCTCAGGATTAAAACTCCCGATTTTGTGCCAGACGGTAATAAAAGATTCCTGGACAATATCATTCGACTCTTCTTCATCGTTCATTATCCTGAATGCCACGCTGAATGCAAAATCAGAATATCTGTCAATGAGAGTTCTGAAAGCTGCCTCATCCCTGTTAATACACGATCTGATCAGATTGACGGTATCCAAATTGAATCGCTTTGGTTATGAATAACGTGTTGTGGGATTAAATCGAAGATATTTATCATTTAGGATTTGCAGAGCCGCGCCGCGGCGCGGCTCTGCAAAAAAACCAGGATTCAATTACACAGCTATTTCAATCACACTTCACGTTATAAATAATACGTTTATTTTTAGGCAAGGTAAAAAAGAATCGGGAAATTTTTATAAAATGTTGCGGACTCCCCCCCCTCCCCCTCTCTCGCGAGAGAGGGGGGCACA
>Ga0111176_1053_pt1 | contig 21707 bp, 16 predicted proteins | sample DeeMarSWOR324_28_FD_80229 | JGI IMG/M metagenome (GOLD analysis project Ga0111176, IMG submission 80229) | Bacteroides sp. SM23_62_1 | reverse complement strand
CAATGGATTCGCAGTGTTGTCATGGGACAAGCCCGGCAGCGGAGAATCAAAAGGCACATTCAGCCAGGAGTATACGATAACCGAGCGGGCTGAGATCCTTGCCGATGCAGTAAAAGTATTAACCCAAAATACCTCCATTCTCAACTCAACCATCGGGTTCTGGGGAATCAGCCAGGCCGGATGGGTAATGCCAAGGGCACTTGAAATGACTGGTGACGTTGCGTTCATGATTGTAGTAAGTGGGGGAGGTGAAGACAGTATCGAACAGATGGCTTATCAGGTTGGCCAGGTGGTTGCATGTAAGGGTGGATCAACAGAACAGGTTGATACAGTTGAGAAATACTGGTCACAGATGTGCAAGGCAACCGGGTACAGTGAATACAGGGAGGCGGCTGATATCCTGGTAAACATCCCGGATGTCTCAGATTATACCGGACTGACAGTTACTGAGCAGAGCAAGTGGAATGCATGGCCCCAGGATATTGATGCCTTCTGGAATCCTATGGATGTTATAGAAAAGACAACGATACCCCTACTGGTTTTTTTCGGGGAGCTGGATAAGAACATTGATCCTGTCCAGGGAGCTCAAGCCTATAAGGAAGCCCTGGAGAAAGCCGGAAATGAAAATTATATGATCATAATCATTCAGGATGTCGGACATGTAATAGCTTCCGCTACCACCGGATGCCTGGATGAACCAGTTAGCAGCGAGTGGGCCACCGAATACCTTGACACCCTCGAAAATTGGGCCATCGATCGAAATCCACTGAAATAATGTGTGATTATCTTGGCTGGAAAACGTAACAATGATCAACACATAAATGAAATCGATATATTTTTAAATATTATCATCTATAAACCATATCATGAAAACTTCGTATTATTCTATTCTTGTCGCTGTCTTTTTTCTGATTACCTCAGGATGTGAAGATAATGGAGAGACTGATAAAAAGATTACCGGAACGGGACCTATAGTTACAAAGAACTTAAATTTTGCAACTTTTGATAAAATTGAAAATACAGGTGTCGCAAATTTTTACATTATTGTTGGGAATTCCCAATCAGTCGAACTAAAAGCGCAACAAAACATTATCGATGTTATGACCTATGAAGTTGCAAGCCAGACGCTGAAAGTCGGGCTTGAGAAAAATATTACTCTTGAAAATCATGAAGAAATTAGGTTTGATATTATGATACCTTCAATAACTGGTATTGAATTAGCAGGGATTGGAGATTTTGTATTATCTGGAACTGACCAGGATGAATTAACCATCAATTTTACAGGTGTTGGAAACATAGAAGCCTTTGATTTGAAAGTTGACACCTGTTACATCACATCAAGCGGTATAGGTGACTGTGAAGTATATGTTGTCAAATTACTGGATGTAGAGATAACAGGTATTGGAAAAGTTTATTATAAAGGAAGTCCGACCATTACTTCTGATATAACCGGCCTGGGTCAGTTAATAGACGCAAATCCATAAATAAATAAGGTGATTCCTGAGCAAAACGAACAACAATCTTTTCTGGAATAAGATTTCTTTTCACTAAATGGCGAATCCGCCAGCAGGTGGATAAGCAATACGACCTCCAGCTACCGACCATCAATAAATTGAGGGTGTCTCAATAGCCTTTAAAGACTTTTGATACACCCTCTTTTGTTTTGGAAAAGGAAATAGTTTTCTTTGAGGTTTCACCTCACATCCCCCTTACCAGTTTCCTCAATAAGGTTTAGCTTCAAAATACCTTTCCTGGAAAATAAAAATCATCAGTTTTTTAGCAATGTTCAATAATTGAACATCAGGCGAACGAATAAGAACAGAAATATTAGATCCCATGAATGATAACAATACGTAAATTATTGAAAATCAGTTATATGGGACTTAGGGCATGTTTTTTGAAAGGCTATTAATACATTCATAAACAACATTAATATAACAATTGAAACAATTGAAATGCAATTAAAGGAATGTTTAAAATGAAAATATTACGAACAATTATAGTACCCGGCTTATTATCGCTTTTTTCATTGGTGATAAATTGTTGTACTGAAACGGGACTTGAACCGGAACCAACAACATCAGAAAAACTTCAAAAGGTTCTGGACAACAATCTTGAAGAATTCAATGGTAAAGGCGTTTCAGCGGCTGTTATTTTTCAAAACCAGGATCTGTGGTCGGGGACAAGCGGCATTTCATTCGGAACCTCGTCTATCACTAAAGATATGATATTTAACATCGGAAGTGTTACAAAGACTTTCATAGCTGCACTATGTCTTCAGTTAGCTGATAAAGGAGCAATTTGCCTGGAGGATTCGCTCCATAAGTGGCTTCCTGATTATCCGAATATAGATAATTCAACAACTATTCTGCAATTACTGACTAATACCAGTGGAATCAATAACATTACGGATAATCCGGAATTGTGGAGTGCTGTTTTCGATGATCCGGCAAAATTGTGGACCCTTAAAGAGTTAGTATCATCATTTTTAGATGAACCTTATGCTGCTCCCGGGGAAGATTGGTTTTATTCAAATACGAATTATATCCTTTTAGGAGAGATCATTAAGGTTGCAACCGGATCATCAGTATCATCCGGGCTCAGGAACCATTTTTTTGAACCGCTGGGGATTAGCAACACATATTATGCTATAGAAGAAACACTCCCACCGGATATTGCCCATGGATGGTTTGATCTTACAGGTAACGGTAGCTATGATGATGTATCCTTAATATCACGAAATGGGATCTACTCGGTACTCGGGTCATCTGCAGCAATTTTTTCCACTGCAGAAGATCTGGCAAAATGGTCTTCAGCTTTGTTTAATGGGAATGTGCTCAGCGAGTCATCTCTGGATATGATGCTGTATGCTTACAGTACAATGCCCGGTACCACGGATGTTGGGTGTGGCATGGGAGTATTTCTAATCGGCCCGGCTAATAATACCGGTGTGAAACTGATCGGGTATACGGGAAGAACTTTCGGATACCTTACATCGATGTTTTATTTACCTGATTACGATATCAGTGTTGCCGTCATCATAAATGAAGATAATACTGCATGCCTGGATGCAATAACAACCGATCTTATTTTAGAGGCATTAAATAATGGTTAGTCCATGCAACCCTAACCTGAATCTGCCTGTCCCGAAGACCCGGATCATAAACATCTGTTTTAAATGATCCACAATCTGGCAGAATTTATTCTATTTCGTTGCTGATTGTAAATTCAGCTTCAATTGAGCAACCTTGTCCGGTTTAAATTAATCAGCCTGTTTGAAGGAAAATCATGAAATCAAATTGAATTGATAATGTGATGTTTATGTATAGGTTCCAAATGGACAGCCATTTCCAGGATCATATACTCGATTTGCTCTGGGATGAGACGCCCAGTCTGTCAGGATTTTACAATCTCTTCATTAAAAAAAACGAAAATTATTTGGACATAAAATCAAAATAATATATTTTTGATATCAAAATAATATCATAAATTTTTAAAAATGGAAAGGAAATCTTCACCTATTTCGGGCTATGTGATGGTATTCATCGAGCTCGTTTTGCTGGCAGTGACCATATTCTCTGCGATGCGTGGCATGGTCCTGCCTGCAGTAATTATGGCAGTTGTTTTTATTTTTCTTGCTATCGGGTTTTTGATTGTTAATCCCAATGAAAGCTCCGTTCTTGTGCTTTTCGGAGCATACAGGGGAAGTGTGAAGGACAATGGATTTTTCTGGGTAAATCCTTTTTTATCGAGAAAAAAGATTTCACTCAGGGCCCGCAATATTGATTCAGATCCAATAAAAGTTAATGACAGGATCGGTAATCCGATCATGATCGGTGCCGTTTTGGTCTGGCGTGTTCAGGAAACTTTCAGGGCTGCCTTCCAGGTCGACGATTACGAGCATTTTGTGAACATCCAGACAGAAGCGGCTGTAAGGAAGCTGGCAGGCATGTATCCCTATGATAATTTTGAAGACACTGAGGCTGAAGTCACCCTGCGCAGCGGAGGGGAGGAAGTGAATGAGCAGCTGGAAAAGGAATTAAGCGAAAGATTGGAAATTGCCGGAGTGGAAGTGATGGAGGCCAGGATCAACTATCTGGCCTATGCACAGGAGATTGCCCAGGCGATGCTGAAGCGCCAGCAGGCTTCAGCCATCGTGGCCGCACGTTTCAAAATTGTGGAAGGAGCAGTCAGTATGGTCGAAATGGCCCTGGAAGAGCTGAGCAAAAAAGATATTGTACAGCTTGATGAGGAGAAGAAAGCATCTATGGTCAGCAACCTGATGGTGGTTCTCTGCGGTGATAAGGAAACCACCCCGATTGTAAATACCGGGACACTCTATTAGTCTCTATGGAAAAACTTTTATTCAGGGAAGAACAAAAGTTCAGCAAGCAGTGGATATGGTTAATGCTTCTGTTAGTATTCGCTGTATCTGTCGTGCCTCTCTGGTATGGTCTGATTTATCAGGTCACTACCGGGCAATCCTGGGGGGACAAACCCATCGGCAATGGTGTTCTTGCATTGCTTGCATCCCTGGTCACTCTTCTTATGACCGGCATTCTGGTATTGTTTAAAAACATTCATCTCCAGGTAGAAATCCGCAGAAATGAAATATGTTTCAGGTATCCTCCTTTTATCAGAAGATGGAGAAGAATTGCCAGCACAGATATTGAAAGATATGAAGTGGGGAAATACAGGCCTGTGGCTGAATATGGTGGATGGGGGGTAAGACAGGGATCTAAAAAACATGGTAAAGCCTATAATTTGACCGGTAATATTGGTCTGAAGCTGTTCCTGAAAAACGGGGAAATTATCCTCCTGGGAAGTCAAAGGGCTCAGGCCGTTTCTTATGCTATGAAAAAACTGATGTCAAGAGATGCTTATACCGACAAGATATAAAACAGGTTAAGTTAACAGGATTATGACAAAGAAAAAGTCCTTTGCCTTAAGGATTAACAGTGATATCCTGTCGGCTGTCGAAAAATGGGCAGCCGACGAATTCAGGAGTACTAACGGGCAACTGGAATGGATTATTTATAAAGCCTTGAAAGACGCAAAGCGGCTAAAACAAGATACCACCTTATCACAGTAAGAATAAATAAGATTCTTGGTTAAAACATCCCCCTGATACTGTGTCTTATCTGCTTTTATGAAAATATATGCGCAGCATGAAAATTTTTGTGCAGAGTCTAATAAAAAAGAATTGGCAATCCTTGACTTGAGATTATTTAGGTAGTAATTTTAATATATATTTTAACCATGTTCACTTATCCAAAATAATCCTCTATAAAAACTAGTATGATTATTCTCAGGATAGTAAACATTGCTGCAATATTTTTAACTCTTTTTCTTCATTCATGTTCCCGTAAATGGTGTACCCGTTGCTGGGCAGATGGATCAAGTATTTTAAATGTAAGAGGTTCTGCTGATATCAGAATTTGTGCAGATAGTGAAGATGAATTGCTTTTATTAATAGATTACACGGAGTCGATTGGTTATGAGTGTGAAAAGAATGATTGAAACATATGTTTCCCTTATGATATTTATGGTTCAATTCCCCTCCTGGTTGCGCTCCAATTGCTTATATTATTCCCGTTAGTTACTGTGCCTTCCATCCTGTTTCCTGTAACACGGCCTTTATAAATTGCTCCGTTAACGCTGAAAGTTATTTCGTTGCCATAAAGCTTTCCATCATATATTTTAAACGAATTTTGGCTGGTTATGAGGTTTCCGTAAGTCCGCTGAAACTCCTGTCTGAGTATAAGCTCCCCGTTTTCCAGCTCCCAGGTGCCTTCAACTTTAGCAGGAACTATCCACAAAAGCGCTTTATTCCAAACATAAGGGCCATCAAGGGTAGCTATCAGGTCGGCCTGCCATTCCCCCATGCCAAAGGTATTTGAAACAATGCGGGTACCAGGTTTCAGGTCAAGAAACCTGGGGCTGAGTTTAATGTTTAATTCGGCCAGTAAAAACATAGTTATCACAGTAGCTTCTGAAAAATCATACTCGAGCAGGTCAGCATTGATAAACCTGGCTTTATCGGCTACACCCTGTTTCTCGGCGTTTTGCTTCGACAGCTCAACCATGTCGGGATTGAATTCGATGCCAAGCGAACGGGCACCAAGCCTGGCGGCAGCGATAACAATACGGCCGTCTCCCGATCCGAGATCGATAACATAATCAGTGGAAGTTACACCCGCTATTTCAAGCATCTTATCAACCAGCTCCTGAGGGGTTGGTACCCAGATCACGTCCTTTCCTTCCTGACCTAGCTCCGGTTCATAATTACTGACATTCTCACCCTGCTGCGCAAACAGAGAAGCAGTGATAAACAGCAGTAACAGAACCTGCAAGGAGCGATTTATCCGTATAAAGGATTTCATAACATATTAATAATCAGGTGAGTTCAAGAAGCTGTTGTAAAGATCAAATTTGTTAATTAACACACACAAATTTAAACTTTTTATTGAGGGCATTTACCAAAACTCAGTTAATAACATGAAAATCCCGAGCTTATTAAAAAATCAATAAAGGCTTCCCGAGAAGTTAGCTTTTTGAATGGTTGTTACATTAAGCAGGATAGGATAAACTTTCTTCATAAAAATTCTTCAGCACATATTAATCTTTATTTTTAATATACGAACAACATGAGATGATTATTCAATGCATCCAACCTTTATGTCCTCCTGTCCTGATTATTAGGGCAATGCCTGATTGTCCTTTAATTACTTGACTTTCTTATCTTATTTTAATACTTTTATTCGGAAATTTTTTACGAAACTATTCCCGACTTCGGATTTGTTGGATAGTTCAATATAACAAGGTGTAACTCATTATAACATCTTCTTCTTTCAAATGATCTAATATCAATATTTCAATATCTCCTATCATGAAAACACTTACAATTTCTTTACAAGTTTTTCTGGTTATTGTATTCTCATCATTCACAATTATTGATTTATCAGCACAGCCAACCACGATTGAAATATCCGGTGATATTTCACAGAATACAACCTGGTCGGATGATACTGTCAAAGTTACAGGAGATTTAACCTTATTGGAAGGCAATACCCTTACAATAGAACCAGGCGTATTTGTTGAATTCCAGGGATATTATGAATTCAGGATATTTGGTGAGATCCTGGCAGTCGGGAGCGAGAACGATCCGATTTATTTTACAGTTGATGATACTACTGATTTTTATGCCAGTCTGGATGACTCAACAGGATGCTGGAAAGGTATCCATTTTGAAGGTTCGGGTAATTCAATATTCCATTATTGTAATTTTTCCTTTGCCAAAGCGGTTGGTGAATACCCGGATTATAAAGGAGGTGCAATGCATATTGAGGGTGATGCGATACATTTATCGATAAGAGCCTGCATTTTTGAAAATAACTATGCCAGAAGTGATGGGGGAGCGATACAGGTTTCCGGCATAAAAAATGAATTAACTATTGATAGTTGTCAATTTATATGGAATACCTCCGACAGTTGCGGGGGGGCTATAAATCTGCAAGGAAATAAATACACCCTGGGGAATAATGAATTTGGATATAACAAATCTAATTGTGGTGGTGCTGTTTCATTCTTATCTGCTGAAGTAAATTTTTATAATAACATTGTTTATCGTAATACAGCTGATGACATGGGAGGGGGTGTATATGCCTTATTAGGAACATTTACAGCTGTCAATAATATTATATCTAATAATCTTGCCAGGTTCGGTGGTGGATTATATATTGATGGCTCTTCATACCCACAAATAATAAACAACCTGATCGTCAATAATTCAGCATCAAATAATGCTGGTGGGATATGTCTTGCAGTCTCTGATGCCATCCTGACCAGTAACACAATAATCTATAACGCCGGTCCACCAAAAGGCGGTGTCGGAGGATGCTTTATTATTGGTTCATTTCCAGTGTTCCAGAACTGTATAATCTATTTCAATGAATATTACCAGATAGGTCTCAAAACCGATTTTAGTGTTCCAAATTTCTATTTTTCTACTATCCAGGGAGGTACTGAAGGTATCGCTTATTCGGAATTCCATGGATTGGCCGTAAATATTTTGACCGATGATCCTGAATTTGAATCGGTTCAGAAGGGAGCAGGGTATATTTATGACGGACTGGGTAAAGATTGGTCCCTTAAACCAGGTTCACCCTGTCTGAATGCAGGGAATCCGGTAATGGATGGACTCAACCTGCCGGAGAATGATATTTACGGCAGGCGCCGGATTGCAAACTCAATTGTCGAGCATGGAGCTGCTGAGACATATATTGATCATATAACAGTAAGCGGTAATATCCTTTATGATGAATATTGGGTGGCTGATACAGTATTTGTTATCGGTAATACCAAGGTTACTGACAGTATAACACTAACAATCAATTCGGGAACGGTGGTTGAATTCCAGGATTTTTATGAATTAATGGTCTATGGTTCCATTGTGGCGAAGGGCAAACCCGGTGACACGATAATATTTACTGTTCCTGAAGAAAAGAGATCGACAGGCTGGAGTGGATTATACATTTATAATGGTCAAGCAGAAGTGTTTTTTAAAGATAGCTCCATTATTGATATGTGCATTTTCGAGTATGCCAAGGCGACCAATGATGAAAAAGGTGGCGCTATTGAAATAATATGGATGTCAAACCTGAGAGTATCTAATTCTGTTTTCAGGTTTGACAGTTCCAGTGTCTCAGGAGCGGCCATATCTGCACATTATTGCTCGCCACTGATCTGCAACAACCTGTTCACGCATAACTATGCACCCGGGGGAGTGACGGATTTTGACCATGGCGGCCCCTATTTTATTGGAAACAATATTATTGATAATCCCTCCCGGGGCGTATACGGATCATATGTGAATATCTATATGAGAGATAATTTCATTGCCAACAATAGTGAAGGTATCTATTTATGTAACAGTAATACAAAACCCTGCATCATGGTCGATAATATAATCGTTAACAATGATGAAGGGGGGGTGAAATGTGAAGGGCCGGATCTTTATTTTGTGAACAACAATATCGTTCATAATGGAGGAAACGGGATTCATTTCGTTGGTGGTCAGCTGACGCTCCTGAATTCCATTTTCTCAGGAAATGATTATAACGAAATCATTGAGAATACAAAATCAATACAGATACATAACTGTCTTGTTATGGGTGGATTGACACAACTTGTGGATACCACGATGCCAAACCTGATCATGAGCCATAATGTTGTTGGTGATCCCGGATTCATCAATCCTTCCCAGGGTATGGGACGGGATTATTTCTCACAGGCGGGTGACTGGGGGATTTATTCCGTTTCTCCCTGTATCAATGCCGGAATAAATAGTTTTGGCGGGTTTAACTTTCCTTCAGCTGATATTCTGGGAAACCAGCGTATCAATTTGAAAACCATTGACATAGGTGCGGTTGAGAACCAGTCCGAAATGTTAAGTATAATTAAACACCCTCAAAACCATATTAAATGTGAATCAGAACACATCACTTTATACGTTAATGCATCCGATACGGCAAGGTATCAGTGGTTAAAGGATGGTGTGGAACTGGAACAGGAGAACTCAAAGTCCCTGTATATCGATTCCCTGAGTATTTCCGACCAGGGTAGTTATTACTGCCTGGTAAGCAATGGGTATGGTACGGTAGAAAGTTCCCAGGCTTATATCCTGGTGAATGAACCTGCCAGGTTTTTATCAAAGGGCCAGACGGAATGGGTTCAGTCAGGAAATCATGTAATCATTGAACCATTCTTCGAGGGCTCAAATCCGGAATTTATCTGGGAAAAAGATGGAAAAGTAATACCGGGAGAATTTCTTCCTAAACTGGATTTAGTACCAGTGGATTCCACCGATGAAGGTATATACGTCTCGATCATTTCAAATACCTGTGGAACAGATACATCAGAAGCAACATATATCTACCTGGCTTCCCAGATCTGTATGGTAACCGTTGATCCGCTCACCGGCAACAACCTTGTTATCTGGGAGAAAGAAACCCTTGCACCCCTTCTTGAATACAATATATACCGGGAAAGCAAAGCTGCAGGTATATATGATTTGATGGGAACGGTTTCTCATAATGATCTGAGCATCTTTGTTGACTCAACAGCCGATCCCATGGTTCAGGCATATCTTTACAAAATCACCGGGGTGGATACCTCGGGCTATGAAACGGATATTGACCTGTGTAAACCCCATAAAACGATCCATTTGCTTGTCTCAACGAATCCTGAGCTGAACACAACACAGCTGGAGTGGGATAAGTATTACGGATTTAATTGCCAGACCTATCACATTTACAGGAGTCCGACAAAATCCGATTTCATACAGATTCATTCCTTGTCAAGCTCCCTGAATTCCTGGACCGATCCGGATCCGCTCATTGATGTCGGTTATTACCGGATTGCTGTAGAAAAACCGGATCCCTGTTATCCCACAGGCGGAAGTAAAAAGGCAGATGCCGGCCCTTACAGCCATTCCATGTCGAACATGGAGGATAACCGTTTGCAGGCGGTACAGGAAAACCAGGCTCCAACGGATATGAATCTGACAAATAACACCATTGCTGAGAACCAGTCTATTGGCACGCTTGTAGGAAGGCTGGAAACAACAGACGCCGATACAGCAGACCATCATACTTATAAGCTCGTAAGTGGATCAGGTGACACGGATAACAATCGGTTTACCACCCTTGGCGACTTGCTTATCACTGCCGAAATCCTCGATTATGAAACAAAAGATACACTGTCTGTCAGAGTAAAATCGACCGACAAAGGGGATCTTTCATTTGAGGAAATATTTATCATACTGGTCACCGATGTGAATGAGGGAGCCGGCAACCTGGCCCCAACGGATATCAAGCTGAGCTTTAATTACATTGATGAAAACAAGCCTGTCGGAACAATGATCGGAAAATTCCAGACTACCGACCCGAATGGGGATGATATGCATACCTATGGACTGGTGGAAGGGCTTGGAGGAGATGATAATACAAGCTTCACAATCATGGGTGATATGCTGATCTCTTCCGCAATATTTGATTATGAAACCCAAGGCCAGTACTCCATACGAGTAAGATCGAAGGACGATGGTGATGGGAGACTGTCATTCGAGAAATCATTTACAATATACGTCAATGATCTTGTTGAGACAGACATAATAAATCACCAGATTAAAAATAAGGGGATTGATATTTACCCGAATCCGTTCAGTGAAAGAACAACAATCACTTTCAGTAATCCTGACTTTCAGAAGTATCAATTGATCCTGATGGATTTAACCGGGAAGGTGATGAGGCAGGTTGGGGATATTACCGGTAATAAGGTTGAGTTGAGCAGGGAAAATTTAAGCCCGGGGTTGTATATGATTGAACTGAGGGGGGTGGATATTTACCGGGGGATGGTTGTGGTTGAATAATAAAAGTTATGTCATTTCAAATCCTTCTGGAGCCTGATTAAGGAAGGAACCAAATACCGCGGTTGGAAACCCTGCATCCCGGCCTTGATTAGCCGAAACCACTGTATAAAGGTGCTGCAGGCAGGATTCTAATTTCCAATTTCTTTATTTCGACTTTAACTGTTTCACTGAATCTATGTTTTTTTAGCCAGGGCATCAAAATTTCGAAATATTTGACTATAATCTTTCCATTTTGTAACTTAGATTACGTATTCTTAAAGTTTTAAACATCATTCCTGAATTTTAATCTTTATGCCATGCCAGTACCTGCCGATACCACGCTTGAAGCCCGTGAACGCCTTGCCCTGATGAAACTGATGGACGAAGGGGAATATGCTATCCCATTCCGTCAACTGGATGTAAATCTCCTGATTGCCACATGGAACATACAACATTTTTCGGAAAAAAAGAGCTGGAGGGCTTTGAAATATATGGCCGACATCATAGAACGGTTCGATATTGTTGCTGTTCAGGAGATCAAGTCCGATCTTCGCGGAATTGCCAAACTGCAGGAAATCCTTCCCGGGAAATATCGCATGCTGGTTTCCGATGTGACTGGAAATACAGAACGGTTTGCCTTTATTTATGACGCCCGGACGGTTATTCCAACTGGGATGGTGGCCGAATTGGCTTTTGATCTTGATACTGTTACCCACTATGGATTCCAGCTCCATCGTATGCCCTACATGGCTTCCTTCAGGGCAGGCCGGTTTGACTTTACCATTGTATCGGTACATATATTCGACAGCAGTGCTGCTTTTAAAGAAAAAGAGATCGATGTGATGGCCGAAGCACTGAAAAAACTGTCAGAAAGAGAGCAGCATAAAGTTGTTGACCGTGATATTTTTGTTGTCGGTGATTTCAATATTAAGAAGGAGGGGGACACGTTTTTTAAGGCCCTCACAAAACATGGCTTTGTGATGCCTCCGCAGATGGATAACCTTAAAACCAATTTCAAGCAAACCGGCACCTACGATAAGATTGCCTGGGTGAACCGACCGGATTTTAAATTCGAAGGCAGATGTAATGTAGTAAATTTCGGAAAGGTCTTGTTCCAGGACCAGAATCCCAAAGGCGGGAAAAAGCAGATCAGCGACCACCTGCCCCTCTGGGCTGAATTTAAAATCAATGAACTTACACAGCAACTGACTCAGGTAATAAACCAATAGTGGAGTAGTTAAAATTGGAATTCATAGTCCTTTATTCTTCAATAACTCTAGCCTTCTTCCTTTAAATAGCAACCAATCACATACCCACTACTCCCACACCCACACTCAAACACACTAATAAACTAATATACTAGTATACCAATATACTAGTATACCACTATACAATTTAGCCTTAGCCTTCTTCGTTGACAGATAACTATTAATATTTTTTATTTTCCAATCTGTGGGCTATTTGATTATGAATCTGAATTCTCTTACTTTTCCTCTGTAAAAAGTTTAAATTTGTTTTGAATAATTAACATATTTAAACTTTACAGGAGGAAACTCCCATGAACTTTTTTAATGAGTCTTTGAATAGTTTTTTATGAAAAAAGTTCATGTACGTTTATCTAATCAAACCTGATCCATAATGCCGTTAACCAAATAATTACAAAAACCATGAAAAAATTAATTTACACAACAGCTGTTGTGCTTCTTTTAGGAGGTATTGCATCAGGACAATCATTGGAAAAGGGAAACCTGGTTGGCACACATGTTATATCCGTTGAATTGAAAGCCGGTGTAACAATGGAGAAGTGGCAGAAGTTTGTAGTGGAGAAATATATACCGGAATTAGAAAAAAATTATGAGGGTTTCAAAATTTACCTGTTAAAGGGTATCAGGGGACCAAATGCAAACAGTCTCGGATTTATCTGGGTCATAAAATCAGAGAAGGAAAGGGACAAATACTTTAATGCCGATGGTAGTGAAAATGAACTGGGCCTCGTTATCCAGGAGAAATTAGTGCCGGTGATGGAAGAATTAGAGAAACTGGGGCCATTTACTTATGAATATACTGACTGGATTGTATTGTAGGGAAATAGGTGACAATACTTTAATATATCAATTAATACAAAGTAAAAAACCATTTTCAAATCATACCATGAAAAAATCATTATTTTTCATTATCATTTCAATTATTGGTTGCGCTTTCATCTTCGCACAGCCTTATCCATTTCAAAACACCAATCTTTCTGACGATGAGCGGTTAGATGACCTGATCTCTTTAATGACGCTTGAAGAGAAGATTGACCATCTATCACCCCGTTTACCGGGAATTCCCAGGTTAGGTGTGAAAGGGACCAGGATCGTGGAAGGGTTGCATGGACTGGCGTTGAGTGGTCCTGCTAACTGGGCTGTTAGAGGAAAGGGGGAAGCACCGACCACCACTTTCCCCCAGGCGATAGGACTTGCCCAGATGTGGGATCCGGAGCTCCAGGAAAAGGTAGCAGCATGGGAAGCCTATGAAACGCGTTATCTAACACAGAACCCACGGTATGCCAGTGCCGGCCTGATCGTCCTGGCTCCCAATGCAGACCTTGGCAGGGATATACGATGGGGACGTACCGAAGAGTGCTATGGGGAAGATGCTTACCTGGCTTCAGTCCTTACCACTGCATATGTAAAAGGACTGCAGGGGAACGATGCCAGGTACTGGAAAACCGCTTCTCTTATGAAGCATTTCCTGGCTAACAGCAATGAAAACAACAGGTTCATCAACTCATCGGATTTTGATGAAAGGCTGTTCCATGAATATTACTCCTACGCCTTTTACAAAGGAGTGATTGAGGGCGGATCAAGAGCCTATATGGCTGCGTATAATAAGTACAATGGCATTCCGTGCACGGCACATCCTGTACTCAAAGATGTCACAGTAGACAGGTGGGGGCAGAACGGGATCATCTGCACCGACGGTGGTGCGTTCAGGCGCCTGGTAGATTCCCATAAATACTATCCGGATTACCCGGAGGCGGCAGCAGCCTGTATAAAGGCAGGAATCACGATGTTCCTGGATTTTTATAAGCCTGCCCTGCAGGAAGCGATAGATAAGGGACTGGTTACAGAAAAAGAAATCGGTGAAGCTGTACGCGGCACATTAAGGGTCATGCTTAAACTGGGATTTATGGATGACAACCCGGATAATCCCTATACTAAAATTGGAATTGAAGATACGATCAGGCCATGGACCAATCCTGAAGCGGTTGATCTGGCCAGAAAAGCCACAGTGAAATCCATCGTATTAATGAAAAATGAAGGATTACTTCCGCTTAAAAAGGAAAGCATTTCCTCCATTGCAGTAATCGGGCCAAGTGCAGATCTTGTTGTGTCGGACTGGTATGCGGGAACCCCGCCATACAGTGTGTCTGTGCTGGATGGTATAAGGAATGCAGTGGGTAACAATGTAAAAGTCCTGTTTGCTGCAAGCAACAAAGCTGATTCGGCCGTTATGGCGGCACGTGAATCGGATGTTGCCATCGTATGTGTTGGTAACCACCCGTTAAGCTTTGGTTTGGGGTGGGGACAAAATCATGTGCCGAGTGACGGAAGGGAAGAGATTGACCGCCAGGCTATTTCTCTCGAACAGGAGGACCTGGTTAAGCTGGTAAAAGCTGCTAATCCGAATACCGTTCTTATCCTGGTGTCGAGTTTCCCTTATGCAATCCCATGGTCCAAAGAGAATATCCCTGCTATCCTTCATGTAACCCAATCAAGCCAGGAATTGGGTAATGGGGTGGCAGATATTCTTTTCGGGATTGAGAGTCCGGCAGGCAGATTGGTACAGACATGGTCAGCTTCCATAGACCAGCTGTTACCCATCCTCGATTATAACATACGTAACGGCCGGACCTATATGTATGACCCGCATAAGCCTCTCTTTGCATTCGGGCATGGGCTGAGTTATACCACTTTTGATTATAGCAACCTTAACATGGACAGAACAACAATAGGGGATGGGGATGTCCTGGATCTTTTGCTTGATGTCAGGAATACAGGATTGGTGAACAGCGATGAAGTTGTACAACTTTATGTAAACTTCCCTGATTCAGAAGTCGAGCGTCCTGCCAAGGCATTAAAGGGATTTAAACGGGTCCATATCCCGGCTGGTAATGTCATGACTGTTACGATACCTTTAAACGCTGATGAGCTGAGGTACTGGGATGAAGAAAAACAGGATTTTGTGCTGGAAAAGGGAAAGGTGCATTTGTTGGTCGGTGCTTCTTCTGAGGATATCAGGCTGACAGGGACATTAGAGGTGGAGTGATGGTTTCTGGTGTGGTTGAATTAGGACATGAAGTTCTGCCAATTGCCAATCGGCAGTTTCGTTTCAGTGGGAAGACAGTCAACCCCGGTTGCTAACCGGGGCAGATGGTTCCCGGTTGCTGCTTGCTGGTTCCCGGTCCCGAAATGGCCGGAATTTTCGATTCCGTTACCATTTCGAGGATCCCCGAAAATTAACGCATACGCCAGCTGGCGGATTGCTAATTTTCGGGATGGGAGTGAGTTAGAGTTATGAGTTTGATGCTCATTGTGTCTGAATGTGTCTGGCTGGAAGCCGGACTTGACCGACTCGGCATGCAGTATGGAATGTGTCCGGTTGGAAACCGGAAATAAAGTTCTCAGTTCCCAGTTTTCGGTTCTCGGTGAGAGTGGGTTAGGGCTATGAGTTTGACTAACATTCTTAGTTGTACCTGAATGTGTCCGGTTAGCAACCCTGCCCGTCCGATCAGGCAGGCGGACTTTTCAATCTTCTGCCGGAGCCATTGAATGTGTCAGGTTGGAAACCGGACTTGACAGGTATCCTTTTGCTATTTCAGGTCCGATTGAAAATCGGACCAACTTTAAAGCATTATCCTTTCAACGCTCATCATCCTGCACTCAGCCCTCAGCCTTCTTCTTATTGCGACCCTGAGACCATTACGACAATTGCGACCTCTTCTTTTTCAGCCTTCTTTCCTGTTATCTTTTAATATTTTGCGAATTAAGGATTCGTGCTACAATGGAACAATGGCAGAGATGTGAATTTAAAATTAGTTATCATCCCATACCATGACGGGCGATAATATCCGCCATATATTCCCGGGCAAGTTTTGCCTGTTCATGGACGAAATCAATCCCGGCGGTTTTACCATCAGGAGTTCTTACGTGGTGGCATAGTTCATAACAGAAATAACCTGTAAAACCTATTTCACCCATCAGTTCAATATACCGGTCATAATCGGCCCATTCAATAATTTCTGCCTTATATTTATCACTTTCGTACACCATTTCAACTTTACCGGCACTGTTCCTGAAATATTCCCCTCCGTAATGGGAATGAACCTGCAGGGGACCTACCGCCCTGACCGCTTCTTCGACCCAATCGGGATCTTTCCTGTCCATCATGCCGGCATCCAGGCAGATCTTTAACCATGGTGAATTAACTTCTTTTACCATACGCAGGCAGTCACGATAATCCTTGAACAATGGGGGATGGTTCTGCAATGCCATGGTAATTCCGAATTCCTCACCGAACGCAGCGGATTCTTTCAGGCAATCTTTCACAAAATTCCACCTATCCAGCATGGTGGCATATGGATATTGTTGCTGGAAGGTATAATAGTCACCTTTTACCAGGTCATAAGTTCCTACACCTTCATGTATGGGTATCCCGGTCCATGCAGGGAATAACCGGATAATTTTTGCCCCCAGATCCCTGGCCATCCGTGTTGTTTCTTTAACCATCAGCAGCTGGCATTCGCGGTGTTCCGGAATTGGACTGCTGAAATCATTGTTACAGGCTACGGCAGGCATTTCGATCCCTGCATTAGCCATAATATTTCTCATTTCCTCCCTCCTTTTTGGAGGGATATCCATAGGATTACCCTGGGGCCGCTTATTGTCAAGCTCTATCCCATCATAACCATAATCTTTTGCCCTCTTCACAAATTCCTCAAACGACAACCCGGGGCCATCATACCATATGCCCAGGTAAGTGATACCGTATAATCCGATTTTTATTTTTCCCGATCTTTTAATTTTAAGAGCTGCCGGTGCAGGAGAGGATGAAGCTGCATTTTTAAAAACGGTGTCTCCCAGGACTGCTGCGCCTGCAGCAATTCCTGCTGTCCGTATAAAGTTTCTGCGTTTCATTTTAGTGAAGGTTTTGATAATAAATTATGAGTGATATAAAAATACAAAATAATGAATTGAAGGGTTACGGACAAAGGATTTTTGATAAAGGGTCGGAAATAAGCAACCGATTTCTCTGTGCCACTCATTATAGTGTATATACCGCCTAACAATCAACAGAACTCTTTGCTCAGAACACAGAACTCTGCACTCATAATTCAGAACTCTTTCTCACCCTCCATTTCACTGCTACAATTGCGACCATTCCGGGACCGACAACCATTCTTCCTCAGCCTTCTTACAATTCAACATTCTCCCTGCACAATTCCCTGTACTTCTCCTGGTTCTTCGATCCTCCTGGCGTATTAGCTCCTTCTTTCCAGGCAGCAGTGGCGTCTTTGGATCTGCCAAGTGCCATAAGTGTTTTACCTTTCCAGTACCAGCCCTCAGCTTCCCCGGTTCGTTCTGATCTCCCGACATTGAGATTTTCAGGCCAGGATAATGCCATTTCGAAACTTTTCAGGGCTTCCGTGTAATTCTTTTCATCATATTCCCTGACCCCTTTCTGGATGCATGCTTTATTATAAATGTTCCATGTTATGCTTGAACCCTCCCAGTTAACAAAATAAGGGGTGGAGAGTAAAAGGTTTACACAGTCATCATAACGTTCTGCTGCAAGATAGGCCTGTGCAAGGTTGATAATGATATCATACCGTCTTACGCCTTCGAAAGGCATATTTTCGAGTACTCCGATTGCATCGTCAACCGCTCCTTTGTTGGTTAGGACCTCTGCCAGGTCGCGGTACAGGGTCTGGTCTTCCGGCCGCACCTTGATAGCCTCCCGGAAATAATGCTCGGCCTTCGGATTGTCTTTCTTTGCCATCCAGGAATATAATCCGAGATTGCGCCAGGCCACGCTGTTATCCGGATTGTTATCGACTGCCCTGGACCAGTACCCGGCCGCTTCCTCGAGGCGGCCAAGGCTGCCCATCAGGTTTCCCAGCTGGTAAAGGGCATTCGCATCCGCCGGGTTATTACTGATGGCGTATTCAAGGATATCAATTGTTGCCAGGCGGGAAGCAAAAATAAGATCAGGATAATTCTTTGAAGCCATCAACAGGTATTTCGAAGCTTTGTCCTCTTCACCGTTCATTGCATGGTAATAGGCTATGTAATATAAGACCAGCGGATTAACGATGTCTGCAGGTACAGGCTGGACACATGCTGTTTCAAGGATACAGGCGGCTTCCTCATACAGCATGAGATCAGAAAATGTCAGGGATGCCTCAATCATTTCAAAATCAATCTCTCCCAGAAAGCTCCTGACTTCTGAGGCAAAATCTGCAAGTTTATTATACATAATGGCTGTCAGTGCACTGGATACCAGGTCGGTCGGGTGCGTAACGTTTCTTTCGGCCGTAAGTTCTTCCGCAAGCTGGGATTGACCGGAAGCATATAGCGCAAGCAGATAGTGATGGAATGTCTTATCATCGTCAGGATTTGTTGCGAAAGCCCTCGTAAAGAATTTCATGGCATTTGCAGGATTACCCGACAACATATAGGATCTTCCGATCAAATCGAACCCCGATGAGATAGTACCGAAACACCTCGATGCTTTGAAGCCGCACTCAATGGCTTCTTCAAAATTTTTCTGATGCAGGTTACATAATCCCAGAAAATACCATGTCAGTCCGTCATCATTTGGTTTCTGTTCAAGGGTACGGCGGAATTTTTCTGCTGCTGTGTCATACAATCCAGCTTCATAATCCAGTATTCCAAGATCCCTGAGGGCAGGGGCATACAGGGAATCAACTGACAATGCCTTCTGGTAATACTTTCTTGCTTCTGTGCGGTTTAACGCCCTATCAGATTTTTGGCCTTTGAGATATAACTCCTGCACTGACAGTTGTTCGTCAGGTTTCCCGTACCATGAAGGGAGACCGGGTGGTGTCACCTGAGGCACAGGCAAAGGAGTGGTAAAATCTGCAATCAATTCACCATTTTTACCTTCAAGCTGAATGATAACGGGTGATCCGGAAGTTTTAACGTTGATCACCCTGGCAGATTCCGGTGAAAGGTTTAGCTGTTCCTGGTGAATCAATTTGTTCGCTTCCATTATTTTGCAGGTAACTCCCTCAAAAACCCCTGTCACAATCATCCTGATTTCAAGGTTTTTATTGTTCCGGGAAACCTGGAACGCGATATCCCTGGTCGCATATTCAAACCCGGTTCCCAGTCCATGTACAGGGAACCAGTATTCCTGCCAGGAAACAGCGGATCGTGGTGTAAGGAGTCCGTAATCCGACTGTGTTGGCAGGGGGCCGCTCTGAACCTCAATATAGTTGCCATCGGTATCTGTAAGGTTTTGCTGGCTGACCCTTCCGTACTCTCCCTGTCCCCAGGTCCATGCTTTTTTACCACTGTGCTCGTGATAGTTTGCATACATGATAACACCGCGGTCAAGATCCACATCATAAGCACCGAAAAAATCATAAGAGCAGTTGACCGCAAAGATTGAGGATGCGTCTTCATAATTCCTGGTCCAGGAAAGATCTTTGCCATTGTGTATCGGCCAGTTAAAATAAACTATACCAAAATGATCGGTGCCGAGGCTCATGGGATAAATAAAGCGTGTTCCCGGCAATTGGGGAAAGGCTGTGCAATTCCAGAAATAATAAGGGTTCATGGCATCAGTCGGATTGTATATTCTGATCCTCTCGTCCAGGTATGCCTTTCCCGGGTGGAGTGTCACTCTAACGGTCCAGTGTGTACGCAGGCTTTTTTCGATATTGCTGACTTCAATATAGGCAGATCCATCATCATTCTTTCCGATTAATGCGTCAACAGGTGAGACGACAGTAACCGTGTGATTTTGTGGCCCGGCATTCCATTCCACCCCTCCGCTGATGAAGGCTCCCCTCATGGCTATCATGCTGGGCTTTATCACATTGTTCTTATGAAAAACCTCCTCGCCGGTTGTTTTGTCGTAAACAGAATGGAGCCGTCCTCCCAGTTCGGGGAGACATGTGATCTTAAGGTATTCGTTCTCGAGGAAGAGAGCTTTATAAGTGCGATCCTCCAGCTTACGCGACAGGTGATCCTGCATGCTGTAAGGATAGGTAAGGGCCGAAGTGATAATACTTGATCCTTCAGGCCCGCCTTCCATTGCCCAGAATTTGGGATTGATATCCTCCTGCCAGCCATAGGTGGGAATGGTGATCGTCCCTTCCCACGCTGATACCTGACAGTATGCAGCATGGTTGAGGAACAGAATGAAAGCAGTATATATCACAGAACAGATTTTTTGATTGAAGTTTTTGGATGTCATGGTTTGAATAGTTTGATATAAATTTATATCTGTTATGGGATTAAACCAAAGATATTGAAATTTTGGCTTATATAGAGACGCGCCGCGGCGTGTCTCTATATAAAAAGGTTTTATGTGTCCGCCTGCCTGCCCTTTAGATTTACTTTTTTTATTGTTAAAAAAAAGTAAATCTAAAGGGCAGGCAGGGTTGGAAACCGGAAATATGGTTCCCTGTTCTCAGTTTTCGGTTCTCGGTGGGAGTGAGTTAGAGTTAAGAGTTTGCCCTGTTTTTATAGTGCCTGAATGTGTCCGATTGACAACCGGACTTGAATATTTTGCTCCCATGGTACTGAATGTGTCCGGTTGACAACCGGACTTGACTATTTTGCTCCCATGGTATTGAATGTGTCCGGTTGACAACCGGACTTGAATATTTACCCTTCAGGTGTGTAGCTGCCGGTTAACAACCGTCAGAACTCATCACTCAACACTCAGCACTCTTCCTTAGCCTTAATCTCAACCTTCTTATATATTTGATTTTAAATTTGAATTAGCTTAATTTTATTGAATTAATACTGTTTATATATCACTATACCGAATCCAAATACATTTACATGAAAACTGACAGAAGAAACTTTCTTAAAACAACCGGCACGCTGACCATGGGAAGCCTGCTGGTTCCTGCCATTGTGAAGTGTACTGCAAAAGGTGGTAAATATTCTTTACCGGGGATGGGAATCCAGACCTATACAGTGAATTCACTAATGGTTTCCGATCCTAAAGCTGTTTTCGAAAAACTGGCAGAGATCGGATTTATTAACATTGAAACAGC
>Ga0111176_1052_pt1 | contig 21873 bp, 15 predicted proteins | sample DeeMarSWOR324_28_FD_80229 | JGI IMG/M metagenome (GOLD analysis project Ga0111176, IMG submission 80229) | Bacteroides sp. SM23_62_1 | reverse complement strand
CTTTCCAGCCGGGACATTCATGCCAGCACCGGTAGAAAAAATGAAGCTTTCCAGCCGGGACATTCCTGCCAGCACCGGTAGAAAAAATGAAGCTTTCCAGCCGGGACATTCCTGCCAACATCTGTAGAAAAAATGGAACTTTCCAGCCAGGACATATATATTTCCTCGATGTTGAATGCAAAATACAACTCATCTGATGTAACTCATAAAAAGGAATTTTGGCAATATGATCAGGTTAATATAAATTTATATCACCAAACAACTGTGTCGAATTCTCATTAATTCAAAGAGCCGATCAGGTGCTTGCCAGTCAATACAAATAATAACATACTATCATGAAATATCTTAAATTTTACCCGATTCTTCTTTTATTTTTTCAGTCGTTATCTGTTCTGAGCCAGCCAACCATAAACAGGATATTCCAGCAACCAGGAGCAACAGGTTTATATGAAAAACTTGAACTTGGACTGAGTATTAATGCTGAATTCACCAATCCTTTCGATCCGGATGAGCTGGATATCATGGCTGCCTTCACGGCTCCATCCGGTAAAGTGTGGAAGGTGCCGGGATTTTATACCCAGTCGCGATGGGGTGGTTTCCTGGTGAGGTTCTCTCCGGATGAGACAGGGGAGTGGAGCTATACCATCAGTGTGACCGACAGGAATGGTACTGCAAGTAGTGAAACAGGTACCTTTACTGTTGTTCCTTCGGAATATCATGGCCCTATACGTGTTGCACAAAACAAAAGATACCTAGAACATGCTGATGGAACTCCCTGGTTCGGAGTCGGGTTATGGTATAACAGGGGAAATGATGCAGAGGTGCTGGAGGAACTGCAAGCTAAGGGTATTAATTTTATAAGCAGGCTGATTACTCCCCTGGAGACATGGGGGACAGGGTTGGGAAGATATGACCAGATGTTATGCCAGGATATTGATGAATTGCTTGAAGAACTCGAGAATCGTGATATGCAGCTTTCCCTGAATATCTGGTTCCATTCCTTTCTTTCTGAAACGGTATGGGGCGGAGGAAATATTGCCTGGTACACAAATCCCTACCAGCTGGTCTGCGATGCAAAAGATTTTTATAGCAGCAAGGAGGCATGGGAGTACCAGGAAAAGCTTTACAGGTATATGATAGCCCGGTGGGGATACAGCCGCTCTCTGGTCATCTGGTTCATCGTGGATGAGGTGAATGGTACGGATGGATGGGCCTCAGGTGACAGCCTCGGAGCAGCTAACTGGGCAAGGAAGGTCCATGAATATTTCAAGGAACATGATCCATGGAACCACCTGACAACCGGTACGCGCAGCGGAGGTATCGAGGAATGGTGGGGCAGGGGTTACGAAATATTTGATATGGCGGGAAGAGAGATTTATGAAGCACAGGGATTCCCCATCAATACAACAGGCCAGGTAGGTAAGGATCCGACACATCCCCTCACGTACAGTTACCTGAACTATCACGGGCAGGTTAAAAGGCTCTGGGATAACTTCGAAAAACCGGCTATCATCCCTGAGACCGGGTGGGACCATACCTTTTACGAGATGAGCATGCCCGGTTATCAGTCACAATACCATAATGCCCTATGGGTAACCATGGCTTCCGGTTCGGCTATGTCACCTTTCTGGTGGTCTTACTCCGACCAGCTGAATGATAACATGGTAACCAACCAGCTGAGATACTTCAGGAGGTTTACTGAGCAGATACCCTTTTCAAAGCTAACCGGTCTGGCACCTCTTCAGGCTGAAAATCCGGGAGGTCATGCCTTTGCCATGGGCAGTGACCAGCTTATTTTCGGATGGGCGGTGAATGCAGATACGGATATGTCCGGAAAAACAATAACCCTTCATGGTATAAAGAACGGCCGGTACCGGCTAAAGCTTTATCATACCTGGAGCGGCAGATACTTAAAAATTGACGGTCAGGAAGAATTAATAATCAGCTCCTCAAGGAATATTTTATCTTTTACAATTCCTGTTCTAAAAATCGAAGGAGGACATGCGCGGTATATTGGGCAGGATGTGGCGTTTATAATAGAACTCATGGAGTGAAATTTTCAGGGGTTGATGCGTATTTATTAAGATTTAATTCAAGTGCTGAAACTTATTTCGGACTCACCCCCTAACCCCCTCTCTGCAGGCAGAGAGGGGGAATATGTAATTGTTTATGAGAAAGTTATTGGAAGAAGATTAAACGTTATATTTACTGATAACAAAAAATTTCTTATATAAAACTCAGCAGAAGATCCCTCCCCTCCCTGTTTGCAGGGAGGGGAGGACAGGAGGGGAGAGTACAGGAGAGGGGGGCCAGGGGAGTGAGTACACGATTAACTTAAACCATATATATCCAAAATGAAAACAACAAATCAAAAATCAAAAAAATCCGGCTCGATTTCGAGGAGGAAGTTTGTAAAAACCACAGCTTCCGGGGCAACTGCTCTGACGATCCTTCCCAGTTATACTGTCAGCGGGCTGGGGCATGTTGCTCCAAGTGATAAACTTTATATTGCAGCAATAGGTTGCGGAGGGGAAGGAAGGGATGATATCCGTCATTATGCCATTGCACCTAAAAAGAATACCGTCGTTGCATTTCTCTGTGATGTTGATGACAGGCAGGCTGCACGAACCAGGAAAGATTTCCCTGATGCCAGATTCTATTATGACTGGAGGGAATTGTTTGACAAAGAGAGTAAAAACTTTGATGCCGTATCAGTGGCTATACCAGATCATAACCATGCCATTGTCGGCCTGAGCGCCATGCAGCTGAATAAGCACCTGTACCTGCAAAAGCCCCTTACCAAGGATATCTATGAGGCGAGGGTTCTCACCCAGGCTGCTGAAAAATATAAAGTGGTAACACAGATGGGCGACCAGGGAGCATCCTGTGCTGGTATGCGCACCTTACGTGAATGGATTGAAGCAGATATCCTCGGTGAAATTGAAAAGGTTTATTGCTGGACAGACCGGCCGGTCTGGCCACAGGGTATTCCATGGCCGGCCACAAGCTCTCCGGTACCAAAAGAACTCAAATGGGACCTGTGGCTTGGTACTGCAAAGGAAACCAATTATATTGATAACCTTGTTCCGTTCAACTGGCGCGGCTGGTGGGAATTTGGAACCGGTGCCCTGGGAGATATGGGTTGTCATATCATGGGACCGCCATTCAAACTGCTTGAACTGGGATATCCAACAGAAGTAACCTGCAGTGCAAATACTTTATACAGTGGTATTTTTGAAGAAGCCATTTACCCGGAAAGCGGACCCGTGTCAAGTTCCATCCGTTTTCGGTATAAACTGAAGAATGGAAAGGACCTGGATCTATACTGGATGGACGGAGGAATAACCCCTGAACGTCCAAATGAGCTCGAACCTGATGTGAATATGAATGATGTGATGGGTGACTGGCCGGGATTAAATGACTATGAAGGAGCCACCCTGTTTATCGGGACCAAAGGAAAAGCTGCCTGTGGCTGGGGAGGAAGGAATCCTATACTCCTGCCACTTTCCAGGAATAAAGAGATCAACGTCCCTCAAAAATATCCGCGTGTTGAAGGAGATATGGATGGCCACTGGTGGCAATGGGTTGATGCCTGTATTGCCGGTTATGGAAATATGGAGGTTTCCTCTCCATTTGTCGGGTACGCAGGCCCGCTTACCGAAACTGTCCTGATGGGGAACCTATTGCTAAGATGTTTTAATATCCGCGAAAAGATAAAAAGAGTTGACCCTGTTTATGGTGAGATGGAAGGATATATTTTCCCCGGCCGTTACATTACTTATAAGTGGGATGGTGAAAATATGAGGATTACAAATTTCGAGCAGGCCAACCAGTTTGTCAAGAGAGAGTACAGGAAAGGATGGGGGGAATTGAAATTATGAGGAGAAACTGTTTCGGGACTATGAAAAAGTACCAGGAAATACCCTGAATGGTTGTCGGTTCTCGGTTCCCGGTGTGGGTGAGTTTGGGTATGAGTTTGGTAAATGCATCGTGTGATATAGAATGTATCTGGTTGGAAACCGGATACTAATCCATAACCATGCTCAATAAGAATCAGACATTCTGACTTAAAACCTCAGGTACCTGAATGTGTCCGGTTAACAACCGGACTTTTCTTTGTTACCCCTTCGTTACTATTGCTTCCGGTTGGCAACTGGCAGAATTATCCCCGGTTGACAACCGGGATTGACTAATTCTTCCGTTGGTGCTATTACTGCCAGTTAGCAACCGGCAGAACTTTCCCACTTTACCACTTTTGCATCTTCATACTTCCTTAGCCTTAACCTTAACCTATCTATTTATAATCACCACTCCTGTATCTTCTATCTTTTGAGCATCCTCAGCCTTTAATTTCCAATCATTGTCGAAATATCCTTCAGCAATGACATTGTCGTTGGTGTCTTTGAAGAGCAGAAAGTCTTTTCTGCCAAGCAATACTTTTGCACCCACGCCGGATGCAAAGGTGATTCTTGTTCGTGTACGGTCACCCTCAGGAGGAGGAGGGGGAGCTGACCAGTCTATAGGTTTGGCTGTCCAGAAGGGTACACCCGAGCAGACCGTGACGTATTTCCCGTTAACCGGGAAGGTGTAAACCAGTCCATAACCTTCGGCACCAGTATTAAGATGCATGGGTAATTGGTCCGCAAACCTGGCAATGGCACTGTTGGTCTCTTTTGTTCCGACCAGGATCAGGTTTGAGCTGAGAATGTCACTCTCGTTCAGCTGATTGTCAGGAATGATGCGAGGATTAACCAGGCTGACTTGTTCATAAAATCCAAAAAACGAAACAGAAAAATCCACAACCTGCTTTGCCTCTTCCCTTCGTTCCATCATCTGCTCCATTCCCTCATCTCCCTGTGTTCCATAGACAACCAGGTGCCGGCCAGTAAAAGTTTCAAACATAGGTCCTTCAAGCCCGGGTTTTTTAGCCATGACCGGGGCTTCATATTTTTCAGCTACCCACTTACCATTTTTCAGTATAAATGAATGATTGAATTTGGTGGCACTTTGTATTTGTTGTCCATTGATTTTGACAATCAGTGGCTTCGTAGCTTCGAATCGGGGATGGCCATTTAATTTTAGAGTAAATGCATCCAGGTTACCGGTTTGGATATCCAACTGGTTCGGGCTTGTGAACTTAGCATCGATAGTGGCCAGGGTTCCCGGGGTGATTTTATCAAGTAATACCCAGTATGCTGAATTGTATTTATACCATTTCGAGGCATATCTGACTCTTTCAGGGAATGGATTCCGGCACTGGCCATCGAACCATTCAAAAATAGACGCATTGGCATAAGCATTATCCCATGAGTCATGCTGAACCCCCGGGTATTCATGGTACTCAATCATTGTACCGGCCTTTTGGAAATCATCGAGGATCAGGCGGGTTCCTTCCGGCCTGACAGCCGGATCAGCATCTCCCTGGTGCAACGATACCGGGAGATTGAGGGCATTACCCATCAGCTCGTAGACATCACCGGGGGGAGCCGGGCATACCGGTGCAATGGCAGCAAACAGGCCGGGACGTGTTAAACCGATGTACATGGTCCCACCTCCACCCATCGACAGCCCTGTCAGAAATACCCTGTTTTCATCAATTTTAAAGTTGGATTTACATTCCTCAATGACCCGGATTACATCTTCCTCGGGAATCCCCACATATCCCAAAGTCCCGCGGGCCCAGGGTGCCGTAACAATGTATTCAACATCTTTGAAATCCGGAAAATCCCGGGAGGCATCAGCGTCGGTCTGTCCCGGCAAATTGGTGTGTCCGAAAACGCGTTTTAAACCGAGGCGGTGATTTGAAAGAGCACCATGGAGCATAATGACCAGGGGATAAGTCTTTTCAGGATCAAAATCCTTCGGCAGGTACAATGCATAGGGCTGGTCGGAGTCATCAATTTCAGAATAGAAACATTCCACCTGGGGCCCCGGTTTAATGAACTGTGCATTAAGCAGTATGCCTGGTGTTAGCAAAGCCAGACCGGACACCAGGATAAAAAAGTATTTAAATAATTGATTCATAGTAATTTATGTTTTTCTTGTTAGGAAAGATTTATCAATTATAAAGATAATGGACAATCTTAAGATTATAACCGGAATGAATCTGTAATTCTATTTGCTTGTGGTGTCGAATGTTTTCAAGTTGTCTATAAGCAAATGATCTTCACTGTCCGGACATTTCCGCATATAGAAATCCTACAGAAAAAGACACCTTCCGATCCTGAATTAATTTCATGACTATCCCTCTTCCAGAGAAACGAATATTTTCCGGCCAGCTGTACTTCATTCACAAGGGTTGTTAACCTTTGTCCCAGTAAGCTATAGATGCTGATCTCAACAGGGCCTGTTTCAGGAACATTGTAATGGATCGCTGTGGTGTACCGGAATGGATTTGGATAGATTTCAACCAGATCAGTCGATGTTATATCATCAGAAATAATATGTTTCACAGAAGTATTCACAACATTAGTTACCTGGATGTTATCAAAAAAAAAATTAATTCCTGTCATATTACCGTAATCAGCAACAATTTCGAAACGGTCTATGACAGTCCAGTCAAAGTCTCCAACGGGGTTGTACCAGGTTTCATTATCCCATGAGCCCTGTTCAGTAAAGTTTTGTAAGGGTATATGGATATGTTGCCATGTATCATTCCAGTCAGCAATATTTTGATCAATTGCATATATCATTCTCCAGGGGTGGTCATCCGGATCATCTGTTTTTGTATCTAAAAAACGTATATTAAATCTTGAACCGGGAGAATCACCTTTTACCCGGAAATCAATGCTATAATCATTTTCCAGCAGGTAAGTAAGGTCCTTATTAGGTCTGAAATCAAAACCAATAAAGTTATACTGAATACCTCCCGCCCAGTAAATGCAATAGTTATCGGCAAATGGATAGTTAATCCAGTAATAATTTATAATACCATTTCCTGCCCAGTTTGCACTGGTTATTTTCTCCTCGATATAATCAGAATAAATTTTAAAGCCGGTTGAATCGGGGTAAATAATCAGATCACTTTGCTCAGGTACATTTAGCCCCAGGGCTTCGATCAGGGGGATATTAAGGTCATGCTCGAACATTGCTTCAGAACCCTCTTTGAAAATTCCAAAACCACCGGTATAATCCCATATTGTCCAGGCGATATCTTTTTCTTCAAGGTAACTTCGGACCGTATCATACCATCTCACCCTGTCGGGTTCATCGCTGTTAGGCATATATACACCAAATTCGCCACAAAACATAGGGACATCATGGGTGTTTTTGAAATTTACGGCGATATCAATCAGTTCTCTTATTTTTTTTGCCGTGCCATCGGCAGGATAGGTGTTAAGGTTCGACTCAATCCATGTACCTTTCAGTTCAGTAGGGCAGGAGGGCATTCTTTCCGGATCATACGGGAAGGGCACTCCTGCAAGCGGTACCATGGATGGATCCACCCAACTGGCACCCTGATGGGTAAACATGAAGGGATCATAAAAGTGAAAGGTATAAATCAGGTTTGTGTCTGAATAAACTGGCATCAATCCTAAATTGTTATAACTGTTCCAGCCGGCTGGTCCAACAATAATTGTGTGCAGGGTATCAACTGCTCGTATGGCATCGATAACGTTCTGCTGTATATTACCCCATGTGAAATCTGGAATGCCATGAGGTTCATTCAATACCTCATAATAAATATATTCCGAACAATTCTTATAATGATTGGCCATCTGTGTCCATACCTTGATGAGGACTGATTCAATAGCCGGATCTGTATTTATTGCCGGATCGAATGTATGATTATCTAGCAGTAGATGAATCTCCAGGTCTTCGGCCCATTTTACTGCTGAATCGAGGAAATGAAAAAAAAGCGGCTCAATTATATAATCAGGACTGCCATTTGTCATGGCGTGGAGGTTTATTGGCAAACGTATTACGTCGCATCCAAGGCTTTGAATATTGATAAAATCCTGTTTTGTAAATTTTGTAAAATGGATCTCCTGTGCACTGGAAGCCTGGAACCAGTTGGTCAGGTTAATACCACGTGAGAAAGGTACCTGGGCACTGGTATAAAGTGGTATTGTTATGATTAACAGGAAGGTAATAATGAATTTCGGATTTTTCATTTTACAACTCGGGATATTTTGATATTTAAATTTTATAATGTTTTAAATATGCAATTAAAATGCAAATTATGCAAGATTACAAGGAATCATCTCAAATATAATGCTATGACCGATGCCGTTGTCCGTTCAACCAGCCTGTTCAACTTACGGGCAAAGGATTCTTTATTCATGAGGGCAATTTCATCATTGATCTGCTCCTGGAGCCTGATCATCTGCTGCATGCTCAGGTCCAGCCTTCCGGATTTATTTCTGCTCATCCAGAGACGCTGGTGTTCATTGGTCATGATGGAACAGAGGTCCTTCATCTCTTCAAGGAGTTTGGTTCTTTCCTGGGTAGTAAGAAAGTATTTGAGCATAATATAATTTTTCACCTGTGCTCCAAGACGGATCATCCTGATGGCATTGCTGAATTCATCCTTAACAAGTTCCGCATCTTTCATTTTAAGGGATACACTGTCCAGATCCTTTTCAATCAGATCGAGGTAGGTCATCATTTTTGTATATTGAAAGGATTTCCTGTTTTCATATTGTGTGTTAAATTTCCTCATTTGTTCCTCTCCGAAAATTTCAGATCCCAGTTCCGAGAATAAATCAATGGTGGAAGCAAGGATGGCATCATACATGACCACATCCACAAGTCCAAATTGATATACTAAAAAAGTAAGTGTCATATTCGGCATGAGAAATTCCTCGAACTGGTTGTACCTTCCAAGGTCGAGTACCAGCGATCCCATTTTGCCTGTTTTATCCATGAACACATTTTTATCGAGCCAGTTTTCGAGTGAAAGGTATTCCCCGCTTTCAGCATTCCAGCTCAGGGCTGCGCCAACAGCATATCCCGGGTAGCTCACCGGCAGGTACTGCCAGTGCCCCATGTCACCCCAGTCTGTCAGGAGCATCCCGTTAGCCCCATGTTTAACCCCGCTAATGACAGCATTATAGATATTTCCGAACATGTTATCTGTCCGACCGGTAATGGTCGTCCAGCTACTTGTTCCCGGGCAAACCAGGAAATCAAGTCCCGAGGCAGCCAGGTTAGCGCATTTTTCATCAAAAGGATGTTCAGCTTCATAACCCCATTCGAGAACGGTTATATCTTCCGGTATGTCAGGAATAACCTCAGGATGGCGGCTGACAACATCACCCCACAGCATCATTTTTTTATTGTGGTGGTGGGTTAACTCATTTATTTTCGATGCATATTCCAGGTAAACATGACCAACTCCTTTCTCTTCAGCCTGCTTTTTGCTTTTACAGAGTCCCAGCTCAAATGGCTCATCCATGTTGGCATTGAAATACTCTGAATTGAAATTCGGCAGCATATCATCCATCATTCTGCTAACAAGATCAATGCTTCGTGGATCATATGGATCGAGTGTGCCTTTCATTTCAATAAAAGGCATCAGTTTGTATCCTCCGGAACATTCTGCAAGGTCTTTATATTCCTCTGTATCCAGCCATGCCATCATATGACCCAGTGAATTCTGGTTTGGAACAAGGTCGATAAACCGTTCTCTGCAATACTGGTCAAGTTCCCTGATCTCTTCAGGTGTAACAGGTGTTTCAGTAGCTTCCCAGAGCTCACGGAAAGAGGGATATCCAAATGAAAATCCTTCCACATAAAGCTCGAAATGGTTGATCTTAAGTTCGGACAGGTAATCTGCTGTCTGAAATAAAGTCTCAAGTGTCGGGATTTTGTTCCTGCTGATATCAAGCATCACACCCCTTATTTCCATATCGGGGTAATCTTCAATCTCCATGCATGGGATTTTACCATCGCTGGCTCTGTTCAGCTGGTTCACTGTAACAAGGGCATAATACAGGCCCGGCAGATCGTTGTATACAATTTTAATCCCTGATGGTGAGATATCCAGGTTATATCCTTCCCGTGGCAGGGTAATATCCTGAACAAAGTTGAATTGTGGTATCAGAACAACAAAGTTGGCATTTACATTGAAAAGCTGCTGGAAATAACCGGTTATATTTTCCCTGATATCCGGTGAGGATCTGAAGGTAGGAGCAGGGGAAATGGTGAAGGTCCCTTTTCTGACCGTCACTTTTTGAGGATAGGGGATAAGGTTAAGGGAAGTCATTTCTCGTTCTTCCTGTCCTGCAGCCTTTTTCCGGGGATCAAAAGTAGCCGCCGTCACGTTATCATAAACAACTTTAGTCTTTGATTCAAAGAGTTTATTGTAATAAATATTCAGGCTGATAACCCCGACAATGAGCAGGGCAATCATACCCAGGAGGGTGTATAAAAGGATCTTAAGGAATCTTTTCATGATTTGAGATACATTTTTAAGTTCTCGCAGATAAGCGCAAATTAAATCGCTGATTAATACAAATCTTTCTCTAAAGATTAGTTTTATCTGCGAAAATTAGCGATAATTTGTGCGTAAATCTGCGAGAAGCCCTTAAAATCTTTCAAACTTTACTCATTTAAAAATCATGATCTAATCCGTTAGCTCTTGGGCAGATAGATAGGAAGCACAATTTTCATTAACATTACTTAATCACAAGCCCTGATTGAGGTTAGCAGCAAAAACTCCCATTGTACTCATGAGGATTATCAGGGCAACAAAAACTATGGATAAGATGGTCCAGAGCTTTTTAGGATAGTGATACCATAACACAACCAGCAATGCAAACAGGCATGTCTGAGGCACCACCTCAAGGTAACCGATAATTTGATTTTTAAAAGGAACGAGGGAATAGAACATACCTTCAACTGATCCCGGGCAGGCGGATGTTGTTGATAGTATACTGAGACCGATAATCAGGAGCCATAATTTCAGCCAGCCTTTTTTATTTTCCAGAAATATATTCCTGAAAGGCCACAGTGCCAGTGAAAATATCAATCCCCGGATAATCTGAAGGGCAGGTCCGGCAGCTATCCAGGGTGAATCCGTAGGTTTCATATAACAGGATAACGCATCCGTTTCAAAAAGCCCTTTATAGTGAAGCAGGTTATATGCGAACAATCCCGCAATAAAATAAGTAACCATATGAGATGCACTGATCCTCCAGAAGAAGGTTCCGAATGTTAAGTTTTTTGTTTCCATGTTGATATCAAAAATTTCGGTTAGTATTTTTCACAATAAATTTCATAAATATCCGGGCATTTAGAAAGAAAAAATTGCAGAATTGTGATATTTATATGTTCAACCGTAATTTGAGATATTTAACCGGGGAAAAAGAAGATAAATGTTTATAAATAGCTAAAGTTAATATTAGTGGGAGCATTATAATCCGGGAAAATTGTGTCAAATACGGTTTTTGAAGGCTCTTGCAGATAATCGCAGATTTCCCCCCAGGTTTCCCAGATCTGTCTTATTGGAACAATTAGTTATAAAACCGGTATTATATATTCTGCGAAATCTCAGTTTTATCTGCGGAATCCCTGCCTACCGGCTGGCAGGTGCGAGAAATTCAATCCCAAACTCAATACACTCAACACTTTTCACCCTTTTCTTCTTCGTCAGCTTCAGCCTCCTTTAACCTAACACTCTGCACTCTCCTCAACCTTAGCCTCAGCCTTTCTTGATTATTCATCCTTCCCACCACAGCTCTTCTGCAAGGATCCTGTAAAATCCCCCCCGGGCATATTTTTCATTCCATGGTTCGTGACCGCATTTTTCAACCAGGATAAATTTAAAATCCGTAAGTATATTTGACAGAGGAATACTCACGCCTTCAGCAGGATGCGGATCATAATCTCCATGGATAGCCACAACAGGGCATTTAACTTTACCGGCTGTTCTCAGCAGTTTGCCGGTTCTTCTCAGTTCTTCGGCCTCTTTCCAGATACTCTGAAAAATATCATACCTGCATTCGACATGATCATCTGAAAGATCTATCGGGCTGTATAAATCGGCTTTTCTGATGAAACCAGCTGCTTTTTTAAATGTGTTATCCCTGTCATCATTTCCCAAATATTTCAGTGTTGCAAGCAATAATTGAAGTTCAGATTTTTCTTTATCCTCAAGTCTTTGATATCTTGTGATCATGATATCCTTCGCAAATCTGTCATCGAAAGGCCCCGATCCGATAAGAATCAGTTTCTTTATTATGTTCGGGAATCTGGATGCAAAGATCAGGGCTAACCATGCTCCCCAGGAATGGCCAATAAGTATTACTGGGGGTGCTCCCTCTTTATCCAGTACCAGAAATAGTTCCTGGATCTGTCCTTCGATGGATAATTCAGCCTGGAAAGGCTCCAGGATTCCAGATTTTTCAGAAAGTTCGATTGCGACAGGTGCCATACCACCTGCAGCTCCCGGACCACCATGGATCAGGGTGATATTGATAGGTGGATTTCCGTACTTCCGAAAAAAGGGCATGGTACAGTTAATCTATTATAATATTATTTTAACCACAGGGTACACAGAGAGTAAACAGAGTTCACATAGAATAAATTTAATTAATCCTCAGTGTTCTCTTTGTATATCTCTATGTATCCTTTGGTTAAAATGGTTTTACAAAAATCAATCCAGGCAAGAAATGATGGAAGTTATTACTCCAGCTTTTCATCCAGCCACCGGATAATGTTCACCAACAACTGATGGTTATATGGTGCATCGGGTGAATTCATGCCTATCTTGACCCAGCTCAATCCTGCTCCAAGCTGGGCGGTAATCATCATTGCCTCTCCCAGAATAACCACTCTGCCGGCACCATACTTTTTATATGCTCCCTGGCAAAAGCCGGTAACCGGTACAGGAATGGTATTTTTAAACCTCGCTGCTGTATCGGGGTACCACTGGAGATATCCTGGAGGGAAAGTCATAATGGGTATTGCATCATCAGGTGCCTCAAAGGCATGGCCGGTAAATGTCAGGATCGAATCAACGCGCTCACCGGGATTTCTTCCGTTAGTGATAATATTTTCATGCAAAGAGCTGTCAGCCCGGATAAAATAATCTGCTCTGCCGATAGTATCCATAGCGTATCCGTTGTGAAGGGTAAATCCAAATTGGGAAGCAAGATCAGCAGCCGCCCCTGCCAGAGGCATGTGGTCTGCAACGAGCAATAATGATCCGCCATGATAAACCCAATCTCTGACCACTTCAATTTCTTCATCAGTAAATGCTGAATATGTGGGTAATATCCACCTGTTTACATTCGATTCGTGTAACGCATTAACGATTATCAATATGTTGCAGTCTTTCAGCTTTTCCGCAGTAAATATTCCATCATGAGCCATTACCCTGTAACCATCTCTTTTCAGTAGATATCCGGTTGACCGTAATCTTCCATCCAGTGTGTGGAAGTTATGGTGCCCCTGGTCAATGTATATCAGGGATCCCTGGCCTTTTTCATAGGAAGGGTCAGGAACTGGTGGATTATAAAACATGGCTGCTCCCTGCATTTCAACAGGCAGATTAAGGGAAGTCAGGATAACTACTCCCATATAAGCGGATATAAACTGCCATTTTACCTTCTCAATTGGCAAATCCTTCCTGTCCAGGATAAGAAATATTAAATACCCTGCTTCCAGGATACCTGTAATAACAGTGACAGGCATAAATATTTGCCACATCCTCTGAAGAGTCAGGGGAAAAGAAATCAGAAAAATAAATCCTGTCAGAAAGCCGGTAATATGAAGGAGCTTCTCTTTCCAGCCGGCTGATCTTTTTATACAGAAAACCAACAGGAATGGGAGAATAACAAGATCAAAAAGGATAATCCCTGCAGACAGAATAATCAGCTGGTTGGGGATATAGAATGATTTCATGATAAATCCTGCTAACAGGAATATCAGGGAAATAATGCCGGTGATTTTAACAGTTTTAATCATTGATGTTTTTTTATCACAAAGTTACACAAAGGATAACTCAAAGGACTCAAAGGTTCAGAAACAGATACCTTTGTGCTACTTTGTGACATCCTTTGGGTTCTTTTGTGGTTATCACATTTCATTATTCTGATTTAAGTCCAGGTCAGGGTATCGTTATTCATCAATTACCTGTAAATTAGAACTTTTTATATTGGAAATTTTTAGCCTATCCATGAAACCAATATATATAAGTGCATTCAGAACAGATGAAACAGGTGGCTTTTCTGTTTGCCCAGTCGAGGTCAACAAGAGTAGCCAGTACTGTATTCAGCAAGATCCTTCTCGACCAGAAATAATTATGTCCACAAATGGGACAGATTAACGGATGTCCCTTAACATCAACAGTTTGAGGATTTTTTTTCGTAATGTTAGTATTCATGATTTTATTGTTTTCATGTATCTATTTAAAGATAGGAATAATTTTAAAAGAGAGATTTATTAAAATTAACTAGTATTTTATACACATATATTTTTTGGCATTTTGACAACTTCATTTTTTAGCCTATTTTTATAATTATTCAGTAAGCCTTTTGAATAAACAGTTCCATGACAGTTATTTCACTTGCAGAAAGGAATTTGAAATTTGTTAAGGTCAAACAGGAGTTTACCAGTAAAAAGATTCCTGATATTGAAGCTCATCTGAATAATGAATTAAGCCGTTTCAAGAGACGCCTTACAAGTGGGATGGAGATTGCCATTGCTGTTGGCAGCAGGGGAATCACCGATCACCTGAAAATTACCAGGGAAGTTATCCGGTTCCTGGACCGATCAGGTGTACGGTCTTTTATTATTCCGGCAATGGGGAGTCATGGGGGAGCAACAGCACATGGACAGCAGGAAATACTTGAAGGTTATGGGATTAGCGAGAAGAATCTTGGCGTTCCTGTCAGGTCAGGGATGGAAGTGGTGAATATTTCAAATGATCCGGATGATCCTGTTTTTATTGATAAAGCAGGCTGGCAATCTGATGGGATTATACTGATCAACCGTATCAAGCCACATACTGATTTCAGCGGCACCTATGAAAGCGGATTGGTTAAGATGGCTGTGATAGGGTTGGGAAATCATCAACAGGCAGAGTTTATCCATGGAAAGGGAGTAGAAGGTCTGGAAGAATTAGTACCACGGAAAGCCAGGAAGATATTTGACTCGGGGAAGATCCTTGGTGGTATTGCAATTATTGAGGATGCCTGTGACCAGACGATGGACATTCGGGCATTGCTCTCCAATGAGATCATGGATACAGAACCCCGGTTGTTAAAGCTGGCCAGGGAGCATACACCTGGATTACCCCTGGATGTTCTGGATGTGCTATTTATTGACAGGATGGGTAAGGATATTAGTGGTGTGGGTATGGACCCTCATGTCCTTGGCAGATTAAAAATACCAGGATATCCTGAACCTGACAGACCACATATCCGGTCGGTGATAGCATGCGATCTCACACCGGATTCTCATGGTAATGGTCTTGGGATTGGCCTGGCAGATGTCATCACCAGGAAACTTTTCAATAAAATTGAACTGGAGGTGATGTACAGGAATGTATATACGAGTACATTTGTTGAACGAGTAAAAATCCCAATCATTGCTGAAAATGAAAAACAAGCCCTGGAATTCGCATTAAGGAATTGTGGTGAGGTGCAAAAGAATAAAGAAATCATTCTCCGGATCCGTGATACAAAACATCTGAATGAGTTCTGGGTCTCAACTGTTGCAATGGAAAAGCTTAAAGCCGTCAGAAATATTATTATACTTTCAGAACCTGTTGAGATGTTTAAAGATAACGGGGAGTTGATACCTTTTTAGTCGATGCATGAGGTTTTTCATTATTTCATTAAAAGTGCAGATTTCAATATTATGTATATTTAGTGTAAATCATATTAAAGGATTTAATGCATGATTGATCATAAATTTCAATGTCTTTACAATTGCAGAATAATAATTTTAAATGATTCGTTTCAAATCCGTGAATTAGTGGCTAACATTCACCTACATAACTAACCAAAAAATCATTACCATGAAAAGAAGACAATTTGTTGCAACTTCTCTTGCCGCCACAGCCGGAGTAATGGCTGGTGCCGGTGCATTATCCTGCAGTACCCAGAAGAAGTCCGACATCAAGGTTGGATTATACAGTATCACCTATCTCGGGATCTGGTACAGGGGAGAAGCTCTTCCACTGGAAGATATGGTAAGAAGGGCAAAAGAATATGGTTATACCGGGATTGAAATTGATGGAAAACGCCCGCATGGCAATCCCCTGGATTGGCCTACACAGCGTTGTAAAGAGTTCCGCTCATTTGCTGATGGGGAAGGAATTGAAGTATACGGTGTTGCAGCTAATAATGATTTCAGCAGCCCGATTCCCGAACACAGGGAATGCCAGATTGCCTATTTGAAAGATCTTATCAGGATGACCGCGGATCTGAATGCAAAAACACTCCGGATGTTTTTGGGATGGATCGGAGTTACAAAACATCCCCAGGTAGCATCATATGACATTGCAAGGGATATATGGAATTTCACACATGAGAAATTCACCGAGGAAGAGATCTGGGCATGGTGCCGTGAAGGTATGGCAGAATGTGCAAAGTACGCTGAAGATGCTGGTGTTATCCTGGCATTACAGAATCACAAACCAGTCATCAGGGATTACAAGGATGTTCTTCGGATGGTGGAAGAGGTCAACTCTCCAAACCTGAAAGTCTCACTGGATGTTCCGATTATGGAAGACCAGAGCCCGGAAAATATTCAGGTTGCATCAAAGGCAGTTGGTGACCTGCAGGTTCTTTCACATTTCGGGGGTGAATATGAAAGAGAGGATGATGGCAGCATCATTGGGGAACCATACTACGAACCCTTCATCCGGGCGATGCATGAGATAGGATATTCGGGATATATGAGTTACGAGCTATGCCATCCGTTACCTGTGGTGGACGGGCAAACAGTGGGGATTGAATATGCCGATAAAAATGCACAGCTGGCATGCGAATTTATGCAGCATACCATTCAGGAAGTTACTTCTGCATAGTTTTTTGTATTTCAATATTTAACCACAAAGGAACACTAAGGATAACACTAAGGGCACCAAGGATTTTGTGCCCTTTGTGTACCTTTGTGATACCCTTTGTGCCCTATTGATTCATTTACCCGACCGCAAACTGCAGAAATTTCTACCAAGACTATACAACACCTTGATAAAGATTAAAATGAAAAATTTTTTCATTTCGGGGATCTTAATTATTCTGCTACTCACTATTCCCGGCTGCCTGAAGAAAAAGAATTATAAGGATGAATCGCAAAGGCTGATAGGAGTGAAGGTTTATCAAATTGATCGTGAACTGAACAATCTCTTTGAGGAGTGGGTAAGTCTTGGAATCAATACAGTTTTTGCCAGCCCTTCTGTTTTTAGCGATGAGTTCAAATCACTGGCACAGGAACATGATATTCAAACCTTTGTCATTTTACCTGTCTTCTATGATCCGGCAACACTGGATGCAGATCCGGATTTATATGCCATTACAGATAAGGGGGAGAAAGCCATAGAAGACTGGGTTGAGTTTGTATGCCCCTCCAGGGAAGATTACAGGTTGCTGAAGACAGAATATATATTGAAGCTCATCAGGGAACTTGATCCTGATGGGATAAGCCTTGATTTCATCCGTTTTTTCTGTTTCTGGGAAAAAGTATATCCGGATCGCAACCCGGATTCCATTCCTAATACATGTTTCTGTCCCTATTGCCTGGAGAGGTTTCAATCAGAAAAACAGGTCAGTATCCCGGATTCTGTAAGAGATTCAGGTTCAGTTTCCGGATGGATTCAAACCAACCATATAGAGGACTGGACGGCATGGAAATGCAGCATTATCACATCCATGGTGGAAGATATCGTAACAGAAGCAAAAAAACTTAAGCCGACCATTAAAGTCAATTTGCATGTCGTGCCCTGGAGAAAGGATGATTTTAATAATGCCATCAAAAGGATTGTCGCTCAGGATTTTCCTTTGCTTTCTAAATATGCTGATATCATCTCTCCCATGACCTATGCCCATATGGTGAAACAGGAACCGGCATGGATCCATTCAGTGGTTAGTGATATACATGAACAGGCGGAATGTTTGATTATTCCGAGTATCCAGGTAAATGAAGCCTATCTTCTTGAGTCCCTTTCGCTGGAGGATTTTGAACAATCTGTTACAGAAGCATTAAAGCCGCCCTCCTCCGGGGTCTTTTTCTGGTCGTGGGAGCAGCTGGAAAGCCGGCCGGAGAAGAAGGAGGTGTTGAAGAGGGTTTTGATTTCTTTTAGAGAATAATTAAGGTTGTTGATCAGTTCGTACCCCCTCTGTCCATCTACTGGCAGACATCTCCCCTGTTTGCAGGGGGAGACACAGAGGGGGTACTATCGCTTATGCTTCAGAGAAAAGCTCCCTGCTCTAACAACAGGTTTCTTAATTCCTCTGCATCAACTTCTTCAGGTTTGATCTTATTTTTTATACAAAGTGCAGCTGCTGTTCCTCCTGCCTGTCCGACAGCCCAGACGATAGGCTGAACCCTGAGTGAGGAATGGGCTGCATGATCGGCTGAGATACACCGGCTGGCAATAATCAGGTTGTCAACATTATTTGGGACCAGGCACCGGTATGGAATCTGGTAGTATGTACCGGGTTTAAGGCTTTTCAGCTCTGTCCCGGTACCGGCCGGATTATGGATGTCAATATTATAGGAAGCACAGGCAATGCCGTCATCAAAATGCCTTGCCTCAAGGACATCGTCTGCTGTCAGGATATACTTACCAATCACCCTTCTTGATTCTCTCACGCCGATCTGCGTTCCCATTTTCATCAGGTAGGAATTTTCGAACCCTTTAATATATTTCTTAAGGAATTTTACCATCTCATCTACCTGCCTCCTTCCTTCGATTTCAGCATCAGTCATCTGCCAGCTGTCCAGGGATGACTTCCCGATAATACGGGTTGTATTGAAATGGATGACATCAGGATGGACTGACCTGAAATAAAGTACGTCCTCCCTGGGATTATCTATTTCACCCTTAACTTTTGCTTCATCATATAACCTGAATATTTCTTCATTGGCGGGGATATCTTCAACTTTTACATTAGCCATCCGGAAACTTGCAGTCATTGGCTGACAAGCGCCATCACTTTCACGCCCGATCTCAATCTGTGCACCGGCCCATGCAGCAATATCACCATCTCCTGTTGCATCAATGAATACATCCGCACTCAGATCTTCTGTACCTTCTTTATAAAAAATCCTCACCGCTTTTATTTCATTTTTATCTTTCAATACTCCAATGGCGCTTGAATGAAGTATCAGATCAACACCTGCATCAAGAACAAACCGGTCAAGGATCCATTTCATGGGTTCTGCATCAAAGTGTGCCCTGTCATCCAGGATGGCATTTCCCTCCTGCAGCTTATCCAGGAACTCCTTAAATAGTCCCCGGATGATGATCTGATCCCCTGCTTTATAAGTCATATATGGGTGAACCAGTGCTGCGGTTGCCATACCTCCCAGGAAGCCATACCTTTCAATCAATAGAACCTTTATTCCATTCCTTGCAGCAGCAACAGCAGCTGGAACCCCACCAGGACCGCCACCCACTATAATTACATCCCAATGTTTTAATTCTTTTTTGTCAGAACCTTTACATGCATGAAATCCTGATACACCCGTAAAAACAATTCCGGAGGTTAACAGGGTTTTCTTAATGAAATTTCTTCTGTTATCCATTTGATAAATTTTATTATTGAATATTTCAATTTTAATGATCCAATTTAAAATTATATCTTATAACTTGCAAATTGTAACTCCCTAAATGGCAGAAATCTTTAATTTCTCTGTCATTTTGAGGATACTCGAAAAATATAGGTATCAGCCTCAAGCGGAATGCTTGTTTTACGGCACTGCAACTTGTAACTTGCAACCTGTAACTTCTAAAAATAACAATTATGAAACCAAAATCATCTCTTTTCAATTCTTTGTTGTTATGTTTTCTGTTCGTTTTCCCTTTATCGCTTTTCTGCCAGGAACCTCAATCGATCCAGCTTCCTGATCCACAGACAGAAGGTGGCAGGCCTTTAATGGAGGTGTTGATGGATAGAAGCTCTTCACGTACGTTCAGTAAAGAAGATTTACCACTTCAAACACTTTCTAATTTGCTCTGGGCCGGATTTGGTATTAACCGGCCTGAATCAGGAAGGCGCACAGCTCCCTCAGCAAATAACAGGCAGGACATAGATATTTATGTCGCTACTGCCAAAGGTCTTTATCGTTATGATGCCAGCACCAATGCATTGGTTGTTATTCTTAAAGATGATATACGTGCTCTAACCGGCACCCAGGAGTATGTTAAAGATGCACCTGTGAATCTCATCTATGTTTCGGACTTTACAAAACTTGGGGGCGATGATGATAATGCTAAGTATGCCACAGCTTCTGCCCATACCGGCTTCATATCTCAAAATGTTTACCTTTACTGTGCTTCCGAAGGATTGGCAACGGTGGTGCGTGGCTCGGTCGATAAACCGGCTCTTGAAGCAGCAATGAAATTGAAACCGGAACAAAAAGTAATCCTTGCGCAAACAGTGGGTTTTCCCGGAGAGACCGAGTAGGCCTTTAAGATTGTCTGAAAACTGGAATATGTCCACACTCATAGCATATTGCGGATTAACATGCAACACGTGTCCGATTTACCTGGCTACGCGAGAAGATGATAAAACTGAACAGAAAAGAATGAGAGAAGAGGTCATCCGGATTTGTGTTGAGGAATATGGATTGCATTATGAGCTGGACGATATTACTGACTGCGATGGTTGCAGGACAGAGGGAGGAAGGCTTTTTTCAGGTTGCAGAGATTGTACTATCCGTGAATGTGCGATGAATTATGGATACGAAAATTGTGCCTGGTGTAATGATTATGTTTGTGATAAGCTTGAAAAGTTATTAATTACAGATCCATCAGCTAAGTTAAGACTTGACCAGATACGGAGTAGTTTAAAATAAACAGCTCAAAAGATAAAATCTATTTATACCAGATTCATAGACTGAATGCTTTTACAAACACATGATCAAAGACTTAATAATTCAAAATACAAATTATTTATAGCTGTATTCCTGTGTTTGTATTTATTGATTTCAACCACTAAGGAACACAAAGTACATCACAAAGTAACGCAAAGGATTCTGATTCAGAACCTTTGTGTACCTTAGTGAAATCCTTCGTGTACCTTTGGGATTTAATATATTTCAAACTATACAGGTGTATATAAATCTGATCATTCAGTCAATTTAAATTATGGGAGGAATTATGAAAAAATTTTGTCAATTAATTATTTTATCTCTAATAGCTGTATTGTTCGGCGGCTGTACTGCAAATGACTGGATTTCCCTCTTTGACGGCGAAAGCCTCGATGGCTGGCAGGCATCGGAGAATGTTGATTCATGGAAGATCGAGGACGGTGCTATTGTAACCAGCGGTGAACGGTCTCACCTGTTTTATGCGGGTGAAGTGAGCAATCATAATTTCAAAAATTTTGAGTTAATGGTTGATGTAAAAACTACACCTGGCTCCAATTCAGGCATTTACATTCATACTGAATTCCAGGAATCGGGTTGGCCTGAAAAAGGCTATGAGTGCCAGGTTATCAATTCACATCGTGAAACTGAACTGGGGGAGGATCCTGAACATAAGATGACAGGCAGTTTATATGCTGTTCGAAATGTCTGGAAATCTCCTGCTGTGGATAATGAATGGTTCGATTATCATATTGTCGTTCAGGGTAAGACTATCAGGACATACATCAATGGAGACCTGATGGCGGATTACACTGAGCCGGACAATACTTACCGGACTGAGAATATGAAGGGGCGCCTGTTGTCATCCGGTACTATCGCCCTGCA
>Ga0111176_1051_pt1 | contig 21981 bp, 11 predicted proteins | sample DeeMarSWOR324_28_FD_80229 | JGI IMG/M metagenome (GOLD analysis project Ga0111176, IMG submission 80229) | Bacteroides sp. SM23_62_1 | reverse complement strand
AGCGGCTCTGGTACCCCGACTCCAGCCGGGACAGGACCGGCTTTAATCCGATCGCATACCCTGACCTTATCTTCACCTATGATGTCAGGGTCACGGCCTTACAGGAAAACAGTTTCAGGATATCTGTGGATCTTGACCACTCTCTCCCTGATGAATGGGTCAGTAAGGTTGGTTTTAATCTCGAACTTTTCCCGGGAGACCTGTTCGGGAAAGCCTATCTCATGGATGACCGGCCTGGTATTTTCCCCCTTCAGCCCAATGGACCTGTTAAAGAATATGATGGTGAATATCTGTCCGTTCCCCTGGCAACAGGGCAAAAACTGGTTATTGCCCCGGAGCAGGAAATGCAACGTGTCGAAATCGAATCACAACAGGGTATGCTCGAATTATGGGATGGCCGTTCCAATCATAATAACGGGTGGTACATCGTTCGCAGTGCTGTCCCTCCCGGCGCCACAAAGGGAGCGGTGGAATGGGTGGTTACTCCCAATGTTGTTCCCGGATGGAAATACAGGCCGGTAATCCATATATCCCAGGTGGGATACTATCCTCATCAACCAAAGAAAGCTATCATCGAGCAGGATAAGACAGATAATGAGCCGGGAGAGGTTATTCTTTACCGTATTACATCCACCGGCAAGGAATTAATTAAGAAGCAAAAGCCGGAATCCTGGGGCACTTTCCTGCGATACAATTATATGACGTTTGATTTTACCGAGGTTCAGGATCCTGGTTTATATCTGCTGTCTTACCGTTCTTATACAACTGTACCGTTTAAAATTGATAAGGGTGTATATGCAAGGGATGTATGGCAGCCTGTTCTGGAATATTACCTGCCCGTGCAGATGTGTCATATGCGCATTAATGATCATTACCGTGTCTGGCATGGTGCCTGTCATCTCGATGACGCACTGATGGCGCCGGTCAACAAACACCATTTCGACGGTTACCGGCAGGGTCCTTCAACACTTGCTGATTATGAATCGCTGGATCCCGTAAAAGGGCTGAACAGAGGCGGATGGCATGATGCCGGGGATTATGATCTTCGTGTTGAATCACAGGTCGGGACGATCTGGATGCTGTCTCTGATGATTGAGGAATTTGGCCTTGATTATGATGCCACAATGATAGACCAGGATAGCAGGCTCGTGGAGATTCATGTACCCGATGGCAGGTCCGATGCATTGCAACAGATAGAACATGGGCTGGCGAGTATTCTCGGGGGGTACCGTGCACTTGGCAGACTGTACCGGGGCATAATCTGCCAGGATCTTCGTCAGTATGTCATGCTTGGTGATGGCTCGACCATGACAGATAATATGGTATATGATGTGTCATTACAGGAGGATGAAACGAAGGATGGAAGATCAGGTAAGTGTGATGACCGGTTTGTTTTTACTGAAGATAATCCGGGAAGGGAATTATATGTAGCTGCAGGGCTGGCTGCGGCATCGCGGGTGTTAAAAACATATAATCCGGGATTATCGGAGGAATGCCTGGAAACAGCCCTGAAGCTGTACGATAGAGCAAATCAAAACACCAGGCAGGTTACACCAAAAGTCCTTGCACTCTCAGAATTGATCCTGACAACGGGTGATGATAATTTAAAACAGGTTCTCATTGGAATGAAAGAATTGGTTATCAGGGATGTGCGCCGCAGTGGCTGGGTGGTGGGACGGGTTATGCATATGTTGAATGATGTGCAATTCAGGAATGAAATGGAGGCAGCAGTGGCGGTGTACCAGTCCGGAATCCGGGAAGAAGCAAAAAAATCCCCTTTCGGGATACCTTACGAACCGAACATCTGGGGTGCAGGATGGACAATACAACGGTTTGGTGTTGAACAGTATTTTTTCTGTAAAGCATGGCCTGAACTTGCTTCCGCAGATTCTTATGTCAATGCCCTCAACTTTATACTTGGTGTGCATCCCGGAGAAAACACGTCCTCCTTCGCCTCCGGGATAGGTGCACAATCCGTCACTGTGGCCTATGGTGTGAACCGTGCCGAATGGTCATACATACCGGGTGGAATAGCTTCCGGCACAGCACTCATCCGCCCCGACCTGCCGGAGTTAAAAATATGGCCCTATTTCTGGCAACAGACCGAATATGTGATGGGTGGCGGATCCACTAACTTCATGTTCCTGGTAATGGCCGTTGAAGCACTGCATGGGGAGTGATGAAGAGGAACTCTGTTTTATCCTGATTTACTTCTGTTCTGAAATTTCTATCAGAAGGAAAGAATTTTTATGGGCTAGCCAAAAGAAACTTTCGGCATGAATAAGGGTGTCTCAAAACTAGTTTTTCACGCAAAGTACGCAAAGAAAAGCACCAAGCACGCAAAGTACCAATATTTATTAATCAACACTTTGCGATCTTTGTGACAACTTTGCGAGCTCTGCGTGAAACCTTTAATTGAAGTTGTAACACAGCCCCACACAGAGGGGGTGGTGACAATATTTTAGCTATTTTTAATGACCTTCTATCAAAAAATCCCTAAAATTGAATTGCATCTTCATCTGGAAGGGGCTATACCTCTTCGTTCACTGTGGGAATTGATTCAGAAATATGGTGGTGATCCGGATATTGATTCTTTCAGGGACCTCAAGAAAAAATTTGTATACCAGGATTTTGACCATTTTATCGAGACCTGGATCTGGAAAAACCAGTTTCTCAGGGAATATGAAGACTTTAAGTTTATTGCGGAGCATGTAGCACGAAACCTGTTATACCAGAATATCAGGTATGCAGAGGTATTTGCATCACCCTCTTCATTCCAGCAATATGGATTGAAAACACAGGATATCATTTTTGCTATCCATGAGGGATTTATGAGGGTGAAGGAGATCAAGATCAGGCTGATCATCGATTTGGTACGCAATTATGGCCCTGAGCAGGAAATGAAAACATTATCCGAGATAAATGAAGTTAAACAGTTTGATATTATCGGGATCGGAATTGGTGGGAGTGAAAATCTATATCCTCCTGAACCATTCTCCCGGCTTTATGAGAAAGCAAGGGCATTGGGATTCAAAACTACTGCCCATGCCGGTGAGGCAGCCGGTCCGGAAAGTATCCGCAGTGCCCTTTTTACATTGAAAGCAGACAGAATAGGACATGCAACAAGATCTGCTGAAGATGTCCGGCTATTGGAATATATGTCAGAAAACCATATTCCGCTTGAACTTTGTCCTTTATCAAACCTGAAGACAGGTGTAATCACTGATTATAAAGATTATCCGATCAGAACATTTATCGATTATGGTATCCCGTTTTCAATTAATACAGATGATCCGATGATGTTCGGTAATTCTCTTGCAGAGGAATATGAAATGCTGGAGAGAAATTTTGATTTTTCAAAACAGGATATTGCAGGTTTTATCCTTAATTCTATCCAGACAACCTGGCTTTCTGAGGATGAAAAATCGTATCTTACAAAACAGTTTCAGGATGAGATTTTACTATTAATTGATAATCAAAAGAGCGATCGTCATAAGGAAGAATAATACTCTGCGGCAGCTTGCTTAAAACTTTGAATATTAAATATATACAGGATCAATCCGGGTTCTGAATAGGATGGATTTATAATTCAAAATTAAATTCTTATTCAATCATCAAAAAGATCAAAAATAGTTACATTTTGTATAGATGAGCCGCGATGCGCCTTTACAAGTAATTAATTTTTGATTTGATTGCAGGATGTGATAATAAATAAAACAGACTACAAATGAAAAATATTCTACGATTCGTCCCTTTGCTGTTAGTATTATTAATCAATTTATCATCCTACTCACAGGGTGGTTATAACAACTTTAAAGTGACCGTTTATGCGCGTGCCTATGAGGTGCAGGAAATGAACAACCTGGAGTGGCTGGCACCGGTATGGGATGAGATTACCAGGCAGGTGAAGGTTGATAAGATATACCTGGAGACTCACCGTGACCTCCTGCTGGTTGAGAAGGAAACCATTGAGATTGCCAGGAAATTTTTTGAAGATCATGGTGTTGAGGTTGCCGGGGGAATCACCCTTACAGTAAATGAGCGAAACAGGTTTGAAACCTTTTGTTACAGCAATCCTGAGCATCGTGCGAAGGTCAGGGAAATTGTTGAGTATACTGCGGGCCTCTTTGATGAAGTCATACTTGATGATTTCTTCTTTACCAACTGCAAATGTGAGCTCTGTATTGAGCAGAAAGGTGATAAAAGCTGGACCGAGTACAGGCTGGCGTTGCTTGATGAAGCTGCCAGGGAGCTGATCATTAAACCGGCAAAAGCTGTTAACCCTGGTGTCAAGATGGTTATCAAGTACCCCAACTGGTATGAACATTTCCAGGGCCTGGGATTCAACCTGGAGACAGAGCCACCTATTTTCGATGGATTGTATACGGGTACGGAAACACGCGATCCCGTGATGAATAATCAGCATTTGCAACAATATCACGGCTACCTGATCTTTCGTTATTTTGAAAATATTAAACCCGGGGGAAACGGTGGTGGATGGGTCGACACCGGCGGCTCTAGATTCCTTGACAGGTATGCAGAACAGTTATGGCTTACCCTCTTTGCCGGAGCACCTGAGATCACCCTTTTTGATATACGCCAGATTCAGCGTACACTTCGTGAGACAGATCGTGCACCATGGCAGGATGTAAAACCAAGTTTCAATTATGATGAAATGATACAGCCTTATACGCTGCGGGATGGTATCACCATAACACCTACTACCATTGCCAGGGCTGCCGGATACACCTTTGAACAGGTAGACCGGTTCCTTGGAGAACTTGGCAAACCTGTCGGGGTAAAGAGTTATAAACCTTACCATTCCACCGGAGAGGATTTTCTCCAGACTTACCTTGGTATGGCGGGCATCCCCATGGATATTGTAGCGGAATTTCCTGCAGAGGACAGTATTATATTACTGACAGAAACTGCTAAACATGACCCGGATATTGTGACTCGAATCAAGAGACAGCTGATTGACGGGAAAGATGTGATGATCACATCAGGGTTACTGCGGGCACTTCAGGAAAAAGGTATAAAGGATATCGCCGAGCTGAGGTATACCGACAGAAAAGCCCTTGTTAATGAATTTTTGGTTGGCTGGATGGGCCATTATATATCAGAAACCGAAATAATGATTCCACAGATCAATTATCTGACAAATGATTCCTGGGAGATCATATCAGGCATGGACGCAGGCCTGGGATGGCCTTTCCTGCATATGGCAGATTATGCTAATGGTACTTTATATGTCCTGACCATCCCGGAAAATTTTGCCAATATTTATAATCTTCCGGTTGAGGTATTATCAGAAATAAAGCGAATTCTTGCAAAAGATATTTTTGTGCGCCTCGAAGCACCCGCTAAGGTCAGCCTGTTTGTTTATGATAATCAGACTGCCATCGTGGAATCATTCCTTGATGAATCGGTTGAAACAAGTCTTATCGGGGACAACACGTTCACGAAGATGACCGATCTGGTCTCCGGTGAATCCTTTGCGGCTGAAAAAATATCTATTAATATGCCCTGGGGTGGAACGGCTGAAACCAATGAAGTGAGATTCAGTTTCTCACTAAAACCCCATTCTTACAGGGTGTTTAAAATTGAGTGAATGAAATAGGCTGCCACCTGTCTGGAAATTCAATATAAATTGAATAGTAAATTCAAAGGGTAGATAAGTATTAATCTGATCATCCTGTTGAAGTAGTAATTAATGCAATCGATTGCATAGAATTATTAAATTTGTTCATAAGGGAAGTTGCCAGATATGGAAATAATTTAATAATAACGCGCTGTACTATTAAATAATGATTATATTTTTATATCAGGCCGCGTCGCCGGCGCAGCCTGATATAAATCTGATTATCAAAATTATCGTCTTTAATAGTACAACACGTTTTATAATAACAAAAACTATTATGATGTGCAATCCCTTATTCCGAGAAATAGACAGGGTATTGAAAATTTCAGTTTCCACTATCTTGATATTATTATTTCCCCTTCAGATACATGCCCAGATGGCAGATGGTAAGTGCAGATTTGCAGGTAATATTATTGCCTATAGTATTCCTGCATCCTTCAACACATACTGGAACCAGGTTACACCGGAAAACGCCGGCAAATGGGGATCGGTTGAATCATCACGTAACAATATGAACTGGACGAACCTGGATCGTGCTTATAACCATGCCAAGAGCAATGCATTTCCTTTCAGGCAACATACATTTGTCTGGGGGCAGCAACAACCTGGATGGATCGGTGGATTATCACAGGATGACCAGAGAACCGAGGTGGAAGAGTGGATCAGATTATTTGGTGAAAGATACCCGTTGACAGATTTCATTGACGTTGTCAACGAGCCTTTGCATGCTGCACCAAATTATAGTGCTGCCCTGGGAGGTGCCGGCACGACCGGGTGGGATTGGGTCGTCTGGACATTTGAAAAGGCGAGATTATATTGTCCGGATGCCAAGTTACATTTAAACGATTATGGAATTATTGGAAGTACAACCGCCACAAACAATTACCTTAAAATAATCAATATATTAAAGGAAAAAGACTTAATTGATGGTATTGGTGTCCAGGGACATGGCCTTGAAAATGCCGATACAGCCACCCTGAGAGCCAATCTTGATAAACTTGCCGCAACAGGTCTGCCTGTATATATCACTGAATATGATGTAAACCTTGCTAATGATGCAGAGCAATACCAGGTGTATTTCAATCAGTTTCCTATTTTTTGGACACATCCCGGTGTTGCCGGTGTCACATTGTGGGGATATATCCAGGGACAGATTTGGAAAACAGATGCTTATCTGCTCAGGTCAGATGGTTCGGAACGCCCTGCTTTATCCTGGCTTAAGACTTATGTGATGACACACGATTCTGATTGCCCGACAGCAGGTATTGAAGATCACCCGGTAAATGATAAAATGGGAATTCATTTGTATCCAAATCCCGTAAATGATGGACGAATTATGCTCGAACTTGCTGATGGAATTTCCGGGATCAGGATCCTGGACATCTGTGGTATGGAAGTTAAATATGTTCCGGTTTACGGACAAACAAGAGTTACTCTCGACCTTGATGTATCACCCGGAATATATCTCATACAGTTTATAGGCATGCAAAAGTTAATCGTTGAAAAGCTCTGCGTGAAATGAAATTCCCTTTGCTATTGCAGAAGGATTTTATAATTGCTGATGTTATGATCTGTTCTGAGGATGCTCGAAAAACATTATCATCAGCCTGAGGCTGATAACCTTCCTTTCTTTCTCTCACCATCGACAAGTCTCCAGATATTCAATGGATTGGCTTCTTTCAGTTCATCTGGAAGCTGGTTATCAGGGAAATTCTGATAACATACAGGCCTGGTGAATCTTGTAATGGCAGCAGTGCCAACGGAAGTGGTCCTGCTATCTGTTGTAGCCGGGAACGGGCCTCCGTGTACCATTGCATGGCATACCTCTACACCTGTTGGGAAACCATTGATAATTAACCTGCCAGCTTTGCGTTCAAGAATATTAATCAGATCATCATAATCCCGGAGGTCCTGATCTGTGGCATGCAATGTAGTTGTCAGATGTCCTTTCAGGTTTGCAGAAATCTTCAGAACTTCGGTTTTGTCTTTTGCAGTAATTATCAGCGTAGAAGGACCAAACACCTCATTTTCAAGAACTTCATTGGTCAGAAAATGTTCTGCAGTGGTTTGCAACAGGCAGGCTGGTCCCTGATAAGCCAGGCCTTTATTCTTTGATATAGCAAGAAGTCTGATTTTGCTTTCTTTCGTCAGGAAGTGAATACCATCCTGGTAAGCAGTGAAGATTCCTGGTGTCAGCATGGTTGCAGGGGGTACCTCCTGAAAATTAGAAGCGGTGATCTTCAGAAATTCTTCGGAATCTTTTGATTCTACCATCACGACCAGCCCGGGGTTAGTACAGAACTGTCCAACACCCAGTGTCACCGATGCCGTTAATCCCTTTGATATTTCCTGCATCCTCTCGTGCAATGCACCGGGAAGAATATAAACCGGATTTGTACTGCTCATCTCTGCATAGACAGGTATAGGTTCGGGTCGACGGGCAGAAGCATCAAAAATTGCCTTACCCCCTCTGAAAGAACCGGTAAATCCTATGGCTTTAATATTAGGATGCCGGACAACAGCCATCCCGGTATTGGTTGATTGGCCGTGAATCATGGAAAACAGGCCATCAGGCATGTTCGTTTTGTTTATAGCAGCCCGAATCGCCTGGGCAACCATCTCAGAAGTGCCGGGGTGGGCAGGATGTGCTTTTATGACCACACTGCATCCTGCCGCCAGGACAGATGTTGTGTCCCCTCCGGCTACCGAGAATGCCAGCGGGAAATTACTTGCTCCGAAAATTCCAACAGGCCCCAGTGGTTTATGCATGCTCCTGATATCCGGCCTGGGTACGGGCTGCCTTTCCGGATCAGCGTGGTCAATACGGGCATCAACCCAGGATCCTTCCCTCAACAGATCAGCGAAAAGTTTCAACTGGTTCACCAGCCTGCCCCTTTCACCCGTCAGCCGTTGTACAGGTAATCCGGTCTCTTCACAACATCTGTCTATGAGTTTATCACCCAGATCAAGGATTTCATGAGCTATTGTTTCAAGAAGGGAAGCCCGCTGGTTACCGGATTTTTGAGAATACTCCCTGAAAGCTGTTTCCGCCCTGTGAACGGCTTTATTAATTTCTGCCCGGGTGGCTTCACAAAATAATGGTGATATTTTTTTACATTTATCCGGATTGAAAGCCTGGAAAGTGGTTTTCCCTTTACCAGATAATTCATTACCAATAAAATTCAGTCCTGTTAGTTCCATGGTTTATGCTACAAAATTTATAAGTGTACCGATAGGTTCAATTGTAATTGCTATTTTATCCCCGCTCTGCAAGGTGAAATTATTCGGAGGCACAATGCCTGTGCCTGTCATCAACAGGCTCCCATGAGGAAAAGAGCACTCACGGTATAGGAAAGATACAAGTTCTTCAGGCTCTCTTTTCATCTGGCCAATTTCTGTTTTTCCCTCAAACACCATTTCTCCTTTCCTGTAAATATTCATCTCAATCACCGTTCTATCTGGTAATGGTTTGTCGTGTACATAAATACAGGGGCCAATGGCAGCACATCCATCATATGTTTTTGCCTGTGGGAGGTAGAGCGGATTTTCTCCTTCAATGCTCCTTGAGCTCATGTCATTACCAACAGTGTAACCCACTATTTTGCCTCCTGATGTGATCATTAAAGTCAGCTCAGGCTCGGGGACATCCCATGTTGAGTCTTTCCTGATGCGTACTTTCCCATATGGTCCAACAATCCTGTGGAGAGATGCCTTATAAAATAATTCGGGTCTTTCCGCTTCGTAAACATGAGCATAAAAATCACCTCCTCCTCCTCCAGTCTTTGATTCTTCCTGCCTCCCTACCTTGCTTCTGTAGTAGGTGACACCGCTGGCCCATAATTCCTGCGATTGAACGGGAGCCAGCAAACCGGATTCCGCGTTATCCAGGGATATGTTAACGGGAGATGCGGTTGCTGCTGCCTGCAGCATCTTATTGTGGAGGTAGTCGTCATTCACAAACCTGTCCCAATTTTCGTTTTTCAAAAGATACAGGATTGTGTCTTTTTCGATGATGATACCTTTTTTTGTTTTAAATAATCTCATGTTTGCGAACAATTCAAGTAATTATTTCACTGAGGCCAGGAACGTTTTCCACATCAGGCTCGTGCAAATCCCATGAAATTTGGTTTAACAATGGATACAGCGGTATTTATTTCACCCCCTCTGTCCGCAGTGCGGACATCTCCCCCTGCTTGCATGGGGAGACACAGAGGGCGTGGTGGAAATAATATTTGTTCCGGCTTTTAATAATCAGCATTATTTTGTATGATCACTATTAGCCTGTGGATATAGCAAACACCCATGATTCCTGCGCATGAAAAAGAGATTGTATAACCTCCTGTTAATCCTTATTCTTCAATATCCACAATTTAATTTTGCAATGTACTTATTATAAAAGACATAATATATAAGACCACTCCACCGGATATACCGAGTATTGCTGTGCCTGCGCTCCATAGCCGGTAACCTGTTTTGACATCCATGCCTGACAGCTGGGTAACAACCCAGAAGAAGCTATCATTGGCATGTGAAAATACAGCTGAGCCTGTACCTATTGCAGCCACAACAAGTGCTTTCTCGATTTCGGTATCAAAACCGAGTGTTCCCATTATAGGCATCATGATGGAGGCTGTGGTTATCAATGAAACGGTGGATGATCCCTGTGCTGTTTTTATTGCTGCCGCCAGGATGAATGGGAGCCAGATGCTTAGATTGATCCTGCCTAATGTTTCTCCCAGCATTTCTGCTATTCCTGAGTTTTGTAACACTTTCCCGAAGATACCTCCGGCTCCTGTAATCAGGATAATGATAGCTGCATCCCGCAGTGCTTTTCCGGCCCATCCTGAGGTGGAAAGCATCGATTTGTCAAGTTTTTTCGGTAATAGTAACGATAAAAACATCCCGATCAGTAAAGCAATAAATGGTTCCCCCATAAATGAAATTATCTTTTCCATAGAGCTGTCGGGAGCCTCGTCCGATGAGGGGAAAATTGATTTTAACAGGATTAACAGGATGGGCACGGCTATAGGGAGTGCAGAACGCAGTGCACCGGGCGCATCTTTCATCCGGTCAGTGATCTCTTCATCCTTAATTTCCGGAACCGGATCGATATAGGTTCTGGATGCATATCTGATCGCAAAAAATAATCCCGGAATCAGGGAAAGGGCACTTACTACCACTCCCATGATCACCACCAGGCCGAGGTCGGCATCGAGTATTCCGGCTGCTGCGACAGGCCCGGGTGTTGGGGGTACCAGCACATGTGTTGCTGTCAGACCTAATCCCAGGGCAACAGCTGGTCCTGCGAGGGAGATTCCTGCTTTTTTTGGCAGGCTTTTGTTGATGGGAGAGAGAAGAATAAAACCACTGTCTGCAAATACCGGGATTGATACGACATATCCAATGATACCCATTGCAGTGGGAACGCGTTTTTTACCAATCATCCTGAGCACTTTCTCGGCCAGGGCGTATGCACCACCAGAATTTTCCAGGAATGCCCCGATAATAACTCCCAGAACGATAAGCAGACCGATTTTCTTCAAGGTATCACCAAAACCCTCATTTATTGAGGTTATTATCAGCTCTAAAGGCATTCCGGTGAAAAATCCATAGGCAAGAGCAACCAGTAAAAGCACAACAAAGGGATGTACCTTCAGCCTGGATGTCAGGAGAATAATGAGAATGATACTGATTATGAGATATACTACAGGCACATTAATAGGATTAATGTCCCGGCAAAGCCGGGCCCAACAGATTTATATTTGGGATATTCAATCCATCTCTAGTGCAAATCCCTTTTAACCTCATCACCTGAACATCCGAGCAGGAAATCAAAATCTGCTCCCTTATCAGCCTGCTGCACATGATTCAGGTAGAGGCTCACATAGCCGCGTTCCGCTAACGGTTCAGGAGGCACCCAGGCCTCCTTTCGTCTTTTCAGCTCTTCATCAGTGACGAGGAGGTTTAAGGTACGGTTTTCAACATCCAATTCAACAAGATCATTATTTTCCACAAATGCAAGGGTGCCACCGGCAGCAGCTTCAGGAGAAACGTGTAACACAACCGTTCCACTGGCTGTGCCACTCATTCTGCCATCGGATATCCTGACCATATCTTTTACACCTCTCAGGATTAATTTTTCAGGCAGGTCAACATTTCCGACTTCAGGCATGCCCGGGTAGCCTTTCGGGCCAACACCTTTAAGAACGATCACACATGACTCGTCTATGTCGAGGTGAGGATCATCAATACGGTCATGATAATCCTCAATATTCTCAAACACAACAGCCCTGCCTTTATGCTTCATCAGGTGTGGTGTTGCTGCCGAGGGCTTGATAACGGCACCGTTTTCACACAGATTCCCTTTGAGGACGGCTATACCGGCATCCTTCTTCAGCGGTTTATCTATTGTGGTAATGACGTCATAGTTAAAGCATTCACTATCGGCATAATTTTCTTTCAGGCTTTTTCCATTTATGGTTATCTCATCCTGGTGGAGCAGATTGCCCAGTTCCTTTATTACTACATCCAATCCGCCGGCATAATAGAAATCCTCCATCAGGTATTTTCCTGAAGGCATGAGGTTCACGAGGAGGGGGATATGGCTGCCCAACCTGTCAAAATCCTCCAGTTCCAGTTTAGTGCCTATGCGGCTGGCAATTGCCAGCAGGTGAACCACCAGGTTTGTTGATCCCCCTACTCCTGCGTTAACGATTATGGCATTCTCAAATGCATTTCTGGTTAGAATTCTGGATAGTTTCAGATCTTCCCTGGCCATTTCAACGATTCTGCGCCCTGACAGCTGAGCCATCACTTTTTTCCGGGCATCCGCAGCAGGGATTGAAGCCATTCCCGGAAGGGTGAGCCCCAGGGTTTCAACCATCACAGCCATCGAAGAGGCTGTTCCCATGGTATTACAGTGCCCGCTGCTTCTTGAAACAGCTATTTCAGCTTCCAGCATATCTTTCTCCGAAAAACCATCAGCTTTTTGTTTTGTCTTAATAATCCAGTTGAATGAACCGGATCCGATACGTTCACCTTTGAGGATACCATTCAGCATGGGTCCGCCGGGGACAATAATAGTTGGTATGTCTACACTGCATGCCCCCATGAGGGTGGATGGAGTTGTTTTGTCACATCCTGTTAACAGAACCACGCCGTCGAGGGGATTGGCACGGATAGATTCTTCTGTATCCATACTGGCAAGGTTCCGGAACAGCATCGTAGTAGGCCTCATGATTGTCTCACCGAGTGATGTTACAGGAAACTCAAGCGGGAACCCACCGGCTTCCAGTATGCCATTCTTTACAAACTGCGCGAGATCTCTCAGATGTCCGTTACACGGAGTTAGCTCAGACCATGTATTGCATATGCCTATCACCGGTCGTCCCCGGAAATAATCATCGGGATATCCCTGGTTCCTCAGCCAGGAGCGGTGAACAAATCCCATTTTATCTGAACCGCCAAACCATTGCTGACTCCTGAGTTTATTGTTTTTTTCCATAATAGATATGTATGAAGTAAAATTTATTAGGCTGTTGAAATTACGAGGTATTAATAAACAGACATAATAATGAAAATGAGACTTAGTATCATAAACTGAGATTTGTTGACTGTCCCCTCCCTGCCTTTACTACCGTTTCGGCAGGCAGGTATAAGTAACTTATCCTGCACCCTTCAGCAACTCACAAGCCGCGTTAACAAGAAATATATAACTGGCCCCAGGGGTGATAACGTACTCATTTTCACCCCACAGAAAGGGCCAGTCTTCCTTATTTTCAGGAAAATCCGGGGGTAGTATGAGTACACCAGGAACAATTCCTCCTGCAATATATGAATAATCTGCCCGGTTCATTCCGTATGCGACTTGCTTTGACCTGGTCCCGACACCGGATACAAATGAAATATTTGATCCGGGATGGCAGCCATAAATATAGTGAAGTGCTTTGTAAACACATTCAGGATCAATAATTTCCGGGAATGATTTGTACAGCAGGTAATTTGTGATACCAAAACCAATGACAGTACCACTTCCGGCCCAGCCACCGGTTGTAATGGGAACACCAAAAGGATTAACTTCGTGGAGTCTGTCGATCTGTTCTTTATAGGTCATCACGAGGGATTTAAGTTTATCCCTGTACTGTTCGTCCATGAAAGGAATTACCCGGACAGCCAGTGCAGCGTATGCACCGAACCGGTTCTCGATGAGTGGCCATAATTCATTGATTTTATTTGCGTACAGGGTATCTTCTGTACATATTAAAAGTTCAACAGCTGCCTTCAGTTCTTCAATCTCAAGCGGGCCTCCTGTAGTATTTCCATAATAGTATATATGTGGTTCATGACTGTGTTCATCTTTCCATACGCTTATGGCTATCGACAGACATTCCCGGGATAATGCATCGTTATACCCTTGTAAAGCACGGCTGGCAGCAGCAAGTGCAGCAATTGAACCGTAATTCAAAGGTGTTGATCTGGTTGTGAAGGCCCACCTGTCGTCGAAGTTTCCACTGTGGTATCCATCAGTATTGCCCGGCTTTAATTTTGGAGTATAGATCAGGTTGTCGGTCATGGTTATTGCGTCGCCCAGATGAGTATACTGGGACAGATCGGGCACGATGATGCCATTTATGGCATGCCCCACGGCTCTGTGCTGGGCAATGAGCGCCAGTGCACCATGTTCGATCTGCTGGAGAAGGTCGGGAATGCCATCGGGAACATGAATATCCACATAACGCTGCTTTTGATCAATGGTTGTTTCATCCCTGGTCAGGTGGAATGCTTCCCAGGTATGGACCATATTTAATACTACTGTATATTGCGATTGGGTGCGGATGTCATAATCCCCTGCATCAAACCAACCGCCGATATTCAATCCGGGGATATGTTCTCCGGGCTTAAATGGTGTATCGGTTGAAGATCCCTGGGCATAGAGGTCAAAATGTTCATGATTAACCGGTGCCTGAAGCGCATCATCGAGATGGGCGGCACCATGCCAGACACGGTAAGCTTCGTTCACGAACATATGATCCATTTGAACAGGGAAAAACACATCAAGTGTCGGTTCCCATACATGATCATATATATCAGGTGCTATCCGGAAAGGGAGCGTCCTGGTATCACCATACTCAATAACGTATAATCCACTGTCTGTAATAGAAGAGAAATCAAATATGGCATAATGATATCTGAGGTATTGCCCCCACTTGACTGTTTTTCCCTCATATTTCTCAATAAAATTACCGTTAGCTGTTATTTTAAACAGAGTGGCTTCCGGAAGTTGTTTGCCATTTCTGTCGAGTTCAATGACTGCTACTTTTTGCTGATCAGGATGATATCCTACCTGTGAATAAGTGATCACCGGGGGCCGTATCCAGCCGTGGATTGTTTTTGCAGTTACCAGCCATTCAACTACCTTTCCCGACCTCTCAGGCGGTATCAGGCTGCGAACAACAAACCACCCATTCTGGGCTTTATTGCGGCCATCAAACAGCAAAAGTGTATTGTCAACTGTTTTGATTGTGACAGATCTGTACGGATCTTCAGGGGCAAGCACAAGAGTATGTCCGGAAGCAAGTGGTTCTGGTTCTACCTTTCCTGATTTATCTTTTTCCATCGGGCCACCCGGATATAAGGGGAACATTCCGGGTATATCATCCATCATGTATGCTTTTCCGAAATATGCCGAGGGCAGAAATTCTAAATTGAAACCTGCTTTATCTTCCAGTGCTTCCGGCAGGGGCTGATCAAGGCTAACACTCAACCGTAATCCTCCTTCAGTAATTTCAACCCTGATCATATATTCAAAATCATAATCAGGGTATCTTAAACGTGCTTCAATCGTATTTTCTGCACTATCCACTTTTCGTTCAATGAATTCAGGTATCGGATCCCACTGTTCAGGTGTGGGATGCAGTCTTACATCCCCATTAGTTGCAGTACGAATTTCATGATGAATGAATTCTATCCCGCTCATCTTTGAATCGCTGAACAACCCATTGTACCAGTTACTGAACACCAGTACATCGAATCCACGTGCTTCAAAGTATTCAAGCTCATTCAGCCTTAATTCCGGATCCCGTTTTGTAATTTCATTACAAGCCAGGGACAAAAATCCAAAGCAGAGGCAGCTTAATACTATCCTTATTAGTTGATAATTAAAAACAGGAAATTTAGTTTTCATATTAAATATTAAATAAATAAAGGTTGTCTCAAAACTATGATCAAGTGCTTCACGCAGAGTTCGCAAAGTTGTAGCAAAGATCGCAAAGTATTGATTAATAAATATTTGAACTTTGCAGCCTGATACTTTTCTTTGCATACCTTGCGTGAAAAACTAGTGTTGAGTCACCCTCTACATTAACTTTGATAGACTGTCAGCTGTATTTTTTAACCATTTCGGTAAAATGGGTAATGTTCTCAGTTGGGACACCAGGCGGCATACCACCTCCACATGAAAGGATGACTTCAGTTCTGTTATTTAAACTACCAATCAAATCATTTACGGTCCTTTCAATATCATCCCTTGATCCATTTGCCAGAACGTCTCTTGGAGGGATATTGCCCAGCATTGTTACATGTCCATTTGTAAGCTCTATGAGATCGTTAAGGGTTTTATCAAATCCCATGTTATAAAGGTTGATACCTATTTCAGGCAGATATTTAATAGAGGAACTGCAGTCGGCATCATTATGTAAGAATTTAACAGTTACGTTCCTGTCAAATAATTTCTTCAGATATGGCAATCCAAAAACTTTAAATTCCTCTTCTCCAATAAATCCAATGATATCATCGAGGACCAGCATTCCGTCAATGGATGGCAATCTTTGCTGTTGCAGATCATGCCATTCTATCAGGTAATCATTAATAATAGTCAGCAATTGGTGTGTTTCTTCAGGATTTGTCATCATTGCCAGCAAAAATTCTGTCACCCCCATTAAATAAGAGGCCACGTTCAGCGGTCCTCTTGAAACTGAAAAATATATGTTATGGCCTATATCTTCAACTTTTTTCTGGTTCAGTAATAATCTGTTAAGAATGAATGGTGCGAATCCGTCCGTTTCCGGATTGGGTTTAATAATTTTTGAAATATCTTCAACCGAATGAATAGTCTTATGGGCATGGGGGAACTCGTTAGGTGGAAAAGTACACCTGGCACCGAATACGGAAGGTTCGCTGCACATCCCGTACTCCGACCAGAATCCGGGCAGGAATAATACATCCGGAAAAACCTCTGAAACATGCTTATTGGCATTGAACCACAAATCATCATTTGTAAAGTAATCCAGTATTTTTATACCATACCAATTTGGCAGCCATGGGCTATCAATAATAAAACCAACAGGTAGAGGCTTGAGTTCCTTACCATTTAAAATATCAAGAAGGTTCGACCATTGTTTTTCAGTCATGGTACTTGATTTATGATTTAATGTGTGTTATGGATATTTTTCATTACAGGGTTCACTTGTAATACCAAAGATTTGGAAGGCATATATAAATGCCGGATTCGAAAATCGGATTTATTCATAATGATCATGGATACTTCTCCCTTTATATATATTATTAACCGAGGATTCATGATCTATATATTACAGGTTATCTAAAGGGTTGGTACTGAATTTTATGGTTGTACTCTGAATATCGGTAACATCTGATTGCTGGTTAATGATGAGGATGGCTGCCTGTCGCTTCACTTCTCCTTGCGGAAACGTCAAGGTTTATATACAACAGGTACATCACTTCAATGTATAACCCGGACCATTTATTATGCATCTCAAGGTAAGCACCGTTTGATTTGTACATGCTTGTGCAGGTTTAGTTTAAGTGATAGCATTAATTAGAGTTGCACGACAGGTCCATATTCGTTCTTATCCTTTACTGATATTCGCTCATATTATGGTACCATATTCTTCAAATGTAAAAAAATTTTTCTCACCTTGCAACCGATTGCATATAAATATGATGAATTCATAAATTCGTCCATTTCAACAAGGATTAACTGCAAGATGGATGGCTTACCGGTGTTTTTTATGTGAAACTCAGATCTGGATCATTTGAAGACTTTTTTATAAAAGAGAATTTTACTGATATTCTTTAACAGAACCTGTAAAATTCCGGAATGTGTCAACATTGTTAACGACAACTTGAAAGCACGGTATGATGTGACAACACATTGGATAGAGCCGGGACGTGAAAGAATTTTACATCCTGGTGGTAACATCTTGCGGAATGCTTATTCTGATCTTTCCAGAGGTTATAAGCAGGCACTGTTGATCCCGGCGTGGTGCTGCAAAAAATAGTCGTGGAAACAGATGAGGTTACGCCCAGTTATCTAGCCCCCCCCGGAAAGCCTTGCCGGTATGAGTGTGAAAAGCGTTGATGTGTTAATGCGTTGAAGCGGATAAGAGGGTAAGTAGATAAGTGTTAATGTGTTGATGAGTTGATGCGTTGAAGCGGATAAGAGGGTAAGTGGATAAGCGTTAATGTGTTGATGTGTTAATGCGTTGAAGCGGATAAGAGGGTAAGTGGATAAGTGTTAATGTGTTGATGAGTTGATGCGTTGAAGCGGATAAGAGGGTAAGTGGATAAGCGTTAATGTGTTGATGTGTTGATGCGTTCATGTGTTGATGCGTTAATGCGTTAATGGGTTGAGACGCATAAATGGATAACCGAAGATATAGTTACATTAAAGGCCACGACTTCAGAGGCTGTGTGAAAAGTCCAAACAATGAATAGCCAGGGGCACCTTTCTGCCAACAAGCAAAAATCCCATGTGGACATTAAACTACGATCAAAAATCCAATCCCCCCTGATGTTAATTTCTATTCCAGAACATTCTCCAGGAATCTGTCATTCAATATTGCTTCTATTAAGATTTTTTAACATTCCGTTAAGAATCTTTAACATGAAAGTTGGACAAAATGGGACATTCTGATTTTAACTTTGTATCCTGAATAGATAACACCTGATAATGAGTTTTTCAGTTAAGAATATTGCTTCAGTAGTTGTTATTACATCTGTTTTAACATTGTATTTGTCTGAAAACAAAAATACAAGTTGCAATTCTGCGCAATTAATCCCGGAAAACTTCAAAATCTATAACGATCCATCTCAAAATGATGATAGAATTTCTGATATCCGGGGAAGTTTGGTTATTCAGGATTCAGATGAAAGAGAATTTTATAGTACGGGTAATATACTATATCATAACCACCCAATTTCCATCTCTGATCACAAGAAATCATTATTGTTTTTTATTGACCTGCCACCTCCAAATGTCATTTAATCTTTACAATGCTTCTTCGGCCCAATCGGGTTGAGAAGCTTGACATCAATTCCGAACATCCGGGATTTTATTAATTATTATTTCTAATACTAAGACTATGTATCTGGAGAATCTGAACCACAAAATAATATCCGGCATGAAATTCTGTTATGTAATTAAAGGCCGTAATCACCTGAAAATAAATGAATTAAATTATATCAGGAATAGACAAAAGAAGACTCTGGTCATTCTTGCTGAGAGTGAACAGGTGCAGGATAATAAGGAAGTGTATGTGTTCTTAAATGGGAATATTCTGATCATTGAAGCTCCCATGAATGTACCTCTGGACAGGCCCATCAGGACCCAATTGCTGGAGAGGGAGGTCATTGAAAAATTCGAACTGGATTCATCTGAGATTGGATTTACAGAAATCAGGCTTAATAAGAATTTCAGATACGATCTGGTTTCATTCAGAATGATCAAACCAGGATTAATAAAGATTATTCTCGATTATAATACAATTAATAATTAAATATTCAAAAGTAATGCGATTGGTAATTAAGTCACAAATTTTGATATCTGAACATTTGCAGAGCAACATAAAGTGTCAGTGATGATTCAAATAACAATTACAATATTGGGACTTTGTTATTACCCGTGTTCAAAAGTTAAAAACAAATCTTAAATAAACAGGAGGAATTAAAAATGAAACGATTTCTTAAGCTTATAGCCGCTTCAATTATTGGAAGCACGCTTACGATCGCGGTTTTTATGTTAACCGGGATCGACAAAAATGACATGAATATAATAACCGGGCAAAGTAACCTGCCTGTTCATAGGACTGTTTATACGGTCAATGAAAGTGGAGAGGTTGTTCCCCTTGATTTCACCGGTGTGTCAAAAGAAGTTATGAATTCTGTTGTACACATTAAATCAACCAGAAAAATAGAAGGTGACGATCAGGCCTATTTTTATAATCCCTTTGGAGATATGTGGGGGGATGATTTATTTAAATTTTTCTTTGGGGAACCGCCACAGCAGAGACAGGAAAGGATCAGGCCGGAACCCTTCATTCAGCAGGGTACCGGATCCGGGGTGATTATCAGCAGCAATGGCTATATTGTTACCAATAACCATGTTGTAGAAGATGCTGATGATATTGAGGTCACCCTTTATGATAATGAAGTCTACAAGGCCAAAATCGTTGGTACTGATCCATCAACAGATATTGCATTGATTCAGATCAAGAATGATGGATTGCATCCTCTGACATTGGGTAATTCAGACAATGTTGAGATAGGTGAATGGGTGCTGGCAATCGGAAATCCTTTTAACCTGAACTCAACTGTTACGGCAGGGATTATCAGTGCAAAAGGACGGAATATTAACATCATCAATGATAAAACTGCCATTGAGGCTTTCATTCAGACCGATGCAGCGATAAATCCCGGAAACAGTGGTGGTGCACTGGTAAATCTGAATGGCGAACTGATTGGTATTAATACAGCAATAGCCAGTCAGACCGGTGCTTATATGGGATATGGATTTGCCATTCCTGCAAATATTGTCAGCAAAGTCGTTGAGGATATTATGAGATATGGTATGGTCCAGCGGGCTTTCCTCGGAGTAATGATTCACGATATAAATGGTGATCTGGTTAAACAGCAAAACCTGAAAGTCACAGAAGGCGCATATGTCGACAGTCTTACTGAAAACGGGGCAGCCCTGGAGGCAGGAATTAAAAGGGGTGATGTTATCGTAAAAGTTGATGAAAAAACTATTGTTAAATCAGCTGATCTGCTGGAACAGATCGGCAGGCACAGGCCTGGTGATGAAGTGCTTGTAACAGTTAACCGGGCTGGCAGGGAATTCTCCTATAAAGTTGTCCTTGCAAATCAGAAAGGTGTGAAAAAGATAATTGCTAAAGATAAACAGGATATCCTGGATATTCTGGGTGCTTCCTTTGAAACCCTGGATGAGGCCAGAGCAAAAGATCTGGGTATTGATGGGGGTGTGGTTGTTAAAGACTTGCAAAGCGGCGTCCTCTCAAGTCAGACCGATATGCGGCAAGGATTTATTATCACTGGTGTTAATAAGGTGAAAATCAATTCTGTTGATGATTTGAGGAAGGAATTGAAAGATGCAAAGGGAGGAGTGTTGTTAGAAGGGTTTTATGAGAATTATCCCGGTCAGGTGTTTTATGCCTTCGGTATAGAATAAGCGTTAATGCGTTGATGCGTTAATGTGTTAAAGCGGATAAGTGAATAAGCGGAAAACGGATAATTGGATAGGCTTTAATGTGTTGATGTGTTAAAGCGGATAAGTGAATAAGCGGAAAGCGGATAATTGGATAGGCTTTAATGTGTTGATGTGTTAAAGCGTTGAAGCGTTCAGGCGTTGGTATATTAAAGCGGGTAAACATAAAAGTGTTGAAGAGTTTTTGTGGTAATGTGGAGAAGTGGATTAATGTCCGGGGAAATGATGGGGAATGATTGAGTGAATAGTCATCTTGATATTCTCGAATTCAAAGGCTGTGTAGAAACCTTCAGGGCTTCTCGCAGTCCCGATAGCTACCAGGATCGCAGATTAGTCTTAGGCTGACAAGATCCGCTTCAAGTGGACTTGTCGTTAAAAAATCAGAACATAAAGTTCTGCGAGACTTTCATTTACCAGCCTGCTGAATTCTAACTGATTTTATCAAAGAATTCGGCAGGCCGGTTTACTTCAACACAGCAATCTTAGAAGTTACACTTTGTTCAGAAAAATCCTCCTTTCCCTATTACCTCCAGTTATGAAACCTCCAGTTGACAATGCGTAGGATTATAAGACATATCTCCACAAAAATCACTCCCACCAACATATCATAAAAACGCCACATCATAAAAGCGCCACATCATAAAAGCGCCACATCATAAAAGCGCCACATCATAAAAGCGCCACATCATAAAAGCGCCACATCATAAAAGCCCCACATCATAAAGCCAACAGATCATAAAGCCAACAGATCATAAAGCCAACAGATCATAAAGCCAACAGATCATAAAGCCAACAGATCATAAAGCCAACAGATCATAAA
>Ga0111176_1059_pt1 | contig 22073 bp, 18 predicted proteins | sample DeeMarSWOR324_28_FD_80229 | JGI IMG/M metagenome (GOLD analysis project Ga0111176, IMG submission 80229) | Bacteroides sp. SM23_62_1 | reverse complement strand
TACCCCTCTCCCGTGAAAGCGCAAAAATAAAAGTGCTTTCCGTTGCTGACCTCTTTGCTGATGTGATTCAGAAAGTGTACAATTACCAATCCATCAGCAATACATTCATAAATTAATTATTATATTTGCAACTCATTTTTGCGGGGTTATTTCTTAAACAATTGTGTGATGGGGAATTGGCACCGCGTTAATTCTGAGTAACACATTTTTAATTGTTTACGATAGATGAAAACACTTGAAATCAAGGGTTCTTTAAGGGAAAAAACAGGGAAGAAAGCTGCCCGGGATATCAGAAATTCTGAGTTTGTACCTTGTGTAATGTACGGTATTGATGAGAATATCCATTTTTACATTCATAAAAACATTTTTCCACGGCTTGTTTATACTTCGGATGCATACCTCATTAAACTTGATATCAATGGCAAACAGTATGATGCCATACTGCAGGAGGTACAGTATCATCCCATAACTGATTCAGTCCAGCATGCTGATTTTGTCAGGGTGCTCGAGGGTAAAAAAGTGACCATAAAGATCCCGGTTCGCCTTACCGGAACATCAGTGGGATTAAAAAGTGGCGGCAAATTACGTCAGCGCAGGAGGTATATGAAAGTAAGGGGACAGGTAAAGGATCTTCCGGAATACTGTGATATCGATATTTCGAATGTTGATATCGGAGATTTCATCAAAGTTGGTGATCTTCACTATGAGAACCTGGAAATTCTTGATCCACCCAGGGCCATGGTTGTTGGTGTGGTCTCCTCCAGGCTTGTTGCCAAAGGTCTGAGAGAACCGGTTGCTGAAGAGGTTGAGGAAGAGAAGGTTGAGGAGGAAGTTGAAGGAGAAGAACCGGAAGTTGAGGAAGAAAAATCCAATGAATAAATTCTCCCAGGTATAATTCATTTATCTTGAAATTCCTGATTACCGGACTTGGCAATTTTGATCCTGAATATATCTCTACCCGTCATAATGCAGGATTTGTGATACTTGACGCGTATGCCAGGGCATCAGGTATCACCTTTGAGGATACACGGTTTGCTTTTGTTGCCCGGCATCAGATGAGAGGCAGATCACTGGTCCTTATCAAACCAACTACCTATGTTAACCTGAGTGGAAGGGCTGTACATTACTGGTTGAAAAAAGAACAAATTTTTCTTGAAAATCTTCTTGTTGTCACCGATGATCTTTCACTTCCCATCGGTACCATCCGCCTGCGTGCCAGGGGAAGTGACGGCGGACATAACGGGCTTGCCCATATCAACCAGATCCTCGGTACCCAAAACTATGCCAGGTTAAGATTTGGAATCGGGAGCGAATTCTCTTCCGGGAAGCAGGTCAGCTATGTGCTCGGAACCTGGACCGAAGAAGAAGAAAATATCCTTCCCGAAAGAATATCACTCGCCTGCGAAGCCATTACAAGCTTCGTACTCACAGGCATTAATCACACCATGAACCGGTATAACAACAGGTAAGATAGGATTACGGGTTGCGGGAGCTGTATCATAATTCATTGTTCACGCAAAGAACGCAAAGAAAATACCAAGCCTGCAAAGAACAATTTGCTGTTAATCATTTCTTTGCGATCTTCTCAACAACTTTGCAAACTTTGCGTGAAGCCTTAAATATAAGTTGTAACACAGCCCACGCTTCGGTTAAACCATTTTACTTGGCATCACCCTGTGAAGTGGTAATCTCACGGAAACTGCGGATTGTGACTGTTTCCTGATATTCTTGTTAAACATATGTTAAAGGCAGACAGGCTGTTATGTAATATTCTATCTTTGTAATAGAATATTATGATTTTTCCTTCAGCCTGTCATTTTAATGAAAAAATAATCGACCGGTAACATGCAAAGGTTTTCCATCAAAGTAATTATTCTGATTGCCTCCTTTTCACTTACAGGCCTCGTTCTCACACAGCTTTTCTGGGTTGTGAAAGCAGTTCAGCTGGCCGAGAAGCAATACGACCACCGGGTGAATATCGCGATGGATGAAGTCGTTGAAGAGATGGTCCGAAGTAACGATACAGCACTTATCTCAGCTAAAAATCCATATTATGATGACAATCAGAAGCAAAAACTGACATTTTTTGAAGTAATTGATACGGTGCTCATGGCCAGGCTCCTGGAAAAATATATTGATTATCATTACCTTGACAAAGATTATGAGTTTGCCATCATCAAGACCCTGGATAATTCAGTTATTTTTTCCACAAGTCCTGATTTTGACAGGCTGACCAAAAGTAAGGTCCACAAAGCCTGTCTGTCCTGTCTCTGGCAGGAAGAATATTTTCATTTTGCACTGTATTTCCCTTCCCAGCGCAAAGAAACCATTGTGGAGATGTCGATGTGGCTGACACTTTCGGGAATGTTCATCCTGATCGTGATTATTTTATTCACCTATATCATCACAACCATCATCCGGCAGAAAAAACTCTCCGACATGAAGAATGATTTTATCAATAATATGACCCATGAGTTCAAGACTCCTATCTCAACCATCTCCCTTGCTTCAGAGGTATTGCTCCATGCAGATTCCGAATCCTCCACCGAAAGGCTCAAGAAATATTCCAGGATAATATTTGATGAAAACCAGCGCATGAGATCACAGGTAGACAGGGTCCTGCAGATTGCATCGCTTGAAAAGGGTGACTATGAACTGAAAAAAACAGAATTTGATCTCCATAAAGTGATCCGGGAAACCGTTCAGAACCTGTGTTTTGAAAAATGTGAGGACCGGTCCGATATCATTTATCATCTGGATGCAGAGAATCATATTCTTCATGCCGACCGGATGCATTTAACCAATGTAGTGGTGAACCTCGTGGATAATGCCATTAAATATTCCAATGATAAAATCACATTAAATCTTTACTCCAGGAACCAGGATGGTGGGCTGGTGTTTTCGATTGAAGATAACGGAGTAGGAATCAGCCAGGAGGCACAGAAACATATTTTTGATAAATTCTACCGCGTGCCAACAGGCAATATACATACTGTCAAAGGATTCGGACTTGGTTTATATTATGTAAAGAACATCATTGAGGCTCATGGCGGACATATCAATGTCAGGAGTGAAGTGAACAAAGGAACCCGCTTCGATGTTTTTATACCACTTGATACTCCCATTTAGATTTGTTAATTTTAGGGAGCTGGGAGTAAGGAGTAAGGAGTAGGGAGTAAGGAGTAAGGAGTTAGGAGTAGGGAGTAGGGAGTTGGGAGTAGGGAGTAGGGAGTGGGGAGTGAAGAGAAGAGTTGGAATGGCAGGATTGAATCCCACGATTTTAATCGCGGGAAGGATTAACAATATGTGCCAATCAAAATAGAACAACACAATGGAGAGAAGGAGCGATGGAGCGATGGAGCGATGGAGCGATGATGAAATGCCGTCTGCTTTAGCTGACGGATATAATAAAGTAAAATTATACAATGATCCGCAAACAAAAAGGTACCATATTACTTGTCGAGGATGATAAGAATCTTGGATTTGTCCTGACCGATTTTCTGGGAATCTCAGGATATAAGGTTGAACATGCCGAAGATGGTATTTCAGGCATTGAGATTTTCAAGAATGGCAAGTTTGATCTCTGCCTTCTCGATATCATGATGCCTTACAAAGATGGCTTTACCCTCGCGGAAGAAATCCGCTCGGTAAACAAAAACATCCCCATCATATTCCTAACTGCAAAGACGATGCAGGAGGATAAGATCAAAGGATTCAGGCTGGGTGCCGATGATTATATCACCAAGCCTTTCAGTACTGAAGAGCTGGTCCTGCGTATTGAAGCCATCCTGAAGCGCACCAGGCAATCATTGATCACACGTGATGAGGGTGCCATATACAAGATCGGCAAATACACATTTAATTACACCAACCAGGTACTTTCAGGACCGGGGCAGGAAAGAAGGCTCACAAAAAAGGAAGCCGAGGTGCTCAGGTTACTGTGTATCAATCAGAATAAAATTCTCCGCCGGGAAATAGCACTGAAAATGATATGGGGGGAAAACGATTATTTTATGGGCAGAAGTATGGATGTCTACATCACCAAGCTGAGGAAATTCCTCGAGGGCGATCCCAGTGTTAACATCACCAATATTCACCGTACCGGCTTCATGCTGGAGGTGAAGGAATGAGCATTCATCATGAAAGCGGATAAAAATGCTTATTGAAAAAGATCTGAGAATCGATAAATGGCTGTGGGCAGTAAGGATATTTAAAACAAGGAGCCAGGCTACTGCAGCCTGCAGGAAAGGAAGGGTGATAATCGGTCATCTGCCGGTCAAACCATCCAGGATCATAAAAATCAACGATGTTGTAGTGGTCAAACGCCCCCCCGTAAATTATTCTTACCGCGTCAAAGGATTACTTGGGAAACGGTTATCTGCCAGAAGGATACTCGAATATGTTGAGAACATCACACCTGCCGAAGAGCTTCAAAAACTGGCCCAGCGGGACACCTTTTTCATCAAAAGAGACAGGGGAAGCGGGCGGCCTACTAAAAAAGAAAGAAGAATAATCGATCACCTGACAGGAAGGACATCCTGACAGAAAAAATAAATCATGATTATCGCCCAGGAAAAAAGAAGGACCAATATTGCCGAATTCATTCTTTACATGTGGCAGCTGGAAGACCTGATCCGTGGATCACAATTTGATATCGAAGAGATTGAGCAGAATATCATCCGGAAATTCAGACAGCCTGTTGAAATAAAATATGAGATCAGGGACTGGTATATCAACCTGATCCAGATGATGAAACAGGAAAGAATAGAACAGCAGGGGCACCTGTCGTTTGTGAATAACCTGATGGCCGATGTATCACAACTGCATATGAGATACATCCATAACTCGGATGATTCGGAATATCACCTGTTATATTACCAGGCCAAACCAAATATCCAGGCCCTGATTGACAAATCAGGCCACGACCGTATGTCGGAGATTGAAGCCTGCCTGACCGGCCTGTATGGTTTTTTTCTGATGCGTCTTCAGAATAAGGAGATTTCCCGGGAAACAACAGATGCTATGGCCACCATCAGCAACCTGATGGCCGCACTGTCGAAACGCTTCAGGGAGATTGAAGCAGGTGAGAGGGAATTGCCTTAGGATCAGAATTTATATGACAATCCTATTCCGAATACCTCCTTGAACTGTACTTTGGATTCACTACCTGTATAGTTTCCCTCACTGTCGAACTGTGCAAATTTAATATCATCATCCCAGACCAGGATGGTATTCAGGTTGGCTGAGAGATATTGATTGATTTTCATGTTGATGAGTACTTCCCAGCTGACATCAATCTTCTCAGGATTCTTAATATAATTGGAAAACAGTTCAAGTTTTGTGGTGAATATGACATTCTTGAGGATCTCCCTGGTATACATACCCTTGAACGTACCACCAAACTCATATCTGAGGTCTTTCCCCGGCTCCACTCCGAAAGCGCCTTCAGCCGACAGACTATCATCCAGGACAAACGTCATTTTTCCCGACAGGGGACCAATGTAAATACTTAACCGTTCTGATGGTTTATAATCTATACCGAGTGAAAGGTTGATGATGCCGGGTGCCATAAAAGCCGAAATGGGAACCGAATCATTCGGATACTTGTAACCATCGGTGAACTGGGTATTAAACCTGAACATAGCCGAGTAAAATAGTTTCTTGGAGGCTTTCCTGCCGAACTTACTGGCAAAGTCAATCTTATCATCTGTCTTCCTGACACTGGCATCTCCCTGTTTCATCAATCCATAGGCCACCGCGAAAAGGTTCTCCCACGAAATGTTATCCCTGTTATAATTCAGGGAGGTATTCACCAGTGCACCGCCGGAAAAGGAACTCTCACCCCCGGCAGCCCAGTTGGTGAGCGATACCTGTGACACCGAAATACTTCCCAGCCCACCGAATTTCCAGTATGATGTGTCCCGGCTTTCCTGTGCGCAAACCGAAAAAAACAAAAAACTTAATGCAATTACTGATAATAATTTACTCATGTTATTAAATGTTATACAATTAAAACTGGCTGCAAAAATAGAAATAGTTTTTAAGGAAAGTTAAAGATTATCTTGACGGGGTGTCATAACTTAAAATTAAGGTTTCACGCAAAGGCACGGAGGAAGGCCTGCCCTGTGGAATATTGACTTCGTCAATGCTTCGCATTCCACAGGGCAAGCCTTCCAGAATTATTAAATGAACATTTGCTTTTATAAAATCATGCAAAGTGTGTTTCCCAACTTCACCCCATCCCCTTCCCCTGAAGTGGGAAGGGGTAAGTTCTCTCCCTATTCAGGGGAGAGGATTTAGGAGAGGGGTGAAATGAATTATGAGTATTCTTCAATCTATGGGTTCATTAAGAGTACGCAAAGTTTTCGCAAGGACTGCAAAGTGTTGGTTAACAGACACATATTCTTTGCGCACTTCATGTTTTCTCGGCGATCATTGCGTGAAATATTAGTTGTGACACAGCTCCTTTACTCTACTCTATATATTCTACGCTTTTATAAGACATGAGATGATTTGGCCGATGAAGAATTTGTGAAAATCTTTTGTCGGATAATTGGCACTGATAATCTGCCGGGCATGGAAATTTCCCTCCAGGATACGGTCTGAATAAAGTTTTTTGCATTCCAGGACCAGCCGTGCCTGTTCATAATAAATACCACCCTTTTCTGTGAATAGTGGTTTCAGGCCGGTATTTTTTATTTTATCCGTGTCCCTTCCCGATGTGCTGCCGCAATAATCAAGGATATCCCTTTCTTTCTCAGAAAAAAAACAAAGTGTATAGATATCACTTTTTTCCATGAATCCGAATGTGTATCTCTGGGGCCTCACAAAACAGACAGCAACGGGTTTGTTCCATAATATCCCGATGGCCCCCCAGCTGGCAGTCATCGTATTGAAAGATTCCCTTGTACCGGCAGTGATCAACATCCAGTCATCATCCAGGATATGAAAAAAATTATCAGTAAGCTCCTTCGGGTGGATTAGCAAGAATGTTTTTTCAAAATCTGTCATAATATTAAAGTTTAAAAACCGGAGAAATGATGAATCTGTTTTAACCACAGAGGGCACAGAGATTGAATACAGAGAAGATAGAGTACATCTGTCATCTCTGTCCACTTATAATCATTCCCACCTGCTGAACCTATAACTCAGACAGGCTCTGTGTTCTCTCTACCTGCATTTTCGTTTCGGCAGGCATATGTGGTTAAATATACAATGATATCTGGAAAAAATAACATAATTATGAAGAATCAACAGGCTGTTTCCTTTTAAATAATTTTTATAATTTAGGCTGCTGGTAAAATTATCTCCCAATATATTTATTACCACCCGGATATTTGCCGGTACATAATCTGAAATGTATCAACCTGTATGGGTAAGAAAAACATTGATAAACTGACGATAGGGTACGTGCTACTGAAGACATATGAATGTTTCTGCCTATGGATTTTTTACCGTAAGGTCCAGGCAGTAAATAAACACCGGATACCGAAGGGCAAGCCCATCATTTTTGCACCCAACCATCAGAACGCTGTGATGGATGCACTTGCCGTATTAAGCACCTCATGGACAAACCCTGTATTCCTTGCCCGGGCGGATGCTTTTCAAAAGCCTTTTGTTGAACGACTCCTCAACTTTCTTCAGATGCTTCCGATCTACAGGCAAAGAGACGGGACAGGCGAACTTGCAAAAAATGAAGAGATCTTTGATATTACAGTTGGCGTGTTAACACGCCGGAATATACTCTGTCTGATGCCGGAAGGTAATCATGGTAATAAGCGGAAACTACGCCCGCTGGTCAAGGGTATGTTCCGCATTGCTTTTCGTGCCCAGGAATTTTTCGGGGAAGAAGATGCTGTGCAGATCGTACCTGTCGGCATCGATTATGAAAAGTATACGAATTTCAGGACGAAGTTATTTCTGAATTTTGGAAATCCCATCCCGGTAAGTGAATACTTTAAATTATACAGGGAAGAGCCCGCCAGGGCAATTAATGCACTTCGCCAGAGATTATCCGACGAACTCAGACAATACATGATCGATATCCGGTCTGAAGCGTATTATGACGTCATTTTCGATCTGAGAAAGATCTATAACAGATCCATGCGTATCCGTTTGAACCTGAAGGGGAAGGATCTGTACAGCAGGTTCAGGGCAGATAAAGAAATGATCCGGATCCTTGAAGAAACAGAACAGCATGAACCTGACCGGTTTATACCACTGGCTGAAAAGGTGCGTGAATATACCGGTGGTGTTGAAAGGCTTGGATTCCGTGACTGGCTTTTCATCCGCAACAGGTATTCATTTTTCCTGCTTCTTCCGCTATCCATCGGTATGATAATAACACTCCCCCTGTTTCTATATGGACTGCTCTTTAACATCATCCCATATCAGTTGCCGCTATTGTTATGCAGGAAATTCAAGGATCCCCAGTTTCACAGCACCGTAAAATTTGTCCTTGGAATGTTTCTTTTCCCCATCTATTACCTTATCCTTTTCATACCCGTCTGGATATTCACATCACCCGGATGGATCAAATGGGTATTTCTTGCCAGCCTGCCATTAACAGGTTTGTTCGCTCATACCTGGTTTGTCTGGTGGAAGAAATTGCGATCTATGTGGCGATACAGCCTGATGACCATCGGCAGGAATGATATGCTTCTGAGATTGAAGTCTCTGAGAAAGGACATTCTGGAAGCTATGGATGAAATCGTTGGTGGGAAGGCTAAAGCTGAGGAGAATTAGTTTATTGGTATATTGGTATACTGGTGTATTAGTGTATTAGTGTATTAGTGTATTTGTGTATTGGTGTGTCTTTTAGTGGAGGTTGAGTTGGGGACTGTGTCATAACTTCAATAAACAGGTAACATTTCACCCCCCTCCCTGCCTGCACTGACGTCACGGCAGGCAGGCACACCTCCCCCCTAAAAGGGGGAGGCTGGAGGGGGTCCCTGTTCCCCTTCCCACTTCAGGGGAAGGGGATAGGGGATGGGGTGAAATCAGGAACCACATTTTACATGATTTTCACCATTATTAAATGAAACAGTAGTTGTAACACAATCCCCTGAAAGAAAGTATAGATACCTGGTAAGTCCGCATATAATGCAGTCATAACTTACTGTTAACCGCGGTAAATTATTCATGATTCATAACATGTGGTTTAACCGGATCCGACGAGATCTCTCAACCGCTTTGCTCCTTCGGGATGACTAAGTGTTAAAGACGGGTACAACTTATCGAATACCAATAAATGACAATGAGTGGTAAAATATAACAACTATATGATACCTGTGCACCGGGTAACAAGAGAAAGTGAATTGCCGGGTAAATCTCAGCTTAAGAGCGAATAATAATTTTTCCCCTGATTGAAATATCGGGATAATATTGTATATTTAGCTGGACTTCATCCTTATAAATATGAAAAGAGGAGAACTAAAAGAGAAAATCATCAGCGGGATACAGCAGATCGGCATTGGTGTGCATAATCTCAGGGAAGCCTGGAAGTGGTACCATGATCATTTTGGGATTGATGTCAGGATCTTTGAAGAGAACGCCATCGCCGAGTTGATGCTGCCTTACACAGGTGGACAGCCACAGAAGCGTCATGCCGCTCTTGCCCTGAATCTTCAGGGGGGAGGGGGCTTTGAGATCTGGCAATACACCGAAAGGACCCCGCAACCACCAAAGCAGAAGGTATTGCTCGGTGATCTCGGCATCAATGCTGCAAAGATCAAATCGAAAGATATCAATGCCACCCATGCCTTCTTCAAATCCAGGGGACAGGATGTGAAGGAGCTGGTGGAAGACCCTGCCGGCAATAAGCATTTCTTTGTCAAAGATCCCTTTGACAACCTTTTCCAGGTAGTGCACGGAAACGGCTGGTTCAGGAATGAGAAAAAGCTGACAGGCGCCACCTATGGCGCTATTATCGGAGTATCGGATATCGATAAGGCCCGTGAGTTCTACAGTGGAATACTCGGGTATGATGCTGTGGTGTATGATGATGAAGGAAAGTTTAATGACCTCCAGCACATTTCCGGAGGGGATAATGTTTTCAGAAGGATACTCCTGAAGCACAGCAAGTCGCTGAGAGGATATTTCAGCAAACTGTTCGGCCCCAGCCAGATAGAGCTGTTACAGGTGAAAGACAGAAAACCACTGAAGATATATGAGGGGCGGCAATGGGGTGACCTGGGTTTTATACATCTCTGCTATGATGTGACAGGGATGGACGCACTCAGGAATGAGTGCCAACAAAAAGGTTATCCATTTAAAGTGGACTCCACACAGCACCACGAGGTCAGTTTCGATATGGGTGAAGCAGCCGGACAGTTCTCATATGTTGAAGATCCCGATGGTACACTGATCGAATTCGTGGAGACACATAAAATACCTGTCATTAAAAAACTCGGCTGGTATATAAACCTTCGTAAGAGGAATCCCGAAAAAGCTCTTCCCAACTGGATGCTGAAGTCGTTGAAGTTTAACAGGATAAAGAAACACTGAAAAATTCTTGAGGATTTTTCAGTGTTTCTTTACCCTGCTGTATAAATCCTGTACAGTACAGGAACCAGGAGGAGTGTCAGAAATGTTGACACGATCAATCCCCCGATGATTGTCCAGCCCATCGGTGCCCAGAGAGTACCTCCGCGCAGGGTGAGGGGCAGCAATCCTCCTATCGTGGTAAGGGTTGTCAGGATAATAGGGATAAACCGTGTCTCGCCAGCCTCCTTCACCGCCTCCAATATCGGCTTGCCCTCAGCCAGAAGCTTATTCGTATAATCCACCAGGATGATCGAATTATTGACCACCACACCAATCAAACTGATAAATCCTATTCCTGCAGTGAACGAAAAAGTGTTGCCGGTAAAATAGAGTGCCAGCACCGATCCGATAGCACCCAGCGGGATGGCGGAGAAAATGATCAGCGGTTGTGTGAAAGACCTGAACTGAAGCACGAGTACGGCAAATATGGCTATCAGGGCAAAAATACTCGCTTTGAAAATACCTCCAAAGCTTTCTTCACGGCTCTCAAGCTCACCGGTGAACTTATAATGATAGCCCTCCGGCCAGGGATAATCCCTGAATTCCCGGTCAAGTTTTGCCACTATATCATCCATTGAATACCCTTTCAGGATATCCCCCGTAATGGTTCCGTTCCTGCTCATATCAAAATGGGTGATGACACCGGGTGCCTCCCTGAACTCAATACCTGCCAGCTGTCTCAACGGAATAGCCATCCCTGCCAGTGAGGTGACATAAATCTTATCGAAATCACTGATGCTAATCTGCTGATCAACAGGCAGACGAAGAACGATGCTGTATTCCTTACCTTCCCTGTCACGGAACTTTGAAATTCCAGCACCTGTAATACAGGTCCTGATTGTCCTGTCAATCTCAAAAACAGGAACGCCGAGCATGCTGGCCTTGTCCCTGTTGATATTGAAGTAAAGATCCGTGCTCGTCTTCTTCAGGATATTATCAATATTTACCACCCCCCTGGTATTCCTGACATATTTTTCAAGGTCCTCCGATATCTTTTTCAACCTGTCAAGATCATCGCCGGTAATTTTAATCGTCAGTGGAGCTTCTATGGGTGCACCCTGCTCAAATTCCTTAACATTAATCTGGGCGCCCGGATAGGCGCTGAACAGATTCCTCAGGTCATTGAGCAATGCATCAAAGCGCTGATTATCAAACTCATCCAGCTCAACATATATTTCAGCAAAACTTTTATCAAACTGTTTGGGCATGGTATTATAATATATCCTCGGATTGCCATGCCCCACATTTGTAGCATAATGACGCACCCCGGGAAGGGTATCCAGGATACTTTCCACATACCTGGCAATCCTGTCTGCCTTATTCAGGTTTGAACTTTCAGGTGTATCTATCCTGATCAGGAACTGTGGTTTTTCTGCTTTCGGGAAAAAACTCACTCCAACATATTTAAACAACAATCCTGCACCAAGAAAGGCCAGGATGGAGATAAGAATAACGGCCCATTTCCTTCTCAGTGCTATATCGAGAATCTTCCGGTAGGGGCCTACAACGAGTTTTTTCAACGGTGCCTTCAGGTTCAGCCTGATCCTTTGCCGTTTGTTGCCCTGATCTGCTTTCAGGAAAATGCTGGCCAGATAAGGAGTAAGTGAGAGGGCCAGGATCAGGGAAGCCAGCAAGGTGAACAGCACGGTTACCGGCATACTCTGGATAAACCGTCCTGCCTTATCGGGCATGGAAATAATGGGGATAAATGCCAGCATTGTGGTGACCGTTGCTGTAACAATGGGCCATCCCAGCTGTTCACTTGCCCGGATGGCAGCCTCCCTCCTCTTAAATCCCATGGCAATGAACCGCTCGATATTCTCGACAATAACAATTGAATTGTCAACAAGCAGTCCCAGCGAGATCACCAGTCCCGCGATGGATATCTGCTGAAGACCGAATCCCGACAGGTCAACAAATCCAAGGCCAACAACAATGGAGAAGGGGATAGCGAAGATAACGATCAGGGAAGCACGGACGCCGAGTGATAGAAATATTATCAGTCCGACCAGTATAATTCCCTGGAAAAGATTTCCCAGGAATCCGTTGATCCTGTTATCCACACTCTCACTCTGGTCAAAAACGGTTATCAGCCTGATATCCTTATCCAGTGATGCACGCTGATCCTCAAGGATCCTGCTAAGATCTTCCGTTATTGTGAAAATATTATAATCCTCTTTTTGCTTGATTGTCATGAAGATACATCTCATCCCATTATACCTTGCCACATATCTCTGATCTTCATAATCAAATGCCACATCTGCAATATTTTTGAGGTAGATCGGCCTTCCCTGGTAGGAGCTGACCACCGTGTTCCTGATCTCATTAAGGTCCTGGTAGGATCCACTGGTCTTGATGTTGAATTCTCTCGACTGTACCTTCACACTCCCGCCGGGTATATTTGCGTTGTTACTCAGGATTGCCAGTCTTACATTTTCAATAGAGATATTCATCCGGGCCATCTTCTCAATGTCGAGGGATATCCTCACTTCCTGTTCCGGCAGTGCCAGTATCTCCACCAGCTTCACGCCGCTCACCTTTTCGAGGTCTTTCTTGAGTTCATCAGCCAGGTCACCCAGCCGGGCATATTCAGCCGAATCAGATACCAGTGCCAGTTGCATGATGGCCACATCCGAGCTGGTCCATTCGAGTATATCCACACTGTAGACCTCTTCCGGCAGGCCGCTGCGTATACTGTTCACCTGCTGTACCACCTCGTTGAACTTATCGCTGGGATCCGTCCCAAATATGAATTCTACACTGGTAATGACGATCCCATCCCGGGCCGATGTCTCAATTCTTTTTATGTCATCCAGCTCATTGATCGCTTCCTCGACAGGATTGGCAATCAGCTGCTCCAGGTCGGGAGGGTTTCCTCCCGGATAGATGATGATCACACTTGCACCAGGCAGCTGAAGCGGCGGGTCCTCGGTCCTGGGCATCGTCAAAAACGATATCACCCCCATAATCACCAGCAGTGCAAAGATAACTACGGTGAACTGATGGTTCTTGATAGATATTTCGGGCAGATTCATGATTTGTAAGTTTAGGTGTGAAGGAGTGTGGGTGTGAGGGTGGGGTATTTGTTATGCTTACACGGAGTATGGCGGATGCTATTCCATTGCCACACTTTTCAAAAACCAGACGGTCTGGTTGTTTACCTCAGGTTCCTGAATGTGTCCGGTTGGAAACCGGACTTTTCTCTGTTACATTTTTCGAAGGTAAAGAAGGTTTCATTTGGCTGGTAACCGGATTCTGTTCCATAGCAACGCTTATCAGGAAAGAGGTGGTATGGCTTATACCTCATGTTCCTGAATGTGTCCGGTTAGCAACCGGACCTACTCCATCCTTTCTAGCGTCAAATGTTTTTTTACCCTCTCTCCCTCGCTCCCTCTCTCCCTCGCTCCCTCGCTCCTTCGCTCCTTCACACTTCCACACTTATTCCTCAATCTTTTCTATCCTGGTATCATCCCTGATATATTCTCCGCCTTCTATGATGACCTCATCCCCATCCTCGAGGCCGGATGAGACCACGATACCTGTATCTGTGAGGGAATGGATCCCGATGGTCTGTTTAACCGGACTCCCATCCCTGACGATATAACAGCTCCCGCTCATACCTTTTCCGTCGATCAGGGCTTCTACCGGGATGATGATCATTTTTTTCACGTTCTTCTCCGGGAAAATATCCACCCTGGTGATAAATCCTGAGACCGGTGATTCGGGCAGTTCATACATATGAAGTTCAACCTCGTAGGTGCCCGTATACGGATCAGCAACATTTCCTCTCTCTGAAACATGGCAGGCGAAGGTTTCTCCCGGGTATGCATCAAAGGATACGGATGCTGAATCATCCAGCTGAACATTGACAATATCTTTATCTGTCAGGTTAACCCTTACCACCCATGCACTTTCTGTCGATCCAAACAGGAATACCGGCTGGCCCGGTCCTACGATTTCGTTTACCTCCGCCACCCTCTTCAGGATCTTACCGTTCGACGGAGCCCTGATCTCCGAGTATGCAAGGTTAAACTGTGCTATTTCCACATTTGCCCTTACCACCTCCAGGGCTGTGCGGGCATCCTGGTATTGCTCAAGTGTTGCCACACTGTCGTTGTACAGATTCTTTGCCCTGGTGTAATCCCTTTCGGCCTTTTGCAGGGCAAGTTCAGCCTGCCTGGCCTTTGACCTGATCTCCGAAAGGTTCAACGACGCCAGCAGGGTACCTTCCTCAACAGCCTGCCCCTCATCAACATGAATTTTCTGGATGATCCCACCCGTTTTAAAACTGAGCCTGGACTCGGTCTTTGAGGCAAGCCTTCCACTAGTATGAACCGGGAAGAATACAGTCTGCTCTCTTACAATAGCCGTCCTCACCGGTATACTTGTCCGTTCATCCTGCTGTGGAGGAGATTTTTTACATGAAGGTAAAAGAAGTAAGACCGTCAGGACAAAGAATGATAGATTGAGTCTGTTCATTTTTTTGTTGTTGTTCAGTTGTTTATTCAGTAGTTATTCAGTAGTTGATTCAATTTTGCATCATCATTCATTGCTAAATTGTTGACCTGCTTATTAATATGTTTGTAAAAATTTAAACATACTTATATCTATATCTTCGTTGGTAACCTGGGGTTACGAGGTCCCTCAGTCGCTTCGCTCCTTCGGGATGACCTGTTCCTACCCGGGCTATTTACATATCCCGGGATTCACTGCAGCCCTGGTTCTTTATTATCTTTTTCCTTACTCATACAGACACGCAACTCGTTCAAATTCAGCGTATTTGATATGGTGATCATAGCGGCTGATGATCACATTCTGCCCTGCATTGGTCATGGTTGTCCGGGCATCGATATATTCTATCAGGTTCACCTGTCCCTCACGGTATTTCCTGTCAACCACCTCATATGCCCTGGTTGCACTGAGCAGTGCTTCCTCTGCCGCGATGATTGATTTCTCCGATGCCTGGAGGTCATAATATGCCTGTATGACCTGGAGGCCGATGCGGTCCTTTGTTTCCTCTATCTGTGTCTGCCTGATATCACGTTCGATTTTTGCCTGGCTGATGACCGCCCTGTTCTCAAATCCATGGAACAACTCCCATCTCAGCACTACGGAAGCAATGACAAAATCATACTTTGAATTGAAAATATAGTCGGTCCCCTGAAAACCGTAATCCACTGCGCCGTAAACCGATGGCATTATCCTGGCCTGATTTAGTGACAGATAATAGTCGTTTGCCCTGGCATAACTTTCAAGCATCGACAATTCCTCCCGGTTAGCCAGGGCATTCTGATGTGCCCCGGGCAAATCAATAACCATTATGATGCTGTCAAAATCACTTTCCTCCATGATGTTTTCCTCGAGTGGCCTGTTCAGCAGAAAATTGAAATATGCGGCAGACACCTGCCTTGCCTTTGTGATCTCTGCAATCTGCTGTTCGAGCCCGCTCAGCTCGGCCCTTGAACGATATACATGATCGATGGTTACTTTATCATTCCTGTACAGGCTCTCATTCACCCTTATATTCTCCTCCAGCAACAGTTTTGTGTCATGGAGCAACTGCTCAATCCTCAGCGTTTTGAGGTAGTTGAAGTAGGCGGTTTTAATATCGGCTACAAGCTGGCGCCGGTATGATTCTGCATCAGCTATCTGTGCCTCCGACAGTTGTTCGCTGATCTTCTGGTTGTAAAAGATCCGTGGATCAATAAGGGGCTGTACGACAGATACTTTTGTCTCATGTTCATGTTCACGCAAAAATGTAAACTCCTGGTTTTCTATCAGCGGGAAATAATCGGATCCCAGCATCATATTCAGTGTAGAATAGACAGGATTCATCAGGTCACCCACCGGGAACTCTATGATTCGCCCGCCCCGCGCAACGGTATACCGTGCATTAACACTTATATCCGGATAGAAGAATGATCTTGCTTCTCTCAGCGCTGCAAGGCTCTTTTCGTAATCCGCCTCCTTCTGCCTGAGCGCCAGGTTATTTTCAAGGCCCTGCCGGATATAAGCCTCCAGTATTGTCTCCTGCCCGGATATTTTTGTTGTAAGTAACGGGAAAACTATAAAAAGAAGGATTCGTCTCATCGTCATATGTTGTTCAGTTATTGGTTCAGTTGTTAGTTCAGTAGTAGATTCTAAAGTTAATTCAGTTGTGCTTCTGTCTTTATTGCTAAATCTTCAGATTGTTGAATTGTTAAATTGCTAATTCATATGATCGTTAAAATTCAACATGGAACAATTCAGATTAACACCTGTGTCCTGCATCTTTAAAAATTAACCACAGAGGTCGCAGAGATATCACAGAGAACACAGAATATACCGTTGAAAATTAATTACTCCTTACTCCTTACTTCTCACTCCCTACTCCTTACTCCATACTTTCTCTTCCTCCTCTTCCTCCGTTCGACACCAGTTCGAGATGGGTTTTAATGACGTCATTCACATCGACACTCAGCATCCTGTAAAGATTAGATTTATAATTAACCACGATCAGGACTCCCAGGATTTGTGTCCACAGGGTTGCAGCAAACACATCGGCGGAAATATCAGAGCGTAAGGAGCCATCTTCGATACCCTTTTTAACACAATCGATGACAAGTGCTATCGGGGATTGTTCGATGAGCGACTTTTCAATCTGTGCCTGCCCTATATTCAGTGTTTCCAGATTGGCACTCTGAAAGAAAAGGAAAAACTGAAAATAATCCGTGTGCTTTTTTGAATATTCGACCGATACGGCTGCCATTTCAAGGAGGTTTTCGTAACCCGATTTCTGATCCGATACACGTTCCTGCATCATACCCAGAAGGATTGCGGCGCCCCTCAAAAAAATCGCAAACTGGATATCCTCCTTGCTCTTAAAATACAGGTAAAGAGTCCCTTTACTTAACTCGGCCTCTTCGGCCACATCATCCATCGTTGAATGATCCATTCCTTTTGTAAAAAATATTCTTTCGGAAGCATCGATAATGGCATTCCTGCGTTGTTCCTTTTCACGTTCTTTTCTTTCGGCTATTCCCATATTTTGAACTTTAAATCATTTGTTATAATGTAATCTATTTTATGACTTTTAGTCATTTATTTTACAAATGTATAATTTTCTTCTAAAAAACAAGCAAACTTTTACAAATGATGAACTGAATGTCCCGGCCGGAAAGCTATACTCAACTTCTATAGACGATGAACTGAATGTCCCGGCTGGAAAGCCGGGCTCTACATATACTTCAACCTTTAGCACAACGGTTCGACTTAAAGTCGAACCACCATTAATATCACCTATCATTTAACTCTTCTTGTCATATCCGTTTACCGGTATTTCTTTTATTTTTATATACTCAAACTGAAAATCTATTTTATATGCTCAAAGATCTGATTTTAAGGAACCGCAGTTACCGGCGGTTTTATGAAGAGTTGCCGGTGACTGTTGATCAATTGAAGGAATTCATTGACATGGCGAGGTTATCGGCTTCTGCCAGGAATGCCCAATCGTTGAAATACATCATTTCAAACGATCCTGCAATCAACAGATTGATCTTCCCCACCCTGGCCTGGGCGGGATACCTGAAGGACTGGCCCGGGCCGGCAGAAGGTGAAAGGCCATCGGCATATATTATCATGCTGAATGATACAACTATCTCCACAAATTATTATTGTGATGACGGGATCGCCGCCCAGAGCATACTGTTGTGTGCCACCGAAAAAGGTTTTGGCGGATGTATCATTGCCTCGGTGAACAGGGATGAACTGGCCAGGCAGCTGAATATCCCGGATACATATAAAATCATCCAGGTCCTTGCACTCGGAAAATCAAAGGAAAAGGTTGTGATTGAGGAAGTTGGGGAAGATGGGGATATCCGTTACTGGAGGGATGAGGACCAGGTACATCATGTACCTAAAAGGGCTCTCAGGGAGATTATTGTCAGGATTGAGGCTAAGTAGGGAGTAAGGAGTAAGGAGTAGGGAGTAAGGAGTAAGGTGTAGGGTGTGGTGTGGTGCCTGGTGGGAGGTTATAGTATATCAGGCTTGTTATTTTAGTAGTGCGTGTTTTGAATTGAAATATCGCCCCTAAAGGGGCGGAGGTGCGGGTGTGGGTGTGGTGTGGTACCTGATGGGAGGTGATGGTATATCAGGTATGTTAGTTTATTAGTACGTGTTTTGAATTGAAATATCGCCCCTAAAGGGGCGGAGGTGCGGGGAAGGGTTGAACACAGTTTTTACCCAATCACCTCCAGGTATTTTTCAGAAATATAATCCCAGTTGACCACATTCCAGAAAGCCTCTATATATTCGGCCCTTCTGTTCTGGTACTTCAGGTAATAGGCATGTTCCCAGACGTCCAGCAGGAGAAGGGGTGTGCCTTTTACAGGTGCGATATCCATGAGCGGATTGTCCTGGTTGGGAGTGGAGGTAACTATGAGTTTACCATCCGAATGTATCAGCCAGGCCCAGCCTGATCCGAAGGTTGAGGCAGCTGTTTTAGAGAATGTATCCTTAAAGTTGCTGAATGACCCGAATGATTTCTCAATCCCTTTGAGAAGGTCACCCTCTGGTTCTCCTCCCCCATCCGGCGACATAACCTTCCAGAACAGATTATGGTTATAATATCCTCCGCCATTATTTTTCACAGCATCAGGATATTTGGAAATATTCCTGAAAATGTCTTTTATTGCCATGCCAGCGATACCTGCTTCATTGACAGCGGCATTGAATTTTGTTGTATATCCGGCATGATGCTTGCTGTAATGAAGCTCCATGGTCATTGCATCAATGTGCGGTTCAAGCGCATTATAAGCATAGCCCAGTTCAGGCTGTTTAAAAGCATCTTCCATGGTTTGCTTACTATCACTTACCAAGCCGGATGCAATGGTCCTGCCCGGGATACTCGTAATTGCCAGTCCCCCGAGGCTGATGAAGGCAGATTTTTTAATAAATTCCCGTTTGTTCATTTCTGATTAAAGATTTGATTATGAAACAAAAGTAAGGAAATAATTGGTTATTTATAATCATTTTAAATTAGTTAACAATTTTTTAAGTTTATGGGGTTTGGCACTCCCATGCTCCAAAGGGGGCTTCACCCCCTTTACCTCCAGGGGACTTCGTCCCCTTATACCCCTACTTACTTTCTTTTGATTGCTTAATGGGGCTCTGCCCCATATCCCTATTTGTTCTTTTTGTCTTGATACAAAAAGAACAAAAAAAATCAAGAAAAAATTAATGCTGGCCTTTACCCTGCAAGGCTCTCAGGCCGCCCCCATTTTTTCCGGCTCTCCCGCATTTGTGTGAGTTGTTTGCACTATTCATAGACACTCTGCTCACATTTTGTTTGTAATATATATTCCGCCTGCAAAAAATGACGTAAAAAAATCAGCTTATGATGCGTTGCGAGCGTTACTGTTTGAGCGTCCCAGAGGGAGGCGAGTCGTAACGCGCAGCAGCATCATAAGCTGATTTTAGCTCCCGATTTATCGGGATAAGCGGTGATTTTTCTGGTTACTTTTTTCCTGGATGAAAAAAGTAACTGGGGATCATAGGGGGTGAAACCCCCTGAATAATAATTTTATAAAAAATTTTAATAATTCTGTTAGATAATTTTTATCTGTCAGAAATTATTAAAATCCTAAAAAACAGTTTTTTAACAAAAAAACTACCAAGAGGTTTAATAAATTCGCAAATTTGTATGCAACCAAATTAAACCATCAAAAGTCATTTATATGATTAAAATTTATGCTTGATGAAAAGGAAATAATAGATGGTTGCTGCCGCAGAGATAAGAAAGCACAGAAGGCCCTTTTCGACAGGTACAAATCTGTCCTCCTGGGAGTTTGCATACGTTATTCGGACAGAAGGGAAGAGGCTGAGGACATCCTGCAGGACGGGTTTGTCAAAATTTACGTCAATATACAGGATTATGCAGGTACGGGCTCGTTCATTAATTGGATGAAGAAGATTATGATCAACACAGCCATCACACACTATCATCGCAACCTGAAGCACCAGTATCATCATGATATAGACGATATCAGGGAGACAGATATTTCAGGATATGGATTTGAGATGGCAGATTTTACAAGAGAAGAGTTGCTGGATGTGATCACAAATTTACCTGAAGGATACAGGATGGTTTTTAATCTGTATGCTATTGAGGGATATAAGCATAAGGAGATCGCAGCGTTGCTGGAGATTGATGTAAACACATCCAAATCACAATATTCCAGGGCGAGAAGCCTGATCAGAAAGAAATTATTTGAACTTAAAAAAGAGCGAAAGACTCATCCGCCACATGAGCAATAAGGTAAACATAGAAGATCTGTACCGTTCACATTTCGACAGGTTCACTGCTGAACCATCCGCCGGCCTGTGGACCAGGATCCGCTATAAGCTTATGTGGAATGAGTTTTTCAGGTTCAGCCTGAATACATTCAATGCTTATTACCTGGCTGCTGCTGTCCTTGTTACAACCGGGGGGATCCTGTTAATCAGCAGCCTATTTCAGCCGGACATACCGGAAGCCCCCATGGCGGGGGAGCAGATGCCATCAGAAGAGATGACAGCACCCCTGGAGAGTGATGTCCCGGGACAGCCTGGCGTCTCCACCGAACAAAGAACAAGCCGGTTGAGAAGACAGAAAGAGGCCACGTCAGAAACAAAATCCGGTGAGGATGAGAAGGGTACAGTTACCCAGGATAAAAAGGTAAAGGGTGATGGTAAGGAAGCTGTTACAGGTGCTGATGCGGCAACAGAATCAAAGGTCCTGAAAGAATCGGCACCTGATACTGAAGGAACCGGCAAAACAGATAAACTGCTTGTATCGGTTGGCTTTGAAATGTCGAAGCAATCGGGCTGTGCCCCACTGGCAGTCAGTTTCTACAACAGGTCAGAGAATGCTGAAAAATATTTATGGGCCTTCGGAGACGGTGGCAACTCACAGGAGAAGAACCCAAATTATATTTTCGATGAACCCGGCGATTATACTGTCAGCCTGAAAATTACCGGGGCCGACGGAAAAGAATATGCAGCAACATCAAAGGTCGTTGTTCATGTCACCCCCAAGGCCCAGTTTGAGCTGGAGGATGATGTTACAATCCAGGAAGGGCAACCCGTATATTTCTATAATTATTCGAGGGATGCAGACTATTATGAGTGGGATTTCGGCGACCAGACCCGTTCAAGGCAGCATGAACCCATTCATTACTACGATGTTCCGGGCAGGTATGATGTCAAGCTGAAGGTCTGGACAGCACAACAGTGTTACGATTCAATCACCATCATCAATGCCCTGACACCATCCGAGCAGGGCATCCTGTTCCCGAACGCCTTCACCCCCAACATGGACGGGCCAGTGGGCGGATACTACCAGGTCAATGATCCCAGGAACGAAGTGTTCTACCCCATTATTACCGGGGAGATCGTTGAATACCAGTTAAGGATCTATAACCGGACAGGGGTGCAGGTATTTGAAAGCAACGATGTTAACATCGGCTGGGATGGCTACTACCAGGACCAGCTCTCGGCTCAGGGGGTGTATA
>Ga0111176_1050_pt1 | contig 22279 bp, 19 predicted proteins | sample DeeMarSWOR324_28_FD_80229 | JGI IMG/M metagenome (GOLD analysis project Ga0111176, IMG submission 80229) | Bacteroides sp. SM23_62_1 | reverse complement strand
CAGCTGTTCCGTATAATCATTTACTGTACTTTGATTAATCTATATTTCATAAAGAGATGAAAAAAACTAAAACTTTATTATTTTTATATTATTAACATACTTAATCATGAAAATTAAAGAATTTGAATTAACCACGATTCAGGAAAATGCTTTTATCTATGAAACACATTTAAGGAACGTAAACAGGAGAAGAGAATTATGGAAATCGGAAACCAAAGAAAAGATAAAACATACTCTTGAAGCAGTAAAGAAGAATTTTCCGAAAATTAACTGGTCAGTGCATGTACTGGATTCAAAAACAAATTTTGAAACCATTACATTGAAAATCAGTGATTCACCCAGTGGTATATCAGATTCTTCTCCTGTTAAGGGAAAAGTCAGGCAATATGTAAAAAAGGGTGCTGCTATGGGGTTTTCACAGATGATCTCAGGTAAGATCAGGGTCTGGTTTAAATTTCCTTTTGTTGAGGATATCCAGGAAACAGAAGAACCTGTTAAAAACCTGGTTATCATTGAACCTACGTATGTTGCTGAGAACCTGATTGCCGGTTACGTACAACAGTTCTTAAGCGATATTACAGCCTATGAATCAAACATTTAGCTCTGTTCAGACCATGCCTATTTTAATCAGCCAATCGTGTCCACCGGCAATCTGATATTGTTTTGCAAAATTACCCTTATTTACTGCTATGCCAGTATAACCTGAGGAATCAATATAAATCAAAGGGGATTGAGCAGCTGCAAAACCATAACTTCTTACATAAGGAAGTGTTTCTTCATATCTTAACTTACTTTTTTCCTTTATTTCCACATATAATTTTACATTATAATCCAAACCCGGAATTTGCCTCATTAATTCATAAGGAATGTTTGTAACCAGGTTTCCGAATGGATATTCTATTTTCATGATGGTACCCTGAACGACACCTTTATGAAACTTGGCTTTCTGGTAACCGATCTTTACTATTTCTCCTGAATACAAAGGTCCCACATCCTCATATGTGATCATCCCGGAAGCCAGTTTTGCACCTGTATAGATATATATATCCCTGCCATGAAAAGTATTGTAATTCTCACTTTCCGGTCTTCTGTGCCTGGTTTCGTCGATAACCCTGATAGCCTCTATCCTACCCCCGTCGGCAATGAAAGTTAATATCCCGTTATCAGGAGTAACAATGTAGTGGCCCGATTTGGTTAGCGTTATAATTGACCTGCGTTCTGTTCCCACACCGGGATCAACAACTGAAACAAAAACTGTAGATGATGGCCAGTAACCTATTGTATTATTCAATGTTAAAGCGGCCTCCCAGGTATTGAATGGTGAAATTAGATGGGTCAGATCATAAATTTTTATTTCAGGATTGATGGTGAGTGCCACACCTTTCATAACTGCCACAAAATGTTCCTTCAGACCAAAATCTGTCATCAGGACAAGAGGATTCATGCTATATTTATTATACTTCGGGACTATCATTTAATTCCTATCCTGTTCATTTCTGATTAAGCGTTGTGTGTAATATTCTGATTGAAAAGTTATCTATTGCATTTCGAAGCATCGGGTTACTTATTCAAAATTATAAAAACAGAAAAAATTATTCAGTCTACAAAAGAGCTCACAAAAAAATAACCCAGCCCGCACGTAAACAGCCAGACACCGTAAAGGGAGTGTTCCAGGACACTGATAAGCAATGATTCAGTCTTAACATAGCGATAGGCGAAAATAAGGCCGGCAACAAAAGTAAGCGTCAGTACCAGCAGGTTTTTATACACGATGTGACCGAAAGAAAATACCAGTGCACTGATAAGTATTTTTAATATCCTGCCGGGGAAAAGAGCGGCGTAACGGTGAAAGAACAATGATCTGTAGGCAAGTCCCTGCGGAACAACAGAAAAAACGGGGTAAAATATACTGATCAGAAGCAGAAATAATGGATTCGTCCTTGCGAGTGAAAATAATTTTGTTGCGTCAATCAGCCAGATCAGAACAACCATGAATATCGCGGCAGGTATAAATAACAGCAGAATTTTACCGGTTTCCTTCCTGCCCTTGTCCCAATTATAGAATTTTTTTCTGTCGAAGGCAGGGTCATAATATAGAAAGAGATGAACGGATATACCCATTACAAGGAGAATCAGTAACAGGGGAATTGGCAGCAGATCAAGCATAACCAGGAAGGGAAGAACCAGGTAAAGGATTATAAATTCTGTCACAAGTCTTGATTTACCACCTCTGTAGATTATTTTTTTCCAGTTTTGTGACATAATCATTTCAAAAATAAGGAAATCAGCCAGTAGAATCCACCACTTAGAACCATGGTACCGGGGATCGTCAGGATCCATGCAAGTATAATATTCGTAGCAAGATTCCAGCGGATGGATGAAAATCCTTTTGTCATTCCGACACCCATGATTGAACCGGTTATTGTATGGGTAGTGCTTACAGGGATACCACCCAGTGTGCTGCCAATGATTGTGAACGCACCTGCGAGCTCAGCACAGAATCCCTGAACAGGCTTCAGATGTGTTAATCCGAGTCCAAGGGTTTTAATAACTCTCCACCCGCCGGTAAGTGTACCAAGAGTAATTGTTATGTAACAGGAAAATATTACCCATGTGGGAACATAAAATTCTGCCCCGAGTTTTCCGGTACTGAATAATAATATCGCAATAATTCCCATAGTTTTTTGTGCATCATTGGAACCATGACCGATGCTGAAAATAGCCGAAGATATTAACTGAAGTGCACGAAATAATGAGTCAACACGACGAGGTGTTGTTTTTTTAAATATGACCATTGTCATAATCATAATCAGGAATCCCAGTATTATACCAATTATTGGTGATAATACTATGAATGCAAGGACTTTAATAATTCCACTCTTAATAAGAACACCCGTACCTCCAGCAATAATTGCCGGCCCCATTAAGCCACCAATAAGAGCATGAGATGCACTGATAGGCATGCCGAAATATGTACACGTATATACCCAGACAACAGATCCAATAAGGGCTCCCAGGATAATGTATTCATTAATTATGGAGGGATCAACGATACCTTTACCAATGGTGGTAGCTACATGGACTCCGAAAAAAAACACTGCAGCAAAATTAAAAATTGCCGCCCAGAATACTGCAAATAGTGGTGATAACACTTTTGTAGCTACTATTGTAGCAATGGAATTTGCGGCATCATTCATGCCATTTAAGAAATTAAACAATAGGGCGATGATAATAATAATAACAATGAGTGAAGGCATATGAGAGGGGATTACGCCATTTTTAAAACGATGGTTTTAAGAATATCCGAAACATCCTCAACGCGATCAGTAGTCCTTTCGAGGTTTTCAACAATCTCTTTCTGCTTGATCAGTTCAATCGCATCTTTTTCTTTTTTAAAGATTCCCGAGATGGTACGATGATAAACATCATCCGCAGTACTTTCAATTTCTGTCATTTTCCTGCAGGCTTTGAGAATTTTATTGGGCTTCTTAAGATTTTTTAATTCAATGACCGCAGTGTTAATGTACTGACATCCATCCAGGATGAGCTTTGCAAAATCCTTAAATTCAGATGGGATGTTTTTAGGCCTGTAATACCTTATCCTTTGAGATGTGCCGTTTATGGAATCAAGTACACTGTCAAGTGACGATGTCAATTCATGCATGTCTTCACGGTCAAAAGGTGTGATAAAGGATTTGTCAATCTCGTCAAAAATTTTCTGTGTATATTCATCTGCCTGTGACTCATATTCCTTTATCTTTTTCAGGAGGTCCTTATGCTTGACAGGATCATCATGTTCAAGAACTTCATGCAATGCAGTAGCTGCTTTCAGAATATGCCCGGAAAGATCCTCATAAAGCGGGAAAAAATGTTTATCCTTCGGAATAAGTTTTTTAAAAAAATCGCCTATACTCATAAATATTGAATGAAAAGATATTTAAGGATTCATCCTTTTAATAGATTTTTCTTTGATAAAAAAGAAAACTGCCTCTACCAGTATCTATACGGTATAAAATTCCCGCACTCACTGTTTAATGTTTTAAAACAAAAAAAAGGCAGTTTGTCAAAATTTATGCTCAGGTAATTCCCCTGATCCCAACAATCTGTAAATTTAAAAGTTTTGTTTTAATAATTATTTCTGATGAAGATTTATTTACGAATAGTTGCAACATTTGGATTAATAGCCTCTTTATTAACGAGTTGTGATGAGCCAGAAGATGAACCGATTACATTCGACAGTCAGTATTATTTAATTGATTTTACCGTGGATCCTGTTGACCGAACAGGATATCATATTTTTTCTGAAAAAATTACCAGATCCAATCTTGACAGTCTGCTTGAAACCCAAAATTTAACCAGGGAAGAACTGTTGGAAGTACATGTCAAGGAAACAATGATTCATATTACAGATACTGATGCTTCAATTACCTTTGATCCTTTAGAAAAATTAAGTGTTACAATCTATACTGAGATCCTCGGTGAAAAAACCATTGCATCCATTGATCCAATTCCAAGAGGAGTAAGAGAACTTTCGCTTTTTTTGGAAGAAGATGACCTGAAGGATTATCTATATGAGGATGAATTTATGCTGTCCGCTGTTGGTATACTGAAGGTACGTACCTATAAAGTTGTCCCGATGCAGGCGAAAGTTAAATTCCAGTTCAAAGCGGGAGTAAAGAAATAACTTATTCTTGTTATACGTGTTGTTTGAATATATCCGGTTAGTAACATTCATTTTCCAATATCTATCAGCACAACACATACCCACCAGGAACCAAGAACCAGGAACAGGGAACTAAGATGGTCCGGTTGGAAACCCGACTTAACAGTGCCCATCGCTGGTGTGCTGGTCGGGTTGGAAACCGGACCATCTTACATATTCTCATCGAGCCATTTTAACCTGTCGGTAATCTTCAGATATTGTGTACACTCCTCTTCACAGGCCAAGCATTCCGTGCAATCAGACGGATACTTTTTATTACCATATAGAGGCCCAAACTGGTGATACCAGTTATATCTCTCTTTCGTGACTTCCAAACTTCCTGATAATTGCCAGGTATTATAGATTTCCATGTAGGCTTTGATATTTATATTTTCCGGGCAATGCCTGAGGCAGTATCCACAGGAAGTGCAGAGATCGGTCATTCCTGATTCAATGCGGTGTTCCTTCCTTATCTGTTCTTTTTCTGTTATCTTTTGGGCTTTCCTGAAGATTTCAACATTTTGACTGACTTGTTCTCTGTTGTTCATTCCGGAGAGTGTGACATGAATATATGGGGATTCCAGGCAGAATAATAATGCGTCTTCCAGTGCCTCATTATTACTATTAGAATAGATCTCCAGCTGATTATTATAGAGAGGAATCACTCCACCATACATAGGATTCATCACAACCGTACCAAGATTTTTGTCAGATGCATGCCTCAGACCAAGTTCCTGTTGTTTAAAGTTAAGGGCATTATAAGGCATCATGATAAACTCAAACATATCTGAGTCAACCAGTTCTTTGATATCATCGGAATATACATGGGTTGAGACCCCGATATGCCTGATCAGTCCCCGCTGCTTTGCCCTGATAATCCCTTCCAATGATCTGCCCTTCATCTTTGATTTTATAAACTCATCTCTTGATATTATGCACCAGAGAAAATAAAAGTCGATTTCCTGAATATTTAACCGTTTAAGTGATCGCTCGATTGTCTTTTCAATATCGATAGCACTTTTTCTGTTATCACCTTTCGTCGCAACAAAAAAATGATCCCGATCCATTTCCTTGAATGCCCTGCCATAAATCCCTTCACTTCTATCCTCATTATAGACGGGTGCAGTATCAAAGTAGTTGATTCCCAGCTCATTGGTGTGGCGGATTAATGCAATACAGTCTTTTTCAGGGATTTCCTTTTCGAATCGCATCCCTCCCATTCCAAGCCAGGAAACTCTTTTATTTGTTTTACCAAACGTAGAGAATTTCATGTTTTTTCGGTGAAAATAAGAATAATCTGGCACCCCATCGTTTTATTCAACTGCTGCCTCAGTTTCATCTTCAGCAATCCCATTCATTTTTTTATGGAATTTGCTTTTCCAGTATTCTCTGGATGGATGCTTTCGACGGTCATGTGGATGGGAATGACTTTGTCCGATCCCGGAAAACAGAATTTTGGATAGAATAAACAGGCCTATAGTCTGCCAGTAACCGATCACGGGGCCATTAAACAGTTCGGGAACAAGCCAGTTCCAGAGCCACATGACGACAAATCCAAATCCTGCAATGGCTGCAATTCCCAGTATACCCCATAATACATACTTTCCATACTGAATTACTTTTCTTGTACTCATGGCTATTAAGTTTTAAGTTGGTTATATAATTCTTTCAATTTTTCACGCAGGCAAAGCACGGCATATCTTTTTCTTGACAAAAGGGTATTTATTCCCACTCCTAGTTGTTCAGATATTTCATTGAATGTCATATCTTCAAATTCATTAAGAATAAAAACCTCGGATTGTTCTTCCGGCATTTCTGTTAGAGATTTTTCAATAATCGACCATATGACATTTCTCATGTATTCATCCTCAGGATCTCTTGTCAATGATGGCAGTATATCTTCCAGCATCAGTGGCTGATCATCCTGTTCCCTGTTATTCGGTATCTCAATAAAGGAAAAAGGTGTTGATTTTTTCTTTCTGAAATGATCTATAATCTTATTTTTTGCCACTGTAAACAGCCAGGAAGTAATCCGTTCAGCTGACCTTATATCATTAAATCCAACGGTCAGCTGGTAAAAAACATCCTGCATGATATCTCTGGCATCCATTTCATCAGTGACCTGCTGTCTGATAAACCCGAATAATCTACCCTGTTCTTTCTTAATGATATCACTTAAATATGCGCTTTCTGCTGCGGTCATCTTTTTGAAGAATCTCTTTCTAATTATCATGACGATTGAGGAAGAAAAATATTTTGAAGGTCAGGAGAATTTTAAGGTAAAGTGATATTAAACTAAAAACTATTGACTTTAGCAAGGGCACAGAGCAACACAGAGAGAAAAGAGGACCACAGGGAAGAAAGGAGTTAAAATGAAGAATTCCCTGTGGTCCTCATGTTTCTCTCTGGTTATTTGGATCCTGTTACCTGGTTATAATTCTAAAGGCTCGTAGTCTTTGAATCTGATCAGGTTTGTGTTTTCGACTTTCTTTCGATAGCCCGGCCATACATTCTGATAGAAATTGTTAACTTTTTCCAGCGTCTGATTCACGAGGATATCCACTTCGGCAAGTAATTTTCTTTCCGTATCGGTTGGTCCTGCTAGGCGGGATCTGATATAATTGCTTGCCTCGTATAATTTAGAGGAGACGGTTAATTCTGCCCGGCCTGATATTCCTTGTTTTTCACTTTCTTTGCCAAAAATAAACTCATTGATCAGTTTAATGGAATCCTGAATGGATCTGGTCTGTTTTATTAGTTCCTTAATATCGTCCGTCTTGATATCCTTAGTCTGGCTTATTATTTTATCTGTCAGGTTTTTTGATTCATCCAGTCTTTCAGCAGCCTGCCTCACCAGGTCAGCTCTTTTGCTGAGCTCTTCAAATATTGTTTCAGTTGCCTTCAGGTCGGTAATAGAGACATCTATATAGGGATTGAAGCTTACATTGATCCAGGCTGAATCTTTCCTGTCGCCACAGGCCATAACAACTTTATATTTACCAGGCATGGCTATATAACCACCAGGCTCCTGTTGTCTTGGGCCCATTCCCCTGCTGAAGCCTGATCTCCCGGGATAACGTACACCTTTCTTGTCCAAACCCCATATTACCCTGTTAATACCAGGTTCAGCCTTATAGACCAGGGTTCGGATTCTTTCATTTTCGACATCATATATATTTATATATACGCTATCATATTTGATTTTTTTCTCTTCCTGTCCTGTATTATTTGTTTGTTCTTTATTTTTTGCTTCCTGTTTATTCTTTACCGATGGTTGAGTGATTTCTTCAATCTTTTCTTCGGCTTTCAGATAGAAAGTCAGTACTCCTCCAAATGGTTTATTTTCTCCGCTAAAGGATGCATCACCTGGAAAATGAATTCCAGGAGTGGATTTTAAAGCTGCAATACTGATTGCATCGGGGGGGTCAAACAGTACAAACTTATTTTCGAGGACCTTTCCTCCTGAAGCTGCGATTTTTCTTAACGGGCGTATATCATCCAGTACATAGACCGATCGGCCAAATGTTCCTATTACCAGATCTGCCTCACGTTCCTGAATTGCCAGATCCATGGTTGATACTGAAGGATACCCGTGTTTCCATTGAACCCAGGATTTACCCTTATCTATGCTTATATAAAGGCCATGTTCTGTGCCAAGGAAAACAAGATTTGGTTCAACCGGATCCTGCAGCACTGTAAGAGCATACCCGAAAACGTCCTGTCCATCGACGATTCTTTCCCATGTGGCTCCAAAATCAGTTGTATGGTATGCGTACGGTGTAAAATCGCCCAACCGGTAATTGTTGGCAACAACCCACAATTCACCGGCATTGTATACGGATGCCCTGACCTGCGGAATCCAGCCGTTCTTTGGCAGTCCGGTCAGTTTGCCTGATACATTTGACCAGGATTTACCACCATCTCTGGTGAGTTGCAGGTTTCCATCATCGGTTCCTACCCAAATAACATTTTTGTCCAAGGGGCTGACAGATATGGTGAGAATGGTTGTATGGTTCTCTGCACCCGTCACATCCAATGTTAATCCACCGCTCTCAGCCTGCTTTTGTTTTTCAAGATCATTGGTGGTCAGATCGGGTGAAATGATTTCCCATGTCAGGCCTTTATCAGTGCTTTTATGCACAAACTGACTTCCATAATAAATCGTTGAAGGATCAAAGGGATCCTGTTCAATTGCTGTGTTCCAGTTAAACCTCAGTTTGGTCTTGAGATCAGGAGCAGTAGGCCGGATGGTATATGAAAATCCGGTTTTAACATCATACCTGCCCAGGGCCCCTCCCTGTGACATGGCGTATCCGTAACGGGAATCATCCGGATCGGGAACGACGTCAAAGCCATCACCAAACATAACCTCCTGCCAGTACCCGTTCAGAATTCCTCCCCTGATCCACACGTAAGCTGGTCCTCTCCATGATCCATTATCCTGCATTCCACCATAAATATTATATGGTATATCATTATCCACCCGGATATGATAAAACTGCCCGACAGGCATATTTTCGATGTACCTCCAGGTTTTACCACGATCACGCGATATAGCCATACCACCATCGTTGCCATCAATCATAAAGTTTGGATCCTCAGAGTGTATCCACCATGCATGATGATCGGAATGGATATTATCAAGGATGGTGGAGAAAGATTTTCCACCATCATTACTGACGCCAACATCTGAATAAATGGTATATAGCCGGTTTTCATTTTTTGTATCAACATAGATTTCAAAATAATAAAATGGTCTGTTTCCTATATCATCACGATCATTGATCATAGTCCATTTATTCCCGCCATCTTCTGATTTGTAAAGGGCATTTTTTTCAGATTCAATAATGGCATATACAATATTGGGATTGCTAGGTGCTATAGCTACTCCTATACGGCCAAGATCCCCTGCCGGAAGCCCATCCTTGGAGCTACGTTTTGTCCATGTTTTTCCTCCATCAACTGTAACATATAAACCTGAGCCGGGACCACCGGATTCGAAAAACCAGGGTTTACGGCGATGCTGCCACATAGCTGCGATGAGTTTGTTGGGATTTGATGGATCCATTACCAGATCTGCTACACCGGTTTTTTCATCAACGTACAGTATCTTCTCCCAGGTTTTTCCACCATCAATTGTTTTATATATACCACGTTCAGCATGTTCACCCCAGGGGTTACCAATAGAACCAACATATACAGTATTTTCATCCCGCGGGTCAATGATAATCCTGTGGATATTCCTTGTATTCTCCAGACCCATATATTCCCATGTTTTTCCGGCATCGGGCGACCGATAAATACCAGCGCCCAGGTTAAGTGAATTACGGGGGTTTCCCTCACCTGTTCCAACCCATACAACGTCAGGATTTGACTGTGTTATGGCTATTGCGCCTATATTGATCACTTTCTGATCATCAAAGACAGGATCCCATGTTGTTCCTCCACTTGTTGATTTCCAAACACCGCCTGAGGCAGTGCCCACATAAATGATGTCAGGATCACTGATGACAGCATCAATCGCTACTACCCTCCCACTCATACCAGCAGGACCGATACTTCTTGCCTTCATCTCCTTCAGCTTATCAACGTCGAGAGGTTGCGCAATAACGGAGAAGATGCTAATAAATGAGAATAACAGAAAAAATATACTACTGAATATTCTTTTTTTCATGATTATAGTTTTATAAAGTTCCTGTAATCAAATATAAAACAAACAATAAAATAATCCATAAATGTAATTCAATCCGGTATGTGTTGAATAACATACTTAATAAAGGGCGATAAATGATTTTTCAAGGGATAAATGATAGAAAGCGAAATAATGATCCAGTCACTTATAATGACTGGATCACTAGCGAAGCTGTACCCGGATGTGAAGTATTTCTCAAATGATCCAGTCACTTTAAATGACTGGATCACTGGCGAAGCTATACCCGTATTACAGGTAAAATAATTGTTTTAAAGAGTATTTCCAAACTATCCCGAGTAACCTTCAAAAAATAATCTGTTTTCCATAATTTTTTCTATGGAACTCTGTGATCAGGGATTCTTAATACTAATTTCCTGCCCATGCAGGAATTATATTTGGAACAATTTCAAATAACCTGTTACCAAGCAGCCATGTGATCAGAGTAACCATAACAACGCCGGTCATATTCAGCACAAAACCTGTTTTAACCATTGTCTTTATCTGAATTCGTTCCGTTCCAAAAACAATAGCATTGGGTGGTGTGGCTGTAGGAAGCATGAATGCCAACGAAGAAGCAAGGGTTGCCGGAATCATAAATAAAATAGGATTATTCCCGCTACCAATTGCAAGGCTGGCAAAGACCGGGAGCAGCATCTGGGTTGACGCTACATTGGAGGTTAATTCCGTCAGGAAAGACATCATGGTCACAATCACAGCCAGGATAAGATATGGGTGTATATTTTTTGTCCATGATAACTGTTCACCAAACCATAATGCCAGCCCTGATGACTGGAATCCCAGTGCCAGGGCGAAACCACCACCAAACAGCAAAACGATATTCCAGGGCAGACGATGTGCCGTTTTCCAGTCCATCAGTCGTTCATCCTTTTTATTTTTTGCCGGGATAATAAATAGTATGACTGAGATAAGCATCGCAACGGTTCCGTCATTGATGAAATCAGGCTCACCAAAGATCACTGACCATCCCGGAATGCTGAATGAGTCAAACTCTATACTGGCCCTGAATATCCAGAGCAGAGCCAGTATTACAAACAATATAAAAACGACCTTTTCCTCATAGCTTGCTTTACCAAGCTTTCGGTATTGTTCACGGAAATGTTGTGAATCAATTCCTGTCCATTTCTCCTTGGGACGGTAAATCAGAAAAATAACCAGCCAGATCATACACGACATCAACAACGTTACAGGAAAGGCAAAAAAGAACCAACTGGCAAAGGATATTTCGGGTGCACCCGGATACAGAAGGGTGAGTATTCTCGGGCATACAAGGTTTGTTGGTGTTCCTACAAGAGTAGCCATACCACCTACTGAGGCTGTATAAGCTATGGCGAGAAATAATCCGGTGGAATAATGCCTTACAGATTTTTGGTTTAGGTTTTCTTCCAGACTGGCAATGATTGACATGACAATGGGGATCATCATCATCGTAGTAGCTGTATTTGATATCCACATCGACAGGAAAAGAGTTGCAAACATAAAACCTAGCAAAATTCGTCCCGGACTAACACCCACAAACATTAAAATTTTGAGAGCAATTCTTTTGTGTAAATTCCATTTCTCCATTGCTAGAGCCATGATGAATCCCCCGATAAAAATGAAAATAATGTGGTTGATATAAGCTGTTGACGTTTCTCTGCCATCAAGAATTCCAAGGGCCGGAAACAGAATAAGCGGCACCAGCGCTGTAACTGCCAGGGGAATGGTCTCAGTTACCCACCAGGTAGCCATAAGAAGGGCAACTGCAAGCGTTCTTGTAACTTCAGGATGTCCTGGTTTTAGGTCAGTAAACAGGAGAATTATCAAAAAAATGATTACACCAAGAATAAAACCAATGTACTTTCCTGATAGCTTCATGATATGGGAATTTTTAACCAAGGTAATAGTTACGAGTCTACAGGTGCAAACTGATAATATTTATAATTGTTATATTGGATTTTTGGCACTTGTTAATGCCCTCCCGGAACTTACTTTTTTTATAGAGTGGTTCCCTCTGTAATTGTCATAAAGGATTTAAAGGTAAGAATTTCAGAAATAATTTCTAATGGATTGTTGCTGGATAGTTTTCTGTTAGGAGAAATGATGGATTTTGTGCATAAGCAATGACTTTATTTCAGCTTATCGGAATATTTTGCCTTTAGCTTATTCACTTTCGGAACAATAACAAAACTGCAATAAGGCTGGGCAGGATTATTGTTGAAATAATCCTGATGGTATTCTTCAGCTTCATAGAAATTAACCAGCGGACTGATTTCAGTCACGATAGGATCCATGTAAGAGCCTGAAGCATTCATTTCACGCTTCGATTTTTCAGCGAGTTTCTTCTGCTCCTCACTGGAATAAAAGATTACTGACCGATATTGTGGTCCAACATCGTTCCCCTGCCGGTTCAGTGTTGTGGGATCATGAGTATGCCAGAATACCTCAAGCAATTCATCGAAAGAAATTATTTCCGGATTGTAGTATATCTGACAAACCTCAGCATGACCCGTTGTCCCGGCACATACCTCTTTATAGGATGGATTTTTTGAATGACCTCCTGAGTATCCGGATATTACTTTTTCAACACCATTCAGACGTTCAAAAACGGCTTCAGTGCACCAGAAACAACCTGAACCAAAGGTTGCTATTTCAAGATGAGTATTAGATTCCTCCGTTTTATCCATATCATTTTCTTTATTTTTCTGCGCACATGAAGTGCCATGCAGAATCATAAAAAAGGAAGTTATAAATAAAATTAATCTTAATTTCATGAAATTCAGGTATAACCAGTAATTATCTAATTTAAAACGATTCTAAATTATAAATATTATCCCATTCTGCATACACTTTTTAAATGATACGCTCATTTTAACAATCATTTAATAAATCAAATTATCCATTAATCTTTTATTTTTTAAAACCTTGGTTTTCGAAATTATCTCTACGATTGTAAAGTTGGTTTCGTTTATCACTAATTCGATTCCCGGCTATGTTTTAAATTCCGCTCCTAAAGGGGCGGAAGTGTGAGGGAATGGTGTGGGTTTGAAATCTTAATGTTTTGATTTTGGGTTTTTCCTAAATTTATGCTATGAACATTATTGAATTCCTCTCGATCGACAGTTCAAGACTGAACGCAGATTTACTTGTTGAAAGATTTGAGCAGGATCATGGTATATTCAATGAAATCCTGGCTGTTATGTACCAGGACACCTATCCCCTATCAATGAGGGCCAGCCGTGTTGTATGGCTGATCGCAAAGAAATATCCGGATTTTATAGAATCCTACATAAATGAAATGATAAATAGATTGCCATCCTTTAAAATTGATGGTGTACGGAGGAATATTTTATCAATTCTGGTGGAAGTGCCACTTCCGGATATCGATCCTGGCAGGCTGTTCCATATCTGTTATACGTGGCTGGAGTCTGAGAATGAACCGGTTGCTATAAGAGGAAATGCTTTAACAATATTATATAAGATCTCTGAAAAGGAACCGGAATTGAAGCCTGAACTGGTAACACTCTTTGAATCACTGTTGCCATGTAATTCTGCTGGAATAGAAACCCGGATTAAGAATTATCTAAAAAAACTCTACAGCGGTGATTGAAGTTATGCATAATTATTCAAGAGGGATAGACTTTTAATTTTGAACCTTTGCGTCCTTTGTGACACCCTTTGTGTAACTTTGTATTAGATGAAAAGAATTAAAATGATTTAACCATTATCTCCAGATCACAAATGTCAACCAATAAACTTATTCTTCTTACCGGCCCGTCCTGTATTGGAAAAAGCCCATTGGAGAAAGCACTTGGGAAAATATATCCGGAACTGCGAAATTCCCTTCAAAAACTTGTGCTTTATAACGACCGTGCGCCAAGACCAGGGGAAAAGGATGGTGTGGATTATCATTTCAGGTCCACAACCTTTCTGGAATCCCTTGAAAATAATCCGAATTATCTGTTCATGAATGTAAGGGGTGATCTCCAGGCCCTGGATATGAATGACTTAAAAGAAATTCTGAAAATTAAACATGCTTTTTTTGAAGGTAATCCGTATGTAGCTGAAGCATTGCTGAAGCATTCGAGACTTAAAGAATATCCAAAATTGAGTATTTTCCTCTCCCCGCTTTCCAGGGAGGAAATTCTGGAAATGAAGGATCCTTCCAGGAATATTGATCTTACAGAGCTTTTATCAGAAATTATGCGACGAAAACAGTTGAGGCGCAAAACCAGGCAAAAAGTAGAAATTTCATTGTCTGACCTTGAAGATATTGAGAGAAGAGTTGGCAGTGTCTATCGGGAGTTAAGTATGGCCTGGCAGTTCGACTATATTATACCGAACCATGATGGGGAAGACAGTGATAACTGGAATCTGTTTTACTATCCGCTGGGCGATGCAAGAAAGACATTATTGAGTTTCGTGGAATTGCTTCAGGACAAAATACCAGCAAACATTGAAAAATGGGATAAACAGTTGTTAGTGAGATAAATGACTATCCAAACTGGCACTAAATTTGTAGTATTCTTCTGCCGCGCTTATAAATAACTTGTTATTAGGTATTTTGGCGAATAAACCGGTCATTTCCGGACAACCAGTGACCGAAAACGAACAAGCCTGAATTAATATTAAACAACCTGAGTAGCTTTTAATTAAAGGTTATTTTATTTTGATTATCATCATATGAAAAGGCTTGTCTTATTGATTGGTTTGTTGTCCCTGATAATCCACTCCTATTCCCAGACTTTTACACAGACAATTAAGGGAAGAGTTATTGATGAAGACTCGAAGAGGAGCCTGATCGGGGCAAATGTTTTTATCCCGGAGTCTGAACCTCTTATAGCAGCTGTTACCGATACAAATGGTATGTTCAGGTTACTGAATGTATCAGTTGGCCGACAAACAATCCATGTTTCTTATGTTGGGTATGAGCCTTTCATTGCAACTGATATTCTTGTCAGTACCGGGAAAGAAGTTGTACTCAATATTGAATTGAAGGAATCCTTAATCAATGTTAAGGAAGTCAGTATTATTGCCCGGAAACAAACCCAATCTACCGTGAATACGATGACGTCGGTGAGTGCAAGAATGTTCAGTGTGGAAGAATCAAAAAGGTATGCTGGCGGATTTTATGATCCGGCGAGGATGGCAGAGTCATTTGCAGGCGTATCACCTACCGGTGGCGAATCAAATGAGCTGGTTATACGTGGAAATTCACCACGTGGGCTTCTGTGGAGACTGGAAGGGATTGAGATACCCAATCCAAATCATTTCAGGGATGGAGAAGGTGACAGCGGTGGAGGTGTTAATATTATTACCTCGAATGTCATCACCAATTCAGATTTTATGACAGGTGCCTTTCCTGCAGAATATGGAAATGCTGTCAGTGGAGTGTTTGACATCCATCTCCGGCAGGGGAATACTGAGCGCCACGAATTTGGATTCCAGGCCAGTGTAGTAGGAACTGAATTTGCTGCTGAAGGCCCTTTGACGAAAAAACACAACGGATCATACCTGCTTAATTACAGATTCGCATCTTTCAGTATTCTTGAAAAAGCAGGTATTTCCGTGAGCAACAATGATATTATTCCATCCTTCCAGGATTTTGTCTTTAATATTAATATGCCCTCGGAGAGAATGGGAAAATTCTCGCTATTCGGTTTTGGTGGTTTCAGCACAGCCGGTAATAAAGCTGAAATGGATTCAACAAAATGGATTAACTCTTATGACCGCTATGATGAACTTGAAAAACATAAAACGGGAGTTATAGGATTGAAACATTTTAAATCATTCCCGGATCAAAAAACCTATCTGAAAACTGTTCTGAGTGCCAGTTATGAATGCAATACCTTTGACCGAGCGTATATTCAAAATGATTTACAATTCAGCAATATATTTAATGAAAAACTTATTTATACCAATTACAGATTTTACTCTATGCTTCATCATAAATTTAATCCCCGAAACAGGGTGCGTGCCGGAATAATAGGAAGCTTGCTCGGGTATAATACAATGATGATTTTCTATCGTGATGATCCGGAAAATGAATATCTGTATCTTAATTCAACCGGAAAGACCGGTATGCTGCAGAGCTATGCGCAATGGCAGATACAATTATCAGACAGGACAGAATTAAACACTGGCTTTCATATGATGGATTTTCTACTCAATTCAAATTTTACATTTGAACCAAGGTTGGGATTTAAATGGAAGCTGAAAGGAAACCAGACACTTACAATGGGAGTGGGAGTCCATAGCCGGCATGAACCCATCTCCTTTTATATGGCCGAACTTAAACAGGAAGATGGCAGTGTTACGCAGCCTAACAGAAATCTTGGATTGACAAAAGCGTGGCATAATGTAATCGGTTATGATATATTCATAAAACCTGATTTTCATATCAAAACAGAAGCCTACTATCAGCATCTGTTTAATATTCCAATAGACGATGATCCTGTCAGCAGGGAATCGATTCTAAACTATAATGTCGGTATTACCCATGTACCTCAATCGAACGAGGGAACAGGTAATAACTATGGCCTGGAAATTACCATGGAGAAATTTTTTACAGAGAATTATTATTTTATGATCACAGGATCACTGTATGAATCAAAATATAAACCGGCGGACGGACATACCTATAATACTTTATACAATGGGAATTATATTGCGAATTTTCTGGCAGGAAAAGAAATAATTCTGGGTAAAAGAGACCAGAACCTGATAGGATTCAATACCCGCTTGTTATTGAAAGGAGGAAACAGAACCACACCCATCCTGCTTGAAGAGTCAATCAATGCAGGTTATACTGTGCGGGATATGGATAGATGGATGGAAAAAAAAGTAACAGATTTTTTCAGATGGGATGCCGGTGCTTATTTTAGAAATAACCGTCCTGCATTTTCGTGGATCGTTTCTCTCGATATACAGAATGTCACCAACCGGCAGAATATTTATAATTCGTATTATAATCCTGGTGAACAAAATATTCAATATATTTATCTTTTAGGGATTATACCTATCCTGAATTTCAGGATAGAATTCGGACATTAAAATCTATTTCATTCAGATAAAACCATGAAAAGAAGAAATTTCATCAAAACAACCGGAATGGGAACTGCAACGATATGCACATGCGGATTGGGCATAAATAGCTGCTCCATGTTTTCCGGAGTCTCAAAGACTCCCGTTGCGCCGGAAGGTAGTGTCCACTATTCCGAAAATCAGGTCACCCTGGATCTGAAGCTCATCACAGACCTTAATGAACCAGGCGGATCAGTAAAGTTTGAAATAACCCAATACGGTGAGATAGTGAAAATACTGGTTATCAATTCTGAAGAAGATGGTTTTCAGGCATATGAAAACAAATGTACACATGGTGAACGCGAAATTGAATACAGGAGTGAGGATAAGATTTTACGATGTGTCAGTTTCGGGCACTCAAAATATGATCTGGATGGCCGGGTAACAGAAGGGCCGGCTCCAGCACCAATTAAGAAATTCTTTGTGAATCATCAGGATGATAACCTGATTATTAGCCTGGCGTAATTGGTATATCAATAAAAAGTTGCCACGAATTCACGGATTAAACTTGAATTAATATGTAAATAATTCGTGAATTCGTGGCTCAGGCATTTATAAAGAAATACAGAGTATTGGAATTCAATTACTTGTAATTTCCCCACTCAAATGGTGAGAGCCTGTAACCTGCATTTAATCCACAGGGTTATTTATTATTGGTTGGTATTACTCTTGGAGAAGGGTTTTGATATTGTATTGGTATATCCGGTATTCCATCCCCGTTTACATCCTGGAATTTTTTGATAAAATGGTAGACAGCCATCCACTCTTTTGCTTCCTGAAGGCCTTCTTCCTGAGGAACAAAATCTATTATCGCTTTTCTGATATCTGTGTATGGATTACCGCTAATGTCCTTTGGCGTCACCCTGACAAGTCCATGGGTGATTTTTTTCAACATGCCAACAAATTCCAGCATGTATGCATTGGCAGCAATACCATAAAGTGTTTCATTCTTCTTTGAAAAATCGACCGATTTATACCCCCTGATTGAATCACCAATCTCAATAGACTTTACTTTTCTTAGAAGCCCTTTTGAGGGATCATAAAAAATCCTTACTCCTGAATAGTAACAATAATTTCCGGGGCTTGAATGATAGGCAAATAAAAGAACTTCGATAACCTTCTTTAACTCATTACCCGAAACATAAACTTTTGATAAAGGATACCCCGGTATACTGTCATATCCTCTGCCCATTGAAGATATACGGAAAATATCTGAGATTGTCTGCTTTCCGCTAACCATCTGGTCACGAATCACCCCTGCTGCAATCATTGCAATATCCGTGCTGTCTCCCTCAATCTGGTTGATGTAAAACCTGATAGCATCAGCCAGGAAAGGTCCAAGATTACTTCCTTCAACATTATTTTGCTCATCACATATAAGATTAAAATCCGCACTCACTAGGGGATCATCATATTCAATTCTGAGATTATTCAGAATTAATTCCGTAATTCTTTGTTTCTGGTTTTCAATGGATGCATGAGTTGAAAAATCTCCGCGAATAGAATCATTAATTGGAATCAATTCATAATTGTTCAGCTCCGCTTGATTCTTTTGAAGCGATATCCTCAGCTTTCCTACATTTGCACCATATGCTCCGGTCTGTACAATAATCGTATTTCCCACTACAACAGGATCTTGCAGATAAGTATGGGTATGTCCACTGATAATGATATCAATACCATGGACTTTTTTGGCAAGTTTAACATCCTCACCATCCCACTCTCCTTTTTTATTCTTGCCCAGGCCTCCATGAGAAAGACAAATAACCAGATCAGCATTTTCCTTATTCTTTAATATATCTACGGTTTTTTTTGCAGATTTTAAAGGATCATCAATAATAGCGGGATGTATAAAGGGTGCTACATCTGTGGCATCATAACCCAGAAGGCCAAACAATCCTACCCGGATTCCATTTTTTTCAATTATCTCGTATGCCCTTATGACTCCTTCCTGATACAATTCAGCTAACAAATCATCTTCAGGTAAATCGGGATTAAATTGAATATTAGCCAGAAGAATTGATGGTATTTCTCCACTGTCCTTTGATTGCCGGATTATTTGTCCCGTTGTCTCAACACCAAAATCAAACTCATGGTTACCAAGACCTACAGCATCATAGCCCATATCTTTCATCAACCTGAGCTGGAAACCATCAACAGGCTCAAGTGCATGAAAAAAAGTACCCATCAGGAAATCACCAGCATCAACAACCAGGATATTATCCGGATTATTCTCTCTTTCAGTTTTTAAGATCCTGGCAATCCGGGCAAATCCACCAATTGTCTTGTCATCATTAACAGTCAGTGGAGTATATTGAGATTCCGGTGCATACCCGGTCAGCCTGGAATGCAGATCGTTTGTATGTAAAATAATAAGTTCCCGTGATTGACCTGGTAAAGGTGACCAGGAAAATGAAATAAATAACATTGTCAGAAATCTCGATATAACTTTGATTATTTTCGATGACGAAACTTGCATTTTGTTGATGATTTAAAGGTATGAATATACATAATAATAGTAAATTGCTAGTTTGTTGAATTGTTAAACTGTTAAACTGTTAAATTGTTAAATTGCTAAATTGTTGTCTTATTATTCAGGATCTCTATATTATTGATACAATCATAAAATCTGGTAAAATGAAAAAGCACATTTCACGTCGCGAATTTATTACCTCAACTGCTGCTGCTACTGCTGCTGCAGCTTTGATTCCGTATGCTGGTTGTACGAAACAACCTTCTTATTTCAATCCAAAAGGATTACCTACCAGGGTACTCGGACAAACCGGTATCGAGGTGCCGATCATGGCTGTTGGTTGTGGTAGCCGGTGGATGGCCCTTGAGGATGATGACAGGGCGCTTGAGATCCTGGAATATGCATTGGATAATGGATTATATTATTGGGATACTGCAGCCAGCTATGGTAACGATCGCATATCCAGTGAGGAAAGGATTGGTAAAATATTGAATGGCAAAAGAAAAGAAGTGTTTCTGGTGACAAAAGTTGAAGAGAGAGAGGCTGACAAGGCAAAAGAAAGCATTGAAAGGAGCCTGAACCGGCTTCAGACAGATTATATTGACCTGTTACATGTTCATTCCGTTGAATCGGTTGAAGATGCTGAATCGTTAGGTGAGAATGGAAGGGTTCTGGAAGTATTACATCAGTACCGCGATGAAGGGATAGCAAGGCATATTGGATTCAGTGGCCATGCCTCTGCTGAAGGAATGAAAAGGGCTGCTGAATTATATGATTTCGAGGTCATGATGATAGCACTGAACCATAATGTACCCGGCGGGGAAGAACAATTCGAGGAATATGCTGTCCCATACGCAGCAAATAAAGGGATGGGTGTTATTGCGATGAAAGCAATCAGGCCCAGGGAAACGATAGAGGGTCTCGATCCGCAGGATCTTATACGCTATGCCCTGACCCTAAGCGATTTTTCTGCGGTAAATATCGGTACCGACAGTATGGAGGTCCTTAAATCCAACCTTGAACTTATCCGGAATTTTGAACCATTACCGGCTACAAAAATGGAAGAGATAAGAATGGCTTTAACTCCATTCTACCATAATAAAAACCTGGCCTGGATGAAACCTGGGTATATTGATGGTAGGATAGAAACGAAATATTTTGCTTAGCATTTTACTGAGCAAAATAATTCGTTATTTATTAAATATTTTAATGTAGTGTTCTGAATCCATAAAAATACCACCGCTTTTTTCATAGTAATCATCATTCAGTTCAAATACACCATTTTTTGTCTTTGTCCAGGAAGCACCATTACAGGGATGGTATGTGAACATGGTATTCCAGTTCCTATAATTCTGGTGACCATTTGTTTCAAGGAGTCCCAGCCCTAATCCCGGAAATGGCTCCAGGCGGGCAGCCACCGCCTTATTCCAGTCTATAAGGATAGGATTAACGGTAAGATCAGCACAGAAACAGGGAACATTATTTTCATGGGCAATCCCGGCAATTTTCATTGTCATACTGAGTGTTTTTGCGATAGCTTTCAATGCAATCGCATTATATCCCATCTGGATACGTTTAAGTGCATCTTTTTCTGTATGAGCACTTTCGTCTGCTGCAATCCGTATACCTATATCTCCGACTTCAATATCCGCCTCCTCCGGAAAAGGCTCTTCAATAATGGCAATCTGGTCAAAAGCCCTGATTTTGTTTGCATGATCCAGCAGCTTTATCAGGGTTTCCTTCTTTTCGTAACGTCCGTTAGCATCAAAGTAATATGGTAATTTACCATCCTCGGTGTAAGGGGTTTTTAGATGACCAATTGCCTCATGAATGACTGTAAGCCTTTCCTTATCCTTCTCAAGCATTTCTTCCTGGGTACCGGGTTGGCCAATCTTAATTTTCATGAAGAAATATCCCTCCTCAGCTGCCTGTTTGATTTCATTAACAGGAATAGTGTAAGCCATTAAAGGAATGCTTGCTACTTTATGATGATGACAGCTCAAAGCTGGTTTGAATTGGTCCGGAATGAGATCATCAAAATTTGTAATATTATTATCAGCTGAGTATAGTAGCCAGGCCACATTATCCAGGCCTACCAGGGCATTTAATGCAAATGTTTTGCGTAAATCGGTTTTTCCTGAGATCTGTACACCATATTCGTAAACTTCATCCAGTATATCTTCCAGAAGGTGGAGGGGTGAAGTGAAAGTCATTCCCCTGACCATTTGCAGTGCCCGTTCTGTCATCATATACATCAGGGCATTTCCACCACTTTCGGAGTGTGACGAGAATACTCCGGCATCTGACCACAGGACACTCTGGCTGCATAATC
>Ga0111176_1049_pt1 | contig 22394 bp, 22 predicted proteins | sample DeeMarSWOR324_28_FD_80229 | JGI IMG/M metagenome (GOLD analysis project Ga0111176, IMG submission 80229) | Bacteroides sp. SM23_62_1 | reverse complement strand
ACTGGCTGGTCTATATGCAGGCAAACTGGGGATTGTGATAAGTGGCCTGGTGATGGTGTATTTTTTATTAATGGGCCTGGCAGCTGCACTCGGATTATTTATTGTTCTTTATCTTATTAAGTTAATTCCTGCGCTTTACAGATGGATTCTGGCCGGGGCAATTGTAATTCTTTTGCAATTCTGGCCGGGGACAGTACAGGGGAAATTAGCTATCGCAAGCCTGACCATTTTATCAGCATCTTTTATTGCCGGACCGCTGAAAATGTTACTCATAAAAGGATGGAAAGGGAATCCGTTGAGAAATAATGTGATAAATATTATTGTGATCACACTGGGATTGTCCGGTCTTGCTTACGGCTCATACTGGTTACTCAGTGATGGTGTGAAGGTGGATATTCCGGAAAATAACTCATTAAGATCCGGATACAGGCCAGACCATATAAAATTGACTGATCCATCACAGGAAGGGAACTATACTGTTCTTGAAATCTTCTATGGGAGCGGAAAAGATAAACACAGAAAAGAATTCGGAGAGAATATTGATATAAGGACTGATTCTGTAGATGGGAGCCGGTTTGTTTCAAACTGGGAAAAATTTCATGGATGGGCCAGGACAAAATACTGGGGATTTGATGAAAAAGCACTGCCTTTAAATGCACGTGTATGGTATCCCGGTGGGAAGGGACCATTCCCGCTGGTAATGATTGTGCATGGGAATCATCTGGACAGGGATTACTCGGACCCCGGGTATGAATATCTGGGTAAATTAATAGCCAGCCGGGGATTCATCTTTGCATCAGTGGATGAAAATTTTCTGAATGGGACATGGTCCAATATATTTAAGCGCCTCAAGGAAGAAAATGACTGCAGGGCATGGCTGTTGTTGAAACATCTTGAATTATGGCATCATTGGAATAAGGATACAATTAATCCCTTTTATGGTAAAGTTGACCTGGAAAGGATTGCATTAATCGGGCATTCAAGAGGAGGTGAAGCGGTTGCTATTGCCGCTGCATTCAATCAACTGCCCTTTTATCCTGATGATGCAACTGTCTCTTTTGATTTCGGATTTAAAATCCAATCTGTCATCGCGATTGCCCCGGTTGACGGACAATACAAACCAGCAAATGTGGGAACTTTTTTTAATAACGTCAATTATTTTGTTATCCAGGGATCACATGATATGGATATGCAATCATATCATGGATCAAGACAATACCAGAGGATAAAATTTACAGATAATCAGTTTCATGTGAAGACTGGAATCTATATCTGGGGAGCCAATCATGGACAATTTAATTCTGTCTGGGGAAGGAATGATGTCGGATACCCGGGAATTGCATTGTATAATAAAAAACAATTAATGCCTGAAAATAACCAGAAAAAGATTGCATGTGTATATATCTCAGCATTCCTTGAAGCTACCTTACATGAGAAGTATGAGTATCTGGCTCTTTTCAGAGACTGGCGCTCAGGGATCAATTGGTTGCCTCAGACTATATACCTGAACCAGTATGCGGATTCATACTGCCATTATGTATGTTCCTTTGAAGAAGATATTGATCTGACTACTACGACAATTAAAAAAGGATCAATCATGATGAATAGCCTGACTGTCTGGAAAGAAAGAATGGTACCTCTAAAATGGGGACAACAGGATACAAGAGCCGTATTCACCGGATGGAATATGGAAGAAAAAGATTCACTTACAGGAAGTTATAATATAACATTTGAACTTGAAGATGAAATAAATCCGGGTTTAAATGATTATATAATTTTTTCAATGGCTGAATCGAAAGAAAGTTCAAATCCTTATCCGAGTGAAAAAAACTCAAAAAATCAAAAGGTGGATAATAATACTATTAAAGATGAGGTGGAAATTTCTATGAATACTGTCAGTGTGAATAAGAAAAACGTTGTGATAGAAAAGGATAAGAAAGGCAAAAAAGAGGAAGAGAAAGTGGTAGATTCACTCGATTTATCAATTGTTCTGGTGGATACGAACCGGAATGTTACTCAGCTTCCATTAAGCCACTATTCTTTTTTACAGCAGCAGCTGGAAGTAAAAATTATGAAAGCTGATTTCATGACTAAAAATGCCAAATCAGAAATTGTATTCCAGACTTTCTTTTTCCCCATAAGAGATTTTATTGATATCAATCCTCTATTTAATCCCATGGCTGTAACAGAAATTAAATTCGTATTCGACAAAACCACTAAAGGCGTAGTTGTAATAGACGATATTGGCTTCCGTAAAGGATGCAGCGAATAATGATTTGAATCGTCTTTTATTAATTGAGCAGGTATTTGTTTGTGTATGAAGATACCATTGCAATTGGTTAGTGGATTCAAATATTGGTGTTATAATATATATGAAACCATACAAAATCAAGGTAAAATATTAATCCTAAACAATTCAAAAAATGAAATCACAGATTAACATCAAATCAATCATGGTTATTGCTCTGATGGTTCTGGTAACCCATTCGTTATTTGCCCAGATTAGAGGTAACCAGAATCCGGTCAGGAAGAGCAGGAGTGTGAGTACATTCCACAGTATTGTTATGGAAGATGGCATTGATGCGTACATTCAGCAGGGCAGTTCACAGAACCTGGAAATAGAAACCGATGAAAACCTGCATGAATATTTGAAAACAGAAGTTAACGGAGGCGTACTTAGGATCTATTTTGACAGGGAAGTGTGGAACAGGAAAGTATCCAGAGCCTATATTACGTTTGTTGATTTAAAACTTCTGACAGTGTCCGGAGGAGGTGATATTAAATCTTCGGGTAATGTCAAGGTCGGGGATATAGAAATTACATTAAGTGGAGGTGGCGATCTGGATTTTGGACTTGAGGCCAAAAACCTGGAATGCCGTATAAGCGGAGGAGGTGATGCAAAAATCGTGGGAAAAGCGGAAGCTGTTGTTATTAATATTTCCGGTGGCGGGGATCTCGATCTGGGAGCTGAGGCAGGTACTTTTGATGGGACCATCTCCGGCGGTGGTGATGCTGATATTGCTCTGGGAGCTGCAACAAAAACAGTGAAGTTAAATATCTCAGGTGGTGGTGATCTTGATCTGGGAACCGAAGCAAAAAATGTTACGATAGGTATTACCGGAGGAGGTGATGCTGATGTTGTTGCCGGCACCCATGTAGAGGAAGCAAAGATCACTATCAGTGGTGGTGGTGATCTGGATATTGCCACAGAAGCCCGGAATCTTAATATCCAGGTATCAGGCGGGGGAGATACATATGCTACGGGATCGGCAGAAAATCTGGTAGCAGAGATAAAAAGTGGCAGTGATCTGAGTGCAGATGCACTTGTGGTCACCAATGCAAAAATAGATCTTACAGGTGGCTCATCTGCCAGATTAAATGTGACGGGAACCCTTGAGGTAGATGCATCAGGAGGAGGCAATGTATATCTTAAGGGCAATCCACAGATAAAAACTTCAAATCTCTCGGGAGGATCAAAAATCATAAATAAATAAACCACCCGGAATACAAACTTCTGCTTGAACAGATATTTTAAACAAAGAGAAACTTATGGCAGGTATATGCTGATTAAGACAGAAATAATGTATTTGTAAATTAACACCCTGTGAAGATCGGCGAATCAATTTGTATGAGACCTGTCAGCCTTTAGGTGGAATCTTGTCAGCCTGAAGCTGATCCGAGGAATATACTATTCTTTCCGAAATAGGACGTTGATATTTGAATCGTTAGAGTATAAATGGAATAATAGCTTTTCTATTGCGTGGATAATCTTCAAACTTTTCTTTGTACCATTTGTGATGATCCAGGGCCCTGGGCACGAGGTTGATCAAAGTCCATAGCGCAAAAGCAAGAGCTGCAGGGCTCCAGCACATCAATGCAAATCCTGCCCATTCAATGATCTCACCAAGAAAATTAGGGCAGGAGATATAGTGGAACAATCCTCCTACCGGAATTGTATAACCGTTAACTGAATTTTTCCGGAGAGACAACAGTATTTCATCCGATTTGATATTAATATAAATCCCGCTAAGAAACAGAACACATCCAGCAATGAACCGTGGATCTGTCAACCAGGATGTATCATATACAGGATGGACGGAACTAAAGTAATATCCGTTAATAAACCCATTCATCATATTAAATATCAGTGCAAAAAGAATGATAACCACGGGCATGGGTTTATTCCTTGTTTTGGTCCGGAGCGGGTAAACGATTGAGCGGTTTGTATAATGAAAGACCCAGAGGATAATAAAGATCCAGATTATCCCGGAGAGCTGATGTTCGCCAGTAAGTGAGAATACCAGAAAGATAATTAAAGCGGGCAGTTCCATAATGATCCAGCCGGCACGGTTGGGAATGACAGGCCCCCATCCTTTGCGGGTATGCCTGCCATACGGTGCAGGGATCTTCAGCAGAACGGGGAATAGAAGAATACCGAAACTTATCCAGATATATACCAGGTTGTAAAAATGATTCGCTGTCATAAATAACCGTTGTTTTTGAACCATTCAATGGTATCCTTCAATGTTTCTTCTATCGGCCGTGGGTCATAACCAAGTTCCTTCCTGGCTTTATCACAGGAGATCATACGATGGCTGTGTTTAATGATATCAAGGGATTCGGAAGTATATAATGGTTCAGCATGTCGCAACCAGGCATAAGCCTTCAGAAAAGGTACGCCCAACTCAGCCAGCCAGTATGGCAGAACGGTCCAGTCATTTTTTGTATTATAATATCTGGAAATAATTTTAACAAGATCAGGCAGGGCAACCCATTTGCCAGATAAAAGATAACGTTCTCCCGCTCGTCCTCTATCAATAGCTGATACCGTCCCGGATACAATATCACGGACATCCACCCAATCATAACCACCTGCTACCAGCCCGGGAAGTTTATTTTTACAGATCTGGATTATTGCTCTCCCCATTAATGAAGGAGCAAAATCGTATGGGCCAACAACAGAAGTCGGATTAATGATTAAACCATCAAGTCCATCCCTGATAGCTTCCATGACAATCTGCTCACTGAGTGCTTTTGACCGGTTATAAAGGATGTGATCATTCAGTGCAAGCATCCTGGATTCGTCCAGTATCTCATCAAAAGGTTCCTGTACCAGTGCATGTATTGAACTGAAATGAATGAACCGTTTGACAGGAATTTTCTTCAGGATATCAAGCAGATTCCTGGTACCATCTATATTTATTGCAAGCAAATCACGGTCAGCCACTCCCCTGATTGAAATAGTTGCTGCAAGATGAATCACTACATCTGAACCGTCCACAAGTAATTCAAGTGACTTTTTATCCAGAAGGTTTCCGGAAACCTTCTCCAGTGGAATACCTTCAAGACTCTTTTGTGTACGGTTAATCAGGACCCTTACTGAATGACCTGAGGCAATGAACCACCTGCATAAATTGGATCCGATATGCCCGCTTCCCCCTGTAATAGCAATATGCATATGCAAAAACTTATTAAAAACTGTGAAAGGTAATAATTTTTGGTTGTAATTAATATTTTCCCCGTAGGAGGATTCTAAGACAATATCATAATTGCATTATATAATCCCGGGAAAATTACTTACTATTTTTCTACCTGATTTCTGCAGATTGAACCACTGATTTGCGCAGATATTTACTTTAAGCAAAAAAATATGCGAAAATCTGCGTAAGAATCTGCGCTAATCTGCGAGAACTTATCTATGTATGAATAAATGGGATCGTTTTAATACAAATCCGGAGGGATGCATATAAATTGATCTGGGAGAAGGTGGAATAATTAATGAACAGGGTCGATAAATAAATTTCGCCTTGATTCTTTTCTTTTATTTTCAAGTTGCTCAAAAGAAACAGGCTGAATAGCTTTTTTCAGGGTTGGCATATGTTCCTGCCCAACGATTGCTTCAACGGCCTTATAAAAAACCTGGTCATTGAAATCACCAAATGGTACTGCATGTATCAGGTCATCCTCAACCTGAATATCCACTGACAGGCCCTCATCAAAATCAGTATATCCGTCAGCGTTAGCGTATTTCATTACAACAGGAACAAGTGCATAGTTGTGCCTTGGGGAATCGTCCGTATCAGGTATGATCCAGGCACCGGTATATTTACCATAGGTGTTCTGACCTACCAGAATGACTTCCATATAAGGATACAAACCTGAAATGGTAAACTCACAGGCAGACGCTGTCCCCTTTGTAGTCAGGAAATATATTCTGTTGAAATTAATATTCTGCGGATTATCAGGAAACTTGAGTACCAGATTTTCGGAATTGGGACCTTCATGTTGCAGGAAATAATTTCTGTACAGACTGTTGTATTCAAAACGTACGAGTACTTCATGATTCAGGACAACCCTGGCAGGTGCAATTGCAGAGGCCAGAAATCCTGCTGCATCAAGATCACCACCGGGATTATAACGCAAATCAACAATCAGGTCAGTAATACCTGAGACGGAAAAAGTATCAAAAATATTCCCAAGGGTACTCAGATATTCATTGGATTTTCCTGCTGTAAATTCAACATAAACAAGATAACCGATCTTGTGATTTTCAATTTCTTTAATTTCATAATAAATAGCCGGATCAAGGGCAAGAACTTCGGCAGTCATGCTTAATTTAATATCGGTCTTGGCAATTCCGTCGTCCATCAGCTCCCCAAGAGTAACAGTCTGAATTTCAGAGCTATATAAAGTGTAATAATTATTAATATCAAGGTCTATCCCGTTAATTGAGACAATAATATCCCCTCTTTTAAGGCCCGCAAGATCTGCCGGGGATCCGGGGAATATATATTCAACAATAATAAAAACCCCATCGGTATTTGAAAAACGGCCGAATGCCGGCGAATACCCCATCGATTTACCAACTCCATAATACTGATTCATCAAGCCTTCATAATCATCATCAAGCCACGAAAAGCGATCTTTTGTGTAAAGGAGTTTTTTGAAAAAATTCTCCGGATCCAGTTCTTCATCAGGATTAAGATTCTGGGGGATGTAAATGCTCCAGAAATATACTTGGTTCATCACATCCCATATCCAGTTATTGATATATTTTATTTCTTCACTTATTCCATCATCATTACCACCCGGCCCAGGGAGATCTTTCTCGCAGCCAGACAGTAGAATTAAAAACACATAAACAGTCAGAATGAATAAAAACGATTTCTTCATTAAAGTCATTCTTTTAAAGATCTTTTTCCTTGCATGGACCTGGATTTATCTCTGCCATGGGTAGCAATTAACCATAAGATACATACGTTAAATGACTGGAGTCAGGAAAATAATAAATACGATTTTATACATATTTTAAAGCAATCCTTTTGCACGACATATTCCAGCATAAGAATAAGCAAATGTAGAAGAAATTTAGATAAGCTATAATAAAAAAAGGTAATCTTCTGAGGGTGCTGAGATGAAAAAAAGAGGAATGGAAAAATGTGACTTTAATTTTTGTTTCCGGCTCACTTATTTTTAATTCAGGATTTCTCAGCATTTTTTCAAGTATTATTCTTACTTCAGGAAAAAATATATTTCGTTTTCCTCAATACCATTTATAAAACCTTAAACCGATCAGGAAACAGCATATTCCCAGACCGGCCAGTATAGCAGAATTGCCAGCTACCTGCAAGAGTCCTGCTCCTTCAATAAAAACGCTTCGGACAGAATCTGCCATCATTGTAAGGGGCATTTTTTTAATGATGGGAATAGCAAAATCTGGAAAGTTATGGTAGCTGAAAAAGATTCCTGAAAGTATCATCATGGGCATTGTGACGACATTGATCAATCCCGTGCCGATTCTTGAGTTTGCAGTTCGTGATGAAATAAGAATTGCCAGGCCACTGAAACAGATATTACCGGCCAGGAAAATAGTAATCAAAGCAAAAATGGTTCCCTGTACAGCGATGTTGAAATATAAATAAGAGAATGTGTATAAAAGTGTTGCTTCAATTATTGTGATAGACAACCTTGCGATGAAGAAAGAGATCAGGAACTCGGATTTCAGCATTGGTGTGGCCACCATCCTGCGCATCAGTTTTTTCGACCGCATCTCTATCAGCGCATAACTGATTCCCCAGAGAAGGGAATTCATAACCCCGAGAGCGATCAATCCCGGGATTAAAAAATCGATATATCGGTTACCTTTCTGGGTAAGCGGATTAATAGAAGCAGCCTCATACTCCATCTCGTGATTGTTCATGAATGATGAGAGCATGATAAACAACATTTTTGCCTGTGGATTAACGGGATCGAAAAAATATTCTATACTATCGGGGTACTCTTTGAGGATCATATTGACCTGTCCCCTTTTGAGCATCAATATAGCCTCATCCCAGTCAGTGAGGTTGAACCTGAAGGCGGTCTTGCCGAGTTTGTCGGCAATAATTGTTTTTTCATAGCAGACCAGCTCTTTTCCATCTTCCTCCTTTCTAACAATCCGGGTGTCACTTAAAAATTCCCTAAAGGGAGCATATTTTGTTATTGGACTTTGGATGAGTGCAACCTGCTGAACCAGTTCACTCTGTTTTGAGAATGCTATCCCGAGCACCCAGGCGATAGCTACCGGGAATATGATCGACCAAAACAGGATTCCAGGCTCACGGATAAATTCCCTGTAATGAATAAGTATCAGTTGTATAAACGAATTGCGTCTCAGCATAAACTCCAGTTTAATCTGTCAACCTTCTTCCTGTAAGTGAAACAAAGAGGTCATCAAGGGTCATTTTACGGCATTCCAGCCCGATGATTTTATGATTATCCGGATCTGCCCTGTCAAGTATGTCCGGCAGAGCCTGAAGGATCTCAGTTACCAACAATGTAACCTTTTTCCGGTAGGGATCCCAGTTTAATTTTTTAAACCAGGGATAATTGTTCAGGTTCAATGTTTCAGGATCTCCATCAACAATGAATTCAATAATTTCATCACTCTGGTTCACCGTAAGCAGTTCTTCCAGTGTTCCCAGAGCCAGAATTTTTCCTTTATCCATAATTACGATCCTGTCGCAGAGAAAGGATGCTTCCTCCATATAGTGTGTGGTGAGTATCATGGTAGTGTGCTCATTCTTTTTAAGGTCCAGGAGTATGTCCCAGATTTCCCGCCGGCCATTGGGATCCAGCCCACTTGTTGGTTCATCGAGCAGCAGTATTGAAGGAGAATTCATCAGGGCGATTCCCAGGGCCAGTCGCTGGCGCTGTCCTCCTGAAAGATTTACGGTATAAGCCTTTCTCTTATCCTGCAGCCGTACGAGTTCAAGAATCTCTTCAATCCTGCCTTCACCAATACCATAGAAACTGGCAAAAAGCCTTAACGTTTCTGAAGTTGTCAGCTTATCAATAAACCTGGTTTCCTGTAAAGAAATTCCAAGGATGCGGCGAAGGAAATGTTCATTGCCTTTCCAGTGCCTGTTCATGATTAAAATCTCCCCCGTGTCCGGCTTTTGGAGTCCCTCGATCATTTCAACAAGAGTGGTTTTACCTGCACCATTCGGGCCAAGTAGAGCCAGGAATTCACCCTGTGGGATCGACAGGTCAATACCATCCACAGCCTTCACGTCCCTGAAGTACTTTCTGACACCGGTAATCTGTATGACAGGATCTTTATCCAAGGTGCTGTATAAAATAACTGCAAAAGAAACAAAAATACCCGGGAATTGTTGCAGGGGAAAAAGAAAATTTGAACAGCAAAACCGGGTAATTTGGTTCCTGGTTCCTGGTGGATCGGTGCCTGGAGTGGGGGTAAAAGGTTGCTTGTTCCTGGTTCCTGGCAGGCGAGAACCTGGAGTGGGGGTAAAGGATTCACTGTTCCTGTTTCTCGATGGGTATGGGAATAATGGTTCCCGGTGGTCGGTAATTTAAGACAAAGAGCGTGGGTGTGAATTAAATGATGTGGACAGATGACTGAATCGAAGGCCTTATGGTTCCAGACTGCACATTACAACAGGCTCACTTTACGGTAGTCTTACAATATGCAAAAATCAATTAATATGAGATTTATTTTTAAAAGATTTTTAAATTTATTCAGAGAATAAAATAATGAGAAAACTGATTATTCTTCTTCTTTTCTCCCAAATGTTTAAATATTCAGCAGCACAGGATATAGATTCTATTATTGATGTCCGTGACAGTCAGATTTATAAGATCGTAACAATCGGACAGCAATTCTGGATGCAGGAGAACCTGAATTTTGGAGTAAGAATCGCCGGAGGAATTAACCAGGCCAATAATAGTGTGATTGAAAAATACTGTTACAATAATAATGAGAGCAATTGTAATGTATATGGCGGATTATATCAGTGGGATGAGGTGATGGATTATAGTCCTTCCGACACAGGGAATCCGGGTGTAATCCGTGGAATATGCCCATTTGGATGGCATATCCCAACAGATGATGAGTGGAAAGAACTTGAAAAATATCTTGGAATGACGCAGGCTGAAGCTGATCTGGAAAATACATGGCGGGGAACCGGTGTTGGAACAAAACTGGGATCAGGTGGCACATCAGGTTATAATGCACTTTATTCAGGACGGGTTTCATCCTCCGGATCTTTTTCATTATTAAATGAATATGAATATGTATGGACATCGACTGAATATGATGACTACGCCTGGAGAAGATGCTTGAATAAATATGCAAATGATGTAGGAAGATGGAACACTTTTCTTAAAAGTTACGGATTTTCAGTACGTTGCATCATAGATACCTCACAATTCAGCTATTTATCTGCACTGGATAGGAATTTCAGAACAATCTCAAAAATGGAATTTACTGATGAAAAAATCGCAGATACACTAGTCCTGGTAAATTCATCTGCAGGGAAAATAATCAACATAACTTCTATTAATACTACTACTTCATCATTTAAAGTCAATACGTCTTCGTCTGTTATACCACCGGGTGACAGTCTTTTTCTGTATATCACATTGAATGCAGTTGAGACAGGTATACATTATACAGATACTCTGTTTATTGAAAGTGATGATCCATATAAATCAACCTTGATAATACCATTAAAAGGTTATCTGGAGCCGGTTATTGCAGATATTTGCATAATAACCGTTGATACTGTATCAGGAAAGAATCTTATAGTCTGGGAGAAAGATCCTTACGCAGGGACTGCTTTTTATAATATTTACAGAGAAGGTTCAATTATAGGGCAATATGATTTGATTGGAACCAGGACATACAATGAATTAAGCATATTCACAGATTCTACTTCCATGCCTGCAGCCAGGACTTATCGTTATAAAATCACGGCTGTGGATACCGTTGATCATGAATCTCCCAAGAGCCCATATCATCGACCTTTACTCCTTTGCTATAACGGTACATACGAAGGAGTACATTTACACTGGGTAGAATATGAAGTAGAAGGAAAATTAATGGATTTTGAAGCGTATGAACTATACAGGGGTTTTGATCCGAATTCTTTAACTAAAATATCTGAAATACCAGCTGATGTGGAATCTTATACAGATACAGATTCAATTGCCCAAAAGAAGACTTGTTATTACCGGCTTGCTGGTAAAATCACTACTCCATGTTGTCCCACGATTAACAAGAAATTTGATATCGTGTTTACCCATACATTTTCCAATATAGAGGATAACAAGCTATGCGCGGGATGTGATGTCACACCCCCAACTGTTCCTGATGGATTACAGGCAACCGTTAATGGAAATATAATCACCCTGTTCTGGAACTCATCAGTTGATGACAGTGGAGTTGAAAAATATAATATCTATAATGAGAATCACAACAAAATCGCAACTGTTTATGATACAACTCATGTTTTTACCGGGTTAGAATATGACTCGACATATTATTTTTTGATTACAGCGGTCGATTTATCGGGAAATGAATCGGGAGAAAGCAGTATGATTAGCGCAACCACACATGAAATAACCGGTATAAATGATTTTATACAAAGTCAGATTATAATTTATCCAAATCCTTTCAACAGATCCACAACTCTTCGGTGGAATAATCCGGAAGGTAATGCATATACACTTTATATCACTGATCTTTCCGGCAAGGTATACAGGGTTGTGGAGGACATTAATACATCGGAATATGTATTGAAAAAAGGAGAATTACCTTCCGGATTATACCTGATAGAACTCAGGGGATCTGAAATTTACAGGGGGAAGATTATCCTCAACTCTAACTCACATTAATCAGGAACCAAGAACCAGCAACCAGGAACCATAAAAACCGGCTGCATGCAGCCGGTTTTTATGGTGGGACGTACTGGAATCGAACCAGTGACCTCATGCCTGTCAAGCATGCGCTCTGAACCAACTGAGCTAACGCCCCAAAATTTCCATAAAATTACGAAATTAAGATTAAACCGGAATTCTAAACTTTCAATAGATCTGTAAAATTCGAAATATCGAAATTCCTAAAGATGAAATTTAAAAAGAAAACACACTCACGTTAGTTTTTGTTTTTTAATTTCGGATTTCGATTTTCGTTTTTATTTCGTATTTCGCATGTTTCGAATTTCGAATTTAATACAATCTCAATGTTACACTAGCCACTGAAGATTTTAAATGCCTTTCAATGCGACCTTCTCATCTGTACTTTGAATATATTTCTTTGCTTTATCAGTCCTGAATTGCCAGCAAACAGATATATAAAACATATTAAGTCTGGTATAATCAGAGAAACTCACACTACTCTGACCGAGATCGGGACCCGTATAATCCAGGTTCAGAAAATCTCCCAGGTAGTATTTGAATTTCAGATTAAAACCTTTTGGAAACTGAATTCCGGCAAATACAGAAGGGACAAAAAGTTCGGTTTTGTTACTGAACCATTCTGTGTCTTTAATTTTGGTACCTTTCCTGTCATTACTATACCACCTTTTCCCTTTATAATGGAATAACAATTCATATTCACCACCGCCGAAAATGTACAGGTGATTTTTAAAAGAACCAAGCTTTAAAGCAATTGGCACCCCCAGTGTATAGGAACGACGAATTGTTTTCTGCGGGATATCTTCATCATATATGAATCCTACATTCCTGATGGCCAGGCCGGTATAAAATCCCAGGTTATCGATAATATCGAAATGGTAATATTGCCCCCAGTGAAAAAAACAGGTAAATCTCGGGGGAGTATTGGTAACATTTGAATTGGCCAGTTCAACATCAGCAAACTGGAATATTAAAGCCCCGCTGGTAACGGGATAGACTTTCTGTGCATCTATATCTATAGAAATGAATAATACACAAACAATTAGAAGAACGGTATGTCTTTTCATATTCAATTTTTTATTTGACAAAACTAAAAATTTTTTTACACCGGTCAGGTTTCTTTTTTGAATGTTTCGATACTCGATTTTATTTCGTATTCCGCAAATTTCGATTTTCGAATTTTACTCATCCGATTCTCGATTTTAACCCACCTGTTCTTCAACGAGCCTGTTGAATTGATCCATTAACAGCCTTAAAACTTTATTCGAAACACCAAAATTAAGATGATCAATTATGGCAATTGGTAATACCTTCGGTGATGTACCGGTCAGAAAGGCAGCATCATATTCTTTCAGGTTATTCACATGAATATCTTTTTCAATGACGGCAAGATTATTTTTTTTACAAATCAACAGCACGTATTTCCTGGTAATACCGGGCAGAACTTTGTCAGCAGGAGGTGTATAAACCTTATCATGACGGATAGTGAAAAAATTTGCCCTGCTGGCTTCTGTGATAAGGTTGTTTTCATCAACCAGCAATACCTCATAAACATGCTTCTTCTGGATTATCTCATTAACATCAGCGCGGAAACCCGGCTGCCAGATCTTTTTATTAGGATCTTCACGGATAAAGGGATAGGTTATCACCTTTACACCATATTCATAATCACTGTGATTTGGATACAGGTGTGGGACAAAATAGGCCAAAAAATGATGTTTCTTTCCATTGATGAAATTAAATACGATTTTGACGGTTCCTTCAGAGATTCTGTTCAGGTCGGGAAGCCTCCTGATCATTTCGGAGATTTCGTCTTCCGAATACCAGATGTTCAACCGGGCGAGCCGGGAAGAATTTATCAGACGTTTGATATGATCATCTGCAAATAAAAATTTACCTCTGATAACACGAATCACCTCGTAGAGTGAGATTCCCTCATTAATCAGGACAGGATGAAAATGCTCGCAATCCGCAACCCTGCCGTCAAGTATGAACTTACTATATATGCATTCTTTCATGAAGGATATAAAAGGACATGAAATTATTTCATGAAAAACTTCTTAAAGACCCATGAAAAAAACTTCGTGGTAGTTCCCTGCTGTAAAGTCTAAATTTGTTAAATGGTTTGAACAAATTTAAACTTTTTACAGAGGAAAGATAGAAATTTAAGTTCAGGATTTATTTGCTCAACCCAATCCTGGATTATGATGTATGAGTATCTTCCTGACTGATACCTTGAAGAGGATTATTTAAGGTATGGCTTCTTCAGGGCCAATTTCATTTCCAATCTGATAACCTGTCCATTCTTTCTATCTTCATACTCTTGTCCCGATACCCTTCGACTCCAGGAATGGCAGTAGTCTGTAATCTCATCGCCATTTCTTGAATGCCCGCAAAACAATGGCATCCGCCTCAGGCGGATTACCAGCTTTCCTGTACCTGCATTCTTGCGAACTTATAATCCTTGGTTAATAATAATGGGGCAAACTCAGCAAACAAATAAAAATTTATTTTGTAATATATTGAATATGAATTAACTTTGGTTAAATATTGATAAATTTATCTGGTGCAACCAAACACCTGGTTTGAGAGTCTTCAGAATCCAAAAGTTGCACAGAATCATGAATTTATTTATATTGTGTTGGTTTTTGGAATACCAGGGTTAATAAAAGCCTAAAAGAGATGGGTAATAAACTTATTTTTTTTGTTGATGATGATAAGATGATCCTGAATCTGCTTGAATATACTTTTAAGAGCAGGCAGGGGATTGATGTTAAAACATTCTTCTCAGGAGAAGAATGCCTTCAGCATATGCATCTTAAGCCGGATCTGATTGTACTTGACCACCTTTTCCCTGAAAACAAAGGTCAATTGAGTGGATTGGAAACACTTAAAAAGTTAAGAAAAGCTGATCAGAAGGTGACTGTGATTGTTCTTTCAGCCCAACAAGATGAAAAACTGATCCCGGAATTTCTCAAGAACGGTGCAAAAAAATATATATCCAAAGACGACTATTTCATAGATGACCTGATCGAATCAATTGAGGCAGAAGTTGAAAGTTAATTCCTTCCTTTTTACACTGTCCCGCGATTGATATCAAGAGTTTTAATTTTAATAAATTAATTGGCATCATTCCTTTGAAGGATTTTCAAAACTCCTTTATATTACTCCAGCTATTTAACCCCTCCTCTATGCTCCGTGCCCCATGTTCCACGCCCTATGCTCTTAATTTGGGAATTAATCCTTTTGTATATCCATTATAATTTTTACTTTTGCACGATTAAATTTGAAGGATGTGGGAGGATTAAGGAAATATTCTATTCCTTTCAAAGGATTAGTGGATGGACAGCACGGATTCAGATTTGAAATTGACAAGACATTCTTTGATGAGTTTGATTCATCGGAAATTAAAACAGGTAAATTAACGGCAGAGATCAACCTGTTGAAGGAACCACAACTTCTGGAAATAGAGTTTGTAATCCATGGAGTAGTTGATGTGATATGCGATCGTTGCCTGGATAATTTCGGGCTTCAGATTCAATATAAAGGAAGCCTGTTTTTTAAATTTGGAGAAGTAAACAGTGAACTGACGGATGAAATCATCCTTCTTTCAGGCGGACAAACTGAAATAAATGTTGCTCAATATCTTTATGAATTTATTCATCTATCACTTCCCTATACAAAAGTACACCCGGTTGTTGATGGTATCAGCGGGTGTGATCCGGACATGATTGAAAAGCTGGATGCATTAAGCATAAAGGGATCAGTTACAGAAGACAGTGACCCCAGATGGGATATACTGAAAGAAATAAATAATAAAAATTAAATTATAAATGGCACATCCAAAACATAAAACATCCAAGCAAAGAAGAGATAAAAGACGAACACATTATAAGGCCAAAGAACCTACTCTGGCTACATGCCCGACTACCGGAACAGTTCACCGTTACCACCGGGCATATTATGTGGATGGCAACCTCTATTACAAAGGCAAACTTGTGATGGAGGAAGAAGTAAAAAAATAATTGAATTTCAACTCCTTCGTCTCTCGCATGCAGTGTGGTAAGCACATTATAAGTTGCCTTTTATCTGAACGAACCATTCAAAACGTACTGTTGGTATGTGTCCATAGGCCCTGTTTTGAATCGTCGGTTTGGAGTCATAAAAAAACAGCCGGGAATAATAGGACTAACCCGCAGGAATATCTATCCTGACGGGTTTGTTTATAATTATTAATTAATAACTGAATATTTTATCCAATGTCAAAGATCAAAGCAGCTATAACAGGTATTAATGCTTTTCTTCCGGATTACAGGCTAACGAACGATGAATTGAGTACAATGGTAGATACCAGCGATGAATGGATCATGCAGCGGATTGGGATCAAGGAAAGAAGAATTATGAAAGACCCTGATAAAGCAACCGCCTATATGGGGACAAAAGCCGTTAAGGGTCTCTTGGAAAAAACAAATACGCGGCCGGAAGAAATAGAATTACTGATCACTGCTACGATTACACCGGATATGATTTTTCCAACAACATCCAATCTCATTGCATATAAAGCTGGATTAAAGAACGCATGGACTTATGATATGCTTGCTGCCTGTTCCGGTTTCCTTTTCGCACTGCAGACAGGAGCAGCATTCATTGAAGGAGGGTATAAAAAGATTATTATTGTTGGTGCTGATAAGATGTCCGCCATAACGGATTATTCAGACCGCACAACCTGTCCTTTGTTTGGAGATGCTGCAACGGCTGTTCTGCTCGAACCAACTTCAGAAGATGTTGGGGTTATGGATCATATTTTCCATACAGACGGATCAGGAGGTAAACACCTGTACCTGAAAGCAGGAGGATCATTACATCCCGCTTCACATGAAACAGTTGAAAAAAGAGAACATTTTGTGTACCAGGAAGGACAGGCCGTATTCAAATTTGCAGTATCAAGGATGGCTGATGTTTCGGTTGAAATCATGAAAAAACATGGTATATCACCGGATGAGCTAACCTATCTTGTCCCTCATCAGGCTAATATGAGGATTATTGAAGCTGTTGCCCGACGAATGGGCTTAATAAAAGAAAAAGTAATGATAAATATTCAGAAATATGGCAACACCACTGCTGCGACGATCCCTCTGTGCCTCTGGGAATGGGAGGATAAGTTACGCAAAGGAGACAAACTGGTCCTTTCAGCATTTGGTGGGGGATTTACCTGGGGAGCAGTATATATCAAATGGGCCTATGATCACGTATCGTGAATTGGTTCGTTGGTAAATTGGTTTATTTGTGTATTGGTAAGTGTGGGTGAAGAGTGTGGAGTTTGACATGGAGCTGGGGAAAAGGTAGAAGCCAAATGATTTTTGTTTTGCATGATCTGTAGTAGGATTTGCAAAATACCAGCCTTGACCATGACAAGTTTACATGAAAATATTCTTGGAATACCACTTTGGATAATCCTTATAAATACGCAAGTAAGCTGATATACTAACAAACGATTTAACCAATAAACCAATTAACCAATAAACAAAAATTAATATCTTTGGATTTCTTAAAAGCTTGTAAGAAATCTGAATAATTGAAATAATAGAAATACGATGGCCAAAAATAATCATGAAACTGAAGCAAACGGGATTAATATCATTGGAGTAGGGACTGAAATAAAAGGTGATATTATCTCAAATGGCGACATACGTGTAGATGGCAGCCTGGCAGGGAAACTTTCAACAAAAGGTAAAGTCGTAATAGGTGTTACAGGAAAAATAAGAGGTGAAATAAATTGTAAGAACTCAGATGTCGAAGGTTATATAGAAGGCAAGATTACTGTTGTACAGTTATTATCTTTAAAAGCCACTTCCCAGATTCTTGGAGACATCGTTGCTACCAGACTGGCCATCGAACCCGGATGCAGATTTACAGGTAATTGTGATATGAATGCCGGGACCATACCTAATGAAGAAAAACAAAAGGACGAAAAAGAAGAAAAATCAGTTGTCAGGGCTGAATAATTATGTCAAATATTCCACCCTGGCATTTCAGATGATAGCCATTATCCTGCTGGGTGTTTTTGGAGGTATTCAGCTTGACAAAGTAGTACCCATGGAATTCCCGCTGTTCACTGTTCTTTTTACTGTTCTTTCAGTGATTCTATCAATGTATTATGCCATAAAAGACCTGATTTAGATGAAATAATTTAATCAAATGGTCGTCTTCCCCACCCATCTTAAAAAATTTATCACTCTCCTGATTATTCTCACTATCACGATCTTCACCGCCGGGATGATCATATTTCATACAACTTTAAAAGAATATTATTTTACCGGGTTTCCAATTCTGCCATTTTTCTTTTTTGGTATTACCCTTTTCATTCATATGCATCTTCTTAGAATAAGCAGGGGAGATATTAAAAAATTTACACCCCGGTTTATCGGTACAACAGGAATAAAAATGATTATATATTTTGCACTTATTGCATTATATTTACTCATTGATAGACGTAACCCGGTTTCATTTCTTATTTGTTTTCTTGTCATGTATCTCTTGTATACCATTTTTGAGATTGTATCAGTCTTACAATATTTAAAAACAAATAAATAACCAGGTGAAGAATTATCCTTAAGAGGTTCATATTTAACCTGATATGTCAGTTAATCAGCAAAATTAATTTATTGAAGTTTGCAAAGCCACAACCTGGCACATGAATAAAAATAATCTCTAAGTATGTAATTGTTTCAGTTTCAGAATAGGTTAAAAGCTGATAGTTTTTATTATTTTTAGAATTTAAATTAAGACACATTTGTGAAGGTTTTAAGAAAAATATTATCCTATTGTCTGGGTGCGATTTTCTTTTTTATAATTATTGCTGCCCACCCGCAACAACATGAACCTGAACAACAAACTGGACAACCTGAAGAACATTTTACTTCCGGTGAACACGATGAAACATCCGGAGAGGAAGCTTTTGTGCCCGGTGAATTCATACTCGAGCATATTGGAGATGCATACGAATGGCACATTCTTTCTTACAGGAATTTTCATCTGACCCTGCCATTACCGGTTATTGTCTTCAGTCAGACCAAAGGATTAAATATATTTCTGTTCAGTAAATTACATCATGGTCATGACACTTACAATGGGTTCAAATATGAAACAGCAGGTGAAAATGAAGGCAAGGTAGTAGAGATCCTTGAGGATGGCACCACTGAACGGCCATTTCTGGACATTTCCTTTACAAAAAATTGTTTTGCAATCCTGGTATCGGTTCTCCTGATGCTCTGGGCTTTCATCTCTGTTGCAAAAGCATACCGACAAAGACCTGGAAAAGCTCCAAGGGGCCTTCAAAACTTTGCTGAACCTATCATTATATTTATACGGGATGAAATTGCAATTCCTTCCATAGGTAAACAGAAATACGAAAGATTTCTCCCATTCCTGCTTACAATTTTCTTTTTTATCTGGATCAACAACATGATGGGGCTGATCCCGATATTACCCGGCGGAGCTAATGTTACAGGGAATATTACGGTGACTATGTTACTCGCTATCTGTACTTTCACCATTACCGCAATCAATGGTAACAGGAATTACTGGAAACATATCTTCAATCCACCTGGCGTTCCATGGTGGCTGAAAATCCCATTACCCCTGATGCCAATCATTGAAGTTGTTGGCATGATTACAAAACCGTTTGTGTTAATGGTCCGTCTTTTTGCCAATATAACAGCAGGACACATTATTGTACTGGGCTTTTTCAGCCTTATATTTATTTTCGGACAGATGCAGGTGTTTTTGGGTTATGCTGTTTCACCCATTACTATCATTTTTACCATTTTTATGACTTTTCTTGAGTTGTTGGTAGCCCTGATCCAGGCATACGTATTTACCTTGCTGTCGTCGTTGTATTTTGGGATGGCAACTGAAGAACATCATTGATGAAAGATAAAAGATAAAAGGAAAAAGATAAAAGATAATAATCAGCTACTAATTTTCATTTTAAAACGAAACGTTATGACTACTATGATGGTTTTGTTACAGATTGCTGAATTAGCCAAGTTTGGTGCCGCGCTTGGTGCAGCGGGTACAGCCATTGGGGCTGGCCTGGGAATTGGGAGGATTGGTGGCACCGCGATGGAAGCTATTGCACGACAGCCTGAAGCTGCCGGTGATATACGATCGAATATGATCGTATCTGCCGCGCTGATCGAAGGGGTTGCCTTCTTTGCAGTGGTCGTCTGTCTGCTCATCCTCTTTATAGGATAAGGGATGTATTGCTGTACGGCCAGTTATAATTGCTGGCCGTGCAGCAACTTTATGAATCATAAAAAGTTAAAAAAATGGAACTGATAACTCCCGGAATAGGATTGCTTTTCTGGATGCTGCTCATGTTTGGGATTGTCCTGTGGCTCCTGAAAAAATTTGCATGGAAACCCATTATGAATGCTTTGAAAGAGCGTGAGATGTCCATACAGGAAGCATTGATGTCGGCAGATAATGCCAGGAAAGAAATGGAAAAACTTCAGGCCGATAATGAAAAAATTATGGCTGAGGCGCGAGCCGAAAGAGACACAATTATCAGGGATGCCAAACAGGCAAAGGATAAAATGGTCAATGAAGCAAAAGAACAGGCTTCCGATGAAGCCAGAAAAATTATCCAGGCTGCAAGGATAGAAATAGCAAATGAGAAAACAGCAGCCATCAACGAAATTAAAAACAAAGTTGCTGAAATATCTATCCAGATCGCAGAGAAAATACTAAGGGAGAAACTTGCGGACAGTAAAAAGCAGAAAGAGATGATAGAAAAATTAATTAAAGAGATAAAACCTAATTAACCTTTATCCTAAAATTGAATTAGCAGAACAGGATATATGAATAACGGCAAAATATCGGTCAGGTATGCGAAGGCACTGATAATGAGCGCAAAAGAGCAAAAACTCCTGGATCCAGTAAGAAAGGATATGGAATTATTACTCAAGACACTCAGAGCAGTGCCTGAACTGCTACAATTATTGGAAAGTCCTGTTGTGGAACCGGCACAAAAACTGAAGGTAATGAATGCGATTTTCTCCAGTAAAACGGAAGCCTTGACACTTTCATTTATTAAGCTTGCAATTACCAATAATCGTGAAGAATATCTTCCGGGCATGGCAAGGATGTATATCGATCTTTATAAACAGGAAAAAGGAATTAAGCAGGCCTTTGTGACAACAGCTGTACCAGTCGAAAAGGAAATAAGAACTGCAATTATTAACATGATTAGGAAAGTATTTCATATTGATATTGAACTCAATGAAAAAGTTGATGAGCACATTATCGGAGGATTTATTCTTCAGGTTGAAGATCAGCTGCTGGATGCTAGTGTAACGGGGCAGATTAATAAAATCAGGAAAAGTCTCATTAACAAAACATATGAAAAACGTTAAAAACTTTATACAACATGGCTGAAATCAAACCGGCAGAAGTTTCTGAAATACTCAGAAAACAATTGGAAGGTCTTAAAACTGATGCAGAACTTGAAGAAGTAGGCACTGTTTTGCAGGTAGGCGATGGTATCGCCCGTATCTATGGTTTATCAAATGTTCAATCGAATGAACTGATCGAATTTGAAAATGGATCGATGGGGATAGTCCTGAACCTCGAGGAAGATAATGTGGGAGCTGTGCTGTTCGGTGCATCAGAAGAGATCAGGGAGGGTGACCAGGTTAAAAGAACCGGCAGGATTGCTTCCCTTGATGTAGGGGAAGGCATGCTGGGAAGGGTCATCAATACCATTGGTGAACCACTGGATGGTAAAGGTCCGATAACGGGAAAAACATATGCCATGCCACTGGAAAGAAAAGCTCCCGGAGTTATCTTCAGACAACCCGTTAATCAACCATTACAGACAGGGATCAAAGCCATTGATGCCATGATCCCAATTGGAAGAGGACAGCGTGAACTGATCATTGGTGACAGGCAAACCGGAAAAACGGCTATAGCTGTTGATGCAATTATTAACCAGAAGGAGAACTTTGTAAAAGGGGAACCAGTTCATTGTATATATGTTGCTATTGGCCAGAAAGGATCTACTGTAGCAAGTATCGCCAAAACATTGGAAGATTATGGAGCTATGCAATATACCGTGATTGTATCGGCAACTGCCTCTGATCCTGCTGCACTTCAATTCTATGCACCATTTGCCGGATGTACAATTGGCGAATTTTTCA
>Ga0111176_1144_pt1 | contig 22659 bp, 18 predicted proteins | sample DeeMarSWOR324_28_FD_80229 | JGI IMG/M metagenome (GOLD analysis project Ga0111176, IMG submission 80229) | Bacteroides sp. SM23_62_1 | reverse complement strand
TGAATATGCGTTGCAATCTGAAGAACCGGATATGTTAACACCAAGGTTTCAATCATACCTGGCATTAGCATATCATAAAACAAAACACTATCAGCAAGCCCGGAAGATTATCAATCAGCTAATTGAAATGAGCGATACGACTTCAGCCGGGAGTCCGGATTATTTTACCGGCTATTATTATAGCGGGATTCGAGAAGTGGATTCTGCCTTCTACTGGCTTGAAAAAGCATATAAAACACGCAGCCCGGAAATGCCATGGCTGAAAGTAGATCCTGTTTTCAATAACCTTAAAGATGACGACAAATACTGGGATCTGTATGAAAGAACTGGTCATAAGGCGTATGATGAGTATATGGCGAGTATGAAAGAATAGTAGACATCTCATTGTAATCTCAGAAAAAATGTACCAAAAGTAATATAACTTGATTTTGCATGACAATCTGGTCAGCCGAAATAAAAGAACTTGAAACCTTATCCACCTCCATAAAAGGCCGGTTTCCTGAATTGGAGAAGGAACTGGAAAGGTTGATTAAAGCCGATGATGAGAACATGGTTCTACTCTATTCCAGGAGATGCCTTGAAGTGATCATTACCGACCTGTGCGAATGTGAATTAAAAAGACCACGAAAGACTGAACCCCTCAAAGGAATCATTGATAAACTCCACCATGAAGAAAAGATACCTTCTCATATCATTGCCTCGATGCAAAACCTTAACAGCTTATCAGCATTCGGTGCACATCCAAAAGAATTTGAACCGGAACAGGTAAAACCAGTTCTTAATAACCTGACAACAATTATCAAATGGTATCTGAAATACAAGGATGCTAAAATAGATATTAAAGCAAAGCCCGAAGAAGTAAAAGATGAAGCCAAGGTTCCTGATGATTCAACGAAACAAATCCAGAAACCAAAGAAAAGGTTGATATTATTACTTTCCGTACTTGCACTGGTTGTTGTGATTGTTGTGGTGGCTTTGTTCGTATTTAACATTATTGGGAATGAGAAGCAGATTGGGGAACTTGAAAAGTCTATTGCCGTATTACCTTTTAGATCCCTAAGTGATGAGCCCGAAAAACAATATCTTGCGGATGGTATGATGGATGCAATTCTGCTTCACCTGTCCAAAATTGAAGATTTACGGGTTATGTCACGGACATCTGTTGAACAGTACCGCAAAACGGATAAAACATCGGGTGTTATTGGTAAGGAGCTTGGCGTGACATATCTCCTGGAAGGTAGCTTCCAAAAGTATGGTGATAATGCAAGATTGATTGTCCAATTAATTAAAACCGGGGAGGAAGGTCATGTATGGGCCAATGATTATGACAGGGACTGGAACGATATTTTTTCTGTCCAGAGCGAAGTTGCAAAGGCTATTGCAAGTGAATTGCATGCTGCAATTACACCTGATGAAAAGCAGCTTATTAATAAAATTCCAACTACCAATCTGAAAGCCTATGATCTTCATTTGCAGGCACTGGATTTTTATTATAAGTATATTTTTAGTAAAGACAGAAGCTATTTGGAAAAAGTTACTCAATTAGGTTACATTGCTCTCGAAATTGATCCTGAATTTGCCCTGGCATATTACTGGCTTGGTGCCAGTTCTTTAAGTGACAAATATATGGCAGGTTATCGCAGACCGTTTTTTCTTGACACAGCATTGTTCTTTTTTAATAAAGCATTAGAGCTGGATCCAACTCTTGCAGATGCATATTCAGAGAGAGGTTCTTACTACTTTGAAAAAGGTCAGAGACAGAAAGCTATAGATGACCTGCAAAAAGCTATCAGCTTATCACCCAATAATTCAAAGGGATATTATTATTTAGGTTCCATGTATTACTATGACAGAGATAATATAAATGCTCTTATTAGTCTTAAAAAGGCTGAAAAACTGGAAAGGGCGAACGAAAATTTAGCGTATATATATGCTGCTATTTGGTTTACATATTTATCAGTCGGAGATATTCAAAAAGCAGAAATATATCGTCATAAAATCCAACAATTAAAACTGATTTTACCTGGTATGGACACATGGATACCTGAAATACAAGGCAACTATGATGAGCTTCTTATTACAGCAGAAAAACATATAGCCCTCCAGCCGGAGGAAGGAAGTTGGTATGTAGATAAAGCCCAAGCATTACTTGGTCTGGGAAGGATCCAGGAAGCTGAGGATTGCATCAGAAATAGCATAAAGTATTCCGGAACTGATCTAAATAATACACACCGGGTTGGAATTGTTTTATGGATGAACGGTAAAAAGGAGGAAGCAATGGAATATTTCAACAAACAGATCGATTTTTGTATAGAAAGTATAAAACAAAAGGATCCGTACGGTACCAATAATGCAGCTTATGACCTGGCAGGTGTTTATGCTTTTCTCGGAAATAAAGAAGAAGCGTACAGATGGCTCAGGGAGTATGAAAAAATTGGTTTTTCGACTGGTCTACATGAATATATAAAAGTAGATCCCCTGTTCGACAATCTCAGGAATGATGAGGAATTTAAAGAGATAGTTAAAAAAGCAAATGATGAAGCTGATAAGATCAGGGTCAGGATTAACCAGCTGGAGGAGCAGGGGATGTTGTAGGCAAAAATATTATGATATTTAATTTATTCCTTTTTAAATATTAAAGTCGCAGAAAGAGATTTAGAAAAGCAATGGATTCATTTTTGATGGAAGCAGGTTTAAAAGATATGACCAAATTATTATCGTCCTTACAAACCCAAAATTAATTAAGGTATTCATCTATTCCTTTAAAATCTCCATTTTCCTGATCAAGTCTTTGTCTCTTTTTTGCCTCCCGAAACACATAACCACTCCTTTTCCGTTTCTTTTTATCTTTTGAACCTTTGGGCCTCCCTGGCACTTTTCCGTTCAATCGTGCCCTTCGTATGCCCTCAATGGTCCGCTCCCGAATCAGATCCCTCTCAAATTCTGCAAAAGCACACAATATCTGAAAATGAAGTCTTCCGGCCGATGTTGAAAAATCCAGGTTTTCTGACAGGGAAATGAACTTTATCCCTTTTTCAGTCAGTTCTTTCACTTCAAGGATTAATTCAGTGCTGGACCTGGCCCACCTGTCAAGTTTATATATTAATACTGCCTGGTATTTTCCTTCGCGCAACTTATTTAATAATTCAGCCTTGACCGGCCTTGTCTTCCGGGTGCTTTGTACTTCAGTAAGAACATTATAATTCCATCCCTAAGCGGTGCATTTTTTATGGGTTAAAAAATGCACCAGATAATGCACCGCCAATATGCATTTTACTGCTTCATTATGCACTACCTGAAAATAAAAACGTCCTGTAAATCAACCAGTTTACAGGATGTTGCTTTTAATTGCGTTATTTTCAGCGGAAAAGAGGGATTACTCGCTCACTTCGTTCGCTCATGATCCCCCAGGAGAGGTTCCTGCAAATCCAAATCAATCCGCCCTTCGGCGGATTATTTTTATTTTGTTTTCGAACCCTCATTAAAGCAAGCTTAATTCGGGTTCTCATCAAAATAAAATCCCGCTGGCGCGGGATTGATTTGGTTTTGCGGAGAAAGAGGGATTCGAACCCCCGGTCCGCCGGTAAGCGGACAACGGTTTTCAAGACCGCCGCATTAGACCACTCTGCCATTTCTCCGGAATCATGTAACAAGCTTATTTATAGAATTTCTCAAATCTCACTCCCTTTGCTCACCCCCAGCCCCCCTCTCTCCCGAGAGAGGGGGGAACGAAAGGGGGGTGAGTCCTTTTTCTCCGGTGCAAAAATAGAATGTTTTTTTTTATGAGTACTTGATTATTTCCAATTTTACCATTCAGGTAGCTGATATACAAGTGAAATAATATCATTTAGAAACAATTCCCACGCTCACTCCCTTTACCCACTCCCCCCCTCTCTCCTGAGAGAGGGGGGAACCAAAGGGGGAGTGACTCCACAGCTCTTACCCGTCGGAATTCGCTATTAACAGCCGATTCCATAGGTTTTGTGAACAAAAACCCTGTATTTATCAACATTTCTGTAATTTTTTTCGGCTCAGACTTGCTAAAGATGAGAAATAGTCTATATTTGTATATAAATTTGAATTTTTCAGAAAATGTTTTACTAACCCTAAAATTTTATTGTTATGAACAAAGCACAACTTATTGATGCAATTGCCAGCAGTGCCAAATTAACTAAGGCCGATGCTAAAAGGGCTCTTGATGCTTTTGTTAAAACCACAACAGGTGCGCTTAAGAAAGGTGACAGGGTAGCGTTGGTTGGTTTCGGTTCATTCTCCGTTGCTAAAAGAAATGCAAGAACAGGTAGAAATCCACAAACCGGTAAGCCTATTACTATTGCTGCAAAGAAAGTTGTAAAATTCAAGGCTGGCAGCGAACTTTCAGGTGCTGTCTAAAAAATATCAAATTGTTGGAAGAGGAGCACATGGTGCTCCTTTTTTTTTATACTACCGGCATGTCTGAATCACAGAAGAACCTGATAACATACCTCTCGGGTTTTATTACACCCAGGAGAAAACAGCTGATGGATAGTGTCCTTGAGAAAAGAACCAGGTATATTACTATTGCACTGGAAGATATATATCAGCCCCATAACGCCAGTGCTGTACTGAGGACATGTGAATGTCTCGGAATACAGGATGTGCATATCATAGAAAATAAAAACATCTACCGTATCAATCCAGATGTTGTGCTCGGCGCAACCAAATGGATTACCCTGAAAAGATATAACCATTCGGATTACAATACACCCGATGCTATTCATCACCTCAGGGCAAATGGTTACCGGATTGTTGCTACATCTCTGTCAGAAAAATCAGTCCCGCTGGATCAGTTCGACCTGGAGAAAGGGAGGATAGCTATTTTTTTCGGGACCGAGCTCACCGGGCTGACAGATGAGATGATTAACCTGGCAGACGAATCAGTGAAAATTCCTGTGTATGGCTTTACCGATAGCTATAACATATCAGTATCAGCAGCTATCATACTGTCACATCTTGTTCATATTTTGCGTAAATCAACACTACCCTGGCAGCTTAAAGAGGATGAAAAAGAAGAGATCGCCCTTCAGTGGCTGAGAAAATCAGTTAAACGTGCCGATCTTCTTGAAAAGAAATTCCTTGGATCAGAATGACCTTCCGCATGCATATAAAAAATTCCACGAAAGAATATTTACATATTCAATTATTAGATTTTAAATAATTTCCTATCTTTGATGAACTTGATGAATCAGGTGATTAAGCTTAAAATCTGTTTGATAAATAACACCAAACGGAATGAACTGTATCATTATCGAAGACGATCCATTATCAGTCAGAATAATCCAGGAGTTTATTCGCAAAACCACCGAACTGAGCCTGGTTCATACTTTCTCCAACGCTATTGACGCAATCAATACCCTCCGGGATGAGACCAACATAGATCTTATTTTTCTTGATATAGAACTGCCTGATATGGATGGTATGGAATTTCTTGATTCCCTCACCGATCCGGTGGAGGTGATTATCATTTCATCAAAAGGGGTATATGCTGCTGATGCATTCGACTACGAGGTAACAGACTACCTGGTCAAACCGATTACTTATGCAAGGTTCTACAAGGCCATACAGCGTGCACGCAAACGTATGGAGAGGGAAAGACTGGATAAGATCGGCAGGGATGAGATATTCATTAAGAAAAACTCCACACTGGTCAGGCTGAAGTATGATGATATTCTGTGGATTGAAGCCCTTGAGAATTATGTAATTTTCAATACTTTTTTTGAAAAATTTACCATTCATTTCACGATGAAAGCCATTGAACAGAAACTGCCACAGGGGAAATTTACAAGGGTCCACAGGTCCTTCATTGTGAACACCAGCAGCATAGATGTGATCGAAGATAATTCGGTCCTGATCAAGGTTCAGGATGGCACAAAAACGATACCAATCGGAAAATCTTACAAGGATAAGCTTATGGGCGATATTAATCTGATGATCAAATGATATCATCCATCACCCACCCGTACAATCCAATCCATTATTTATGATCTCCAACAGGCAATTATTTCTTCAGTTTGTTGCCCAGACCTCTGATATGCCGGCTATGCTGGAGATTGAGAAAGCAGAAGGAATCTGGCTGTTCAGTCCGGACGGCAAAAAATATGCTGATCTTATTTCCGGGGTATCTGTCAGTAATATTGGTCATAATAATCCATCCGTCAACCGGGCTGTGAAGCATCAGATAGACCGGTACATGCACCTGATGGTATATGGGGAATATATACAGGTACCACAGGTTCAACTCGCCAGGTTACTTGCGGAGAATCTGCCCGTCAGTCTGAATTGTACCTATTTTGTGAACTCGGGAAGTGAGGCTGTCGAAGGAGCAATGAAACTTTCCAAGAGGTATACAGGAAGGCCGGAAATCATTGCTTTCAAAAATGGATATCATGGCAGCACGCAGGGAGCGCTGAGTGTGCTGGGGGATGAATCCTTTAAAAATCCGTTCAGGCCTCTTATACCAGGTGTCAGTTTATTGCAATTCAATAATTTTGATGATCTCAACAGGATAACCGAACATGTTGCGTGCGTTATTGTTGAACCTATTCAGGCGGAGGCCGGTGTCCGGATGCCTGAAGATGGTTTTCTTAATGAATTGCGCAATAAATGCAGAGTAACAGGTAGCTTACTTGTTTTTGACGAAATACAGGTAGGCTTTGGCCGGACAGGGACATTATTTGCATTCCAGGATTATGGTATTGAACCGGATATCCTGGCACTGGCAAAAAGTCTTGGTGGTGGACTTCCACTTGGAGCATTCATAGCATCCCGTGAGTTACTTGATGTTTTTAAAACAGATCCTGCCCTGGGACATATTACCACTTTCGGGGGACATCCTGTCTCCTGTGCAGCCGGCATAGCCTCGCTCGAAGTCTTGTTGCAGAAAGGGCTCATTGAAAATGTCAGGGAGAAAGAGCAATTATTCAGAAAAAATCTTATCCATCCCCTCATCAAGGAAATCAGGGGTAAGGGGCTGCTGCTAGCAGTTGAACTTGGTGATACGGAAAAAACAAAAAAAATGATCAGAAAAAGTATGGATAATGGTATCATCCTGGATTCATTTCTTTTCTGTCTCACTGCCTTCCGGATCTCCCCACCACTGACGATTACAGAAGAAGAGATAAAGGAAATATGTGAACGCCTGATTGAGATCATGAATGTATTAACAGAATAAAAGTATCAGCAGATCAGCTCCAGCCTCAAAGTATTCCACCCCGGGTGGACAATTTTTCACTGGTTTTTACGGTTTAATTCACACAGATGGGAGATTTAAATTAATTTTATCTGCTGTTTCCTGCGATTTTATCTGCGCTAATCCCTGCCTGCTTCACCGGCGGGAGGTTTTGGCAGACAGGTACGAAAACAATGATAAATACTGTTTAAAGTTACTTTGTTAACCAGGTGAAAATTATCAGAAAAAATATTATGGTTTCTTTATTCCTGTTTTCCTTTACACTTGTTTATAACCAGGAAAATTCAGAATCAGGAATTGTTGCCGCTGAAGACCATCTGAAAATCAGTTTTGAAACATTATATACTGCACCAACCGATGCTGAAAAAGAAAAACTGAACAGGGAAATTCTGGATACATTTGAATCTGTCTTACAAAATCCCCTTGCCTTCGATTATCCATTTGATTCACTCAGACGTATCGGTAAAATATATTCTCCTGACCACAGAATCAGATTAATTACCTGGAACATACCCGCTCAGGATGGTACTCATACATGTTATGGTTTTATTCAATCCAGGTATAAAAAGAAAGAACCGTGTATGGTTTACCGGCTTGTTGACAGATCCGGAGAGATTGAAAATCCGGAATCGTCTGTTCTGGATCCCAGTCATTGGTGGGGAGCACTCTATTATGATATTATTCAAATCAGGTCAAAAGGCAGGAAATTATATACGCTGATTGGATTTGATCCTAATGACAGGTACTCAAATAAGAAAATTTTAGATATACTTTCTAGTGGCAGAGACCTGGATCCTTCATTTGGCGAACCGCTATTCGTCACTGACGAAGGCATATGGTATCGTTTGATTTTCGAATTCTCACCAGATATTGTTATGCGTTTGAGGTATGAACCGGATCTCAAAATGATTATCCTGGATCACCTTTCTCCAATCCAACCTGTCCTGGAAGGAAATTACCGGTTCTATGCTCCCGATGGCTCCTATGATGGCTTCAGGTTCCGTAAAGGAATCTGGCAATACCTACCGGATATTGATGTCAGAAATCCATGATTTCATTAATGACGATTTGTCAGTTGTCCCACCTTGGCATACCATTTGAAAAAATAGCAGTGTTCAAGAAGTTAAACTAAAACCGTTGAAAATGCAAACAGGTAAGATAGATGTAACAACTGAAAACATATTTCCTATTATCAAAAAATTTCTCTACTCTGAACATGAAATTTTCCTGAGAGAACTGATTTCCAATGCGATAGATGCAACTCAGAAGCTTAAGACACTGGCTTCACTGAATGAATATAAAGGTGAACTTGGTGATCTTACGATTCGTGTTGCCATCGATAAGAAAAAGAAAACATTGACTGTCACGGACCGCGGTATTGGGATGACCGATGAGGAGATAACAAAATATATTAATCAGATCGCTTTTTCCAGTGCGGAAGAATTTCTTGAAAAATATAAGAACCAGGAAAATGCTATCATCGGTCATTTTGGATTGGGATTCTATTCTTCATTCATGGTTTCTGATAAGGTTGAAATATTTACCAGGTCTTATCTTGAAGATGCCAAATCTATAAAATGGACCTGTGAAGGAACTCCTGAATACACCCTTGAGGAAATTGAAAAGGAGGGTAGGGGTACAGATGTGATCCTTCATCTGGATAAGGATTCAAAAGAATTCCTGGAAGAAGCAAAAATTGAAGAGATTCTTAAAAAATATTGCCGGTATTTGCCGGTTGAGATAGCTTTTGGAAAGGAAAAGGAATGGAAAGATGATAAATATATCGAAACTGAAAAGGACCATATTATCAATGACACAAAACCATTATGGACAAGGAAACCGGTTGATGTTAAGGATGAGGATTATAAAACCTTTTACCGTGATCTTTATCCGGGGCAGGAGGAGCCTTTGTTCAATATCCATTTGAATGTTGATTATCCGTTTCACCTGACGGGAATCCTTTATTTTCCAAGAATAAAACGAAATATTGAGATACAGAAGAATAAGATACAGCTTTATTGTAACCAGGTCTATGTTACAGATTCAGTTGAGGGAATCGTTCCTGAATTCCTGACATTGCTTCATGGTGTCCTGGATTCACCGGACATACCCCTGAATGTCTCCAGGAGTTACCTGCAGGGAGATCCCAACGTAAAGAAAATATCGGGACATATCATGAAGAAAGTAGCGGACAGGCTGGAGGAGATCTTCAAGAAAGACAGAAAGGAATTTGAGAAAAAATGGGATGACGTGTCATTGTTCATCAAATATGGGATGTTAACGGAAGAAAAGTTTTTTGAACGTGCACAGAAATTTGCACTTTTCAAAAATACTGAAGGTGAATCTTTCACATTTGAAGAATATGAAAAGCTGATTAAGGATAACCAGACCGATAAACATAAAATGTTGATTTACCTTTACGCTACCAGCCGCGAGGATCAATACAGCTATATTGAAAAAGCGAGAAGCAGGGGCTATGATGTGCTGTTGATGGATGGACAGCTGGATACACATTTTCTGAACCACCTTGAGCAGAAATTTAAGGATGCACGATTTACCCGTGTGGATGCCGACGTCATTGATAAACTGATACTCAAGGAAGAAAGAACTGAATCAAAACTGACGGAAAAACAAAGGGAAGACCTTACACCGGTTTTCCAGGGATTGTTACCCGATAAGGATAAATTCTTTATCACCTATGAAAATCTTTCAGAGACAGATAATCCGCTGACCATTACCCAGTCGGAGTTTATCCGCAGGATGAAGGATATGTCAGAACTGAGTGGTGCCCCGAACTTGTATGCCGGAATGGGTGATGCCTTCAATGTTGTTGTCAATACAAACCACCCTTTGATATTAAAGGTGAACGAAGCAAAAGACAAGGCTGTAGGTAAGAAAGTGGATGATATTAATAATGAATTAAAGCCATTTAACGAAGAATTGTCAAAGTTTGAAGATCAACATAAGGATAAAAAAGCTGAGGAAATACCCACTGCTGAAAAAGACAGAAAAGAGGAATTGAATAAACAGATCGGTAAGCTGGAAGAGAAAAAAAACAAAGTTCTGGCAGACTACGGAAAGAAAAACAAAATAGTCAAACAATTGATCGATCTGGCCCTGTTATCCAACAATATGCTGAAAGGGGAAGGCCTGATCAAATTCGTCAACCGCAGTATCGATCTTATTAAATAGCATGGAGCATGGAGTAAGGAGTTAGAAATAAGGAGTATGGAGTATGAAGCTGGTTGACAGTGTGTTGTGTAAATTGGTATATTTGTTTATTGGTATAGTAGCGGGGGTGAGTAATGGGTAGAGGGAGTGAATTTCTTATGAGTTGGTCCGGTTTCTAACCGGACCTGTATTGCGGGGATGGATGTTGTGAAGTCCGGTTTCCAACCGGACCACATTTGTGATGAGGTAGAATGTTTAACGTGGTTTCTAACTGGACCTGTATTGCGGGGATGGATGTTGTGAAGTCCGGTTTCCAACCGGACCACATTTGGGATGAGGTAGAATGTTTAATTTGGCTTCCAACCGGATCACGTTTGTGATGAGGCAGAATGTTATGTGCAGTTTCTAACGAGACTAGTAGAGCTTAGGTCTATACCGTTAGGTCGGGTTTCCAACCTGATATATTCAGGCACCTGTGGTTTTAACCCACACCTTCTGGTTTCTGATAAGTGTTGAAACACCTTCTACCCTGTACCTGGAATCTTGCACCATGTACCCTGAACCTTTTCTTCGGCAGCCTTAGTCTTCTTTCCTAGAACAGCTCCTGCACTTCCTTCTTAAGATAATCCAGAGCCTGTGTGGTAATAGCACTTTTATGTTCCATCATCATATCCAGTATCATCTTGCTGAGAGTGAGCGCACTCGCTTTTGGCTCAATTTGTTCTGCAGCGCTGTTAATCAGGCTGATGGTGTTTGATCTGGCATTCCTGACTTTTTCCCATGCTTCCGGACTGATATATACCTGTTGAGAAAGATTATGTTCAAATTCAGCCCTGATTGTTGCCAGCAATTCCAATTGAAGCTGTTTGGCAGTCATGTCTGACAAAGCCAGTCTCATGATCATGGATTCCGGAGATATTCTTTCAAGAAACAGTGCAATCCGTTCATATGCCTGCAGGCGAATCGGAAGAATGGTTTTCTGGTTTGCCAGGGTCATTTCAATACGCCTCTTTCTGTCTTCCGTCCTGAAATGATAACGTAACATGATCCATACAATCAGCAAAATGATTATCGAAGGCAATGTATATTTCAGTATTTCTAAGATCTCAGTCATGTTAATATTTTTTAGATAATTTATAGATACAATATTAAATAATTTATTTCTAAAACGGTATTTTAGCAATCTGATATTAAACACTTCATTTTAATAAGAAATTAACATTTAAAACAATGACAAAACTTTCTTCACGATTGACCAATATGGCTGCATCAGAAACGATCGCCATGAACGGGGATCGATGTAATTAACCTTTCGGTGGGTGAGCCCGATTTTAAAACCCCGGATCATATTAAAGATGCGGTCAAGAAAGCTGTTGATGATAATTATTCTTTTTATCCTCCTGTAGCCGGATTCCCGGATTTAAGAAAAGCAATTGTGAAGAAATTCAAGGATGAGAATAATCTGGATTATGAATCCGATCAGATTGTTGTTTGCAGTGGGGCCAAACATTGTATTGTAAATGTCTTATTGTCGATCATTGATAAAGGTGATGAGGTGATCATTCCGGCACCCTACTGGGTGAGTTATGCCGAACAGGTAAAGCTGTGTGAGGGAGTAAATGTAATTATTCCTGCGTCCATCGATAATGGTTTCAAAATTACATCACAGCAGCTGGAAGAAGCAATCGGACCCAGGACCCGGGTTTTTCTCCTGTGTTCTCCTTCCAATCCAACAGGTGGAATGTATTCAAAGGAAGAACTGGAAGGTCTTGCAAAAGTGCTGGCGAAGCACGAAAACATTATTATCATTGCAGATGAGATTTATGAACATATCAATTTCGTGGGCAAACATGAAAGTATTGCACAATTCAGTTACCTGAAAGACAGGGTTGTACTGGTAAATGGTGTATCGAAAGCCTATGCCATGACTGGCTACCGGATCGGTTATTTTGCCGCACCTCTCTGGATAGCCAAAGCTGTAGTAAAACTCCAGGGCCAGTTTACCTCTGGAGCAACAGCTGTTGCACAGATTGCCTCCATCACAGCACTTAATGGCGACCAGTCGTGCGTGAAAGAGATGAACGCTGCCTTCAGAAGGAGAAGAGATCTGATTACCAATCGCTTAAACGCTATTAAAGGTGTAAAATGCTATATTCCGGAAGGAGCCTTTTATGTGTTCCCTGATCTCAGTGCTTATTATGGGAAATCGGTTGGGAATAAGGTGATAAAGGGTTCATCCGACCTTTGCATGTACCTGCTGGAAAAAGGACATATTGCAACAGTTCCAGGATCAGCATTTGGTGAGGATAAATGTATCAGGATATCCTTTGCAAATTCGGATGAAAATCTGACCAGGGCCATGGACAGGCTGGAAAAGGCATTGTCTGAGTTGAAATAATTGTTACAGCCCCGGATATATATTGTGTGTGTTTGAGAGGGAGTAATTTAACCACAGAGAACACAGAGGATTCACAGTGGAAGCACAGAGATAGATAAAGCCACAGGGAAGGATACCCTGTGGCTCTTTTTAACTCTGTTTTCTCTGGGATTAACGTTGCATCGGGCAACTTGTCACAGCATGCATGAAAATTAAAATCATGCCATAAATTCCTTTATTACTTCCTTTTAAATCTGGCTCCTGCCCGGGAAACTTCAGTATCCTGTACTTTAACCTGAAATCGAAAAAAACAATATCTTTGAACAGTCAAAAATCAATTTACTCTGTGATGAAGAACCATATTCGTTTAGGCGGAATTTTAATTCTTACAATGACGCTTACCCTTTGTAAAGATGACCGGAGTGTAAACATTTTTACAGTCAGTCAGGATATTGAATTTGGCATTGCCCTGGATGAAGAAATCATGGCGAATCCTGCTGATTATCCCGTACTTCCAAAGGCACAATACCCTGTCCCATATCAGCATCTGGAGCGTATCCGTGATAATCTCCTTGCATCAGGTGAGCTGAAATATGCAGACCGGTTTCCATGGGAAGTGAAAATCATCAATGATTCTATCCTGAATGCATTTGCAGCACCAGGAGGGTATATGTACTTTTATTCCGGTTTAATAAAGTTTCTCGAAAATGAATCCCAGTTTGCCGGTGTTATGGCCCATGAAATGGCCCATGCTGACAGGCGTCACTCAACAGATAATCTTACAAAACAATATGGTATCTCAATCATGGTAGGCATGATCCTTGGTGATAATCCCGGCCAGCTGGCTGAAATTGCAGCAGGTATGGCATCAGGCTTAAGTTCTCTGGCTTTTTCACGCCAGAATGAATACGAAGCTGATGAATATGCAGTAAGATATATGAAGAAAACAGAATATCAGCCATGTGCCCTGGGAGATTTTTTCTCCCTGCTTGAGGCCCAGGTGGGATCAACCACCCATCCACCTGTTTTTTTAAGCACGCACCCCTCCCCGGAAGACCGCCTCGATAAAATAAACGAACATTGTGCAGGAACCACCGGGCAGGGATTTGAATCAAGATACCTGGAATTTAAAAATAGTCTGCCGGCATATTGAAACATTTGCCAGTCCATAGTGAATTCATACAACGCTGGATAATACCTGAATGAGTTGTTACAATGGTCGAAAAGTCGCAATGGTAGCAATTGTCGCAGGCAAAAGTTTAAAGGCAAAAGGAGGCAGGAACTATAAAGCAAGAAACAAAACGATAACAGATAACAGACAACTAATTTTATCATATTAAGTAATTAATGTTTTTTGCAAATCGATCTATTTTTAAATCGAATCAAATACATATTCTGAACACACATTCCAATAAACACACCCAATCTCACACTCCCAACTTTTTACTCCTTACTCCTTACTCCTTACTTCTTACTCTATGCTCCATGCCTGAATAAATTCTTTCAATATGAACCGGATTCTCAAATATTCTATTTTCACTTTTTTTGCGCTGGCAGTGGTTTTTGGTGGATATCAATTTTTCGCCATCTTCCATAAAGTTTATGGGACAAATGTGGAAACAGGTGATGCAAAATTTAAGGACATAATCATACCAACCGGTTCCTTTTACGAGGATATACAGGATATCCTCTTTTCAAAGAATATGATAAGGGATACGTCCTCATTTATATGGGTTGCAGAGAAAAAAAATTATACCAGGCATGTGCATCCCGGCAGGTACAGGATCGTTGATGGAATGAATAACAACCAGTTAATCAATATGTTACGGTCAGGCCAACAGGAGCCTGTGGACCTTGTGATTAATAATATGCGTACTTTTGGAAAGCTTGCAGCTGTTGTCTCAAATCAGATCGAAGCAGACTCGGCTGAGATCATGAATCTGCTGAAGGATCGTGATTATCTTAGTAAGCTTGGATTTACTCCGGAAACCGCTCCGGTTATTTTTATTCCCAATACCTACGAGTTTTACTGGAATACTGATGCTGATGGATTCATGAAAAGAATGAAACAGGAGTATGAAAGGTTCTGGAATAAGGACCGGCTGGAGAAAGCAGAAGAAATCGGACTGTCTCCCATTGAAGTTACCATTCTTGCATCAATTGTTGAACAGGAAACAGATAAGAAGGAAGAGGAAAAAATAATTGCGGGTGTTTATATCAACAGGCTGAGGAAAAACATGAGACTCGAAGCATGTCCGACTGTGAAATTTGCAGTAGGGGATATGAATATGACAAGGATTCTTGACAAATATCTGGAAATTGATTCACCATACAATACATACAGGCATACCGGCCTTCCCCCTGGTCCGATTACAATTCCATCCATTTCTTCTGTTGAAGCAGTTTTAAATTATGAGAAACACGATTACCTTTTTTTTGCTGCAAAAGATGATTTATCAGGTTATCATAATTTTGCCAAAACATATGCTCAACATATAAAAAATGCACATTCATACCAAAAAGCGCTCGATCGGCGTAAAATTTTAAACTAATCATCCATTCTTACAGTATAATTAATAATTTGGGGTTAGCAAAAGGACAAACCTGCAACTCTCGTCCCGATAGCTGCCGCAATGGCAGAAATCTCTGATTTCTATGCCATTTCGGGGATGCTCGATAAACATTGGTATCAGGTTGAGGTTGATTCCTTGATTTTTTGCACTTGCAGCTTGTCAATACGCCATGCCCCCTACTCCCTACTCCTTACTCCCTACTCCTTACTCCTTACTCCCTACACCCTGCTCCCTGCTCCCTGCTCCTTGCACATTATGTCCTTATTACAAATCAGATTAGGATAGAGTTCATTCAGCAATATAGAATTTACTTTTTCACAAAGAGATAATAAACACGATGGACAGGATAAAATTCGGAACCGATGGTTGGCGTGGCATTATTGCCGGTAACTTTACAGTTGCCAATGTAGCCAGGTTAACCGATGCAGTGGCATTATGGCTTCTGAACAAATACCGTGAAACCAGTGTTGTCATCGGATATGATACACGTTTTGGGGGCAAACTCTTTGCCGGAACTGCAGCACGTGTCCTTGCAATGAAGGGTATAAAAGTTTATTTATCCTCGGATTTTGTTACTTCTCCAATGGTTTCATATGCAGTTACCTGGTACGGGGCTGGTCTGGGAATCATGATTACTGCCAGTCATTATGCATTTGAATACAGCGGATATAAAATCAAAGGTGAGCATGGTGGTCCGATGATGGAGGAAGATATCCGGAATATTGAAGCCCTCGTTTCAAATGATATGAATATTGATCTGGAGAGGATTAAATGGCAGAATCTGGTGGAACAGAAGACCATAGAATATGTAAACATAGCATCGATCTATTTTGAACGAATAAAAAGCAATTTCGATCTTGATTTGATTAAAAAATCAGGATTACGACTGGCATTTGATGCAATGTACGGCAGCAGCCAGAATATCATAAAACAACTTCTTCCAGGTGTAAAAAACTTCCATTGTAAAACCGATCCATTTTTCAATCATATCCCTCCCGAACCCACTGAGGAAAACCTGAAGGAATTTATTGATATGATCAGGTCGGACGGTAATTTTAGCTGTGGACTTGCCATTGATGGAGATGGTGATCGTCTGGCTCTGATCGATAACAGGGGTAATTATATAGATTCCAACCATATTCTTTTAATTCTCATACATTGTCTTGCAGCATACCGCAGGTTAAGGGGCAAGGTGATCATCGGATACTCTTCAACATCAAGAGCGGAAAAGATATGTAAACATTATGGAATAGATCTTCAGCGGGTCAAAATCGGATTTAAAGAAATTTGCAGGGTTATGCTTAAGGAAGATATCCTGGTGGGTGGAGAAGAATCCGGAGGTATTGGAATGAGGAACCACGTTCCTGACCGTGATGGGATCTGGATTGGCCTGACGATCTGGCAATTCATGGCAGAAACACGAAAATCTCTGGATCAGCTTATCAATGAAGTTTATGCTATTACAGGAAGGTTTTCAAGTGAAAGGAAAAATATTGAAACAGGAAAGGAGCAACAATTAAGGATAATTGAAGACTGCACTAAAGGGATCTATCAATCATTCAAGGACTACAGGATTCTCAGAACGGAACAGTTTGATGGATTTAAGTTCTGGCTGGAAAAGGACCAGTGGGCAATGATAAAGCCTTCCGGTACAGAATCAAAATTCTGGATTTATGCCGAGTCTGAGACCAGGGAACAGGCACTATCCATTCTCCAGGCTGTATGTGAAACCATTCAGAATACATAACCTGACTTTACTGACATCTCCCGTCTCTTCAGGTTCCAACAGGAAATAATACCTCCCATCCCACTGATTCCCACACTCACTTATATACCTATAAGCCAATAAACCTAAAACCAATAAACTCTCTGCTTCCTTCTATATCACGTTCACTTCCTTCTCAAGTTGTATGCTGAATTTTTCCGATACATCTCTGGTGATGCTCTCAGCCAGCTCCAAAATCTGCTTCCCGGTAGAATTCCCATAATTGACAAGCACAAGTGGCTGCCTGGACCATGTACCGGCCTCCCCAATGCACCGGTCTTTCCATCCACATTTTTCTATCAGCCAGGCAGCAGGGATCTTCCATTGGCCGGGAGTGTCGGAGGGATGACCTGGGATTTCCGGGTAAATACGGACCAGCTTTTTGAATTCCTCATCAGTGATGACAGGATTCTTGAAGAAACTGCCTGCATTTCCAATCTGTGCCGGATCAGGTAATTTTTCCTGGCGAATCTCCATAATCACCGTTCGCAACGTTCTGATATCAAAATCTTTATATTTTTTAAGCTTTTTCCTGATCTCGCCATAATCAGTCTTGAGGACAGGGGACCTGGAAAGACGGAATAGGACACTGGTAATGATTTTATCCCCTTTCAACTCATTTTTAAATATACTCGTCCGATATCCGAAATTGCATTCAGGTTTGCTGTATAGTTTCAGCTCACCATCAGTCATATCTATTGTTTCGACAGATTCTATAACTTCCGAGACCTCAACACCATAAGCCCCGATATTCTGGACAGGGCATGCTCCCACGGAACCCGGGATAAGGGAAAGGTTCTCAATCCCTCCATAATGCCGGTTTATTGCCCATTCAACAAAAGCATCCCAGTTTTCACCGGCCCCGGCTTTCACTATTACATGTTTACCATCCTCATGAATAACTTCGATTCCCCTGATGATGGGATGAATAATAACACCATTATAATCAGATTTAAATAATACATTGCTGCCCTCACCAAGGATTATTAGCGGGAGTTGTGTTAGCGGTTTGTGTTTAACGAAATGGATAAGGTCGGTAATTGTATCAGCTTCAGCAAAATACCTGGCTTTTACGTCAATTTTGAAGGAATTATGATTTTTTAGTGAATAATCCTCAAACAGTTTTATCATAACATAGGATAATGATAACAAAGATAGATTTTTTTAAGAGTTGATGCTGGTGCCAGCGTTTAATAAGAAAATCTGTTAAATAAAATAATTGGGAAATAAAACCGATATTTAAAAGTTATATCATTGTTCCTTAATATGATCTTTAGGATATAATTTTTATGTTGTGCAGAGAGTATATCTGACTGTTATCAACGATCTTGTCACAGACCAGAGGGTTCACAGGGTGGCTCAGACACTCCATGAATATGGTGCGAATGTAAGGGTTATCGGAAGGAGATTTTCCTATAGTCATCCTGTTGACGACAGGGATTATCAAACCATTCGTTTCAGGTTATTATTTAACAGGACGTTTGTATTTTATGCATGCTTTAATATTCGCCTTTTTTTCTATCTGTTATTCAGAAGGAAAGGGATACTCACGGCGAACGACCTGGATACATTACCGGCTTGCTGGTTGATTTCAAAGATCAGGAAGATGCCGCTGGTTTTCGACAGCCATGAATATTTTACAGAAGTTCCTGAATTAATCAACAGAAGATTTGTAAGAAATTTCTGGCTTTTTATGGAGAGAATTATGCTTCCAGGGATCAGGCATGCATATACTGTATCGGAACCTGTTGCGGGAGAATATAATGCAAGGTATGGGACTGATTTTAAAGTTATCAGGAATCTTCCCAATAAAATAAGACATGAACCTAAAAGGCCTGATCATCTGCGAGGAGATTCACGACGGATCATTATTTACCAGGGATCATTAAATCCTGGCCGTGGTCTTGAATCCATGATTCACGTCATGAAATATCTAAGCAATTCCCAGTTTCAGATATTTGGTGACGGGCCATTAAGAACAAAACTGGAAAACCTTACAAGTGAACTGAATCTGGGTGACAGGATAATGTTTATGGGCAGAAAACCTTTTTCTGAGCTCCGGTTTTATACACGCCAGGCATCCGTTGCGGTGTCTCTTGAAGAGAACCTGGGTAAAAATTATTATTATTCTTTACCAAACAAATTGTTTGATTATATTCATGCCCAGGTACCTGTACTGGTCTCTGATCTTCCTGAAATGAAAAAGATTGTGGAAGAATATAAGGCAGGTATGGTTGCTCCATCGCATGACCCGTCTGTGCTGGCTGATATGATTCAGCATATGATGGACAACCATGAGCAACGATTAGCATGGAAAAAGAACCTTCTCAGGGCTTCCGAAGAATTATGCTGGGAGGTTGAGCAGGATAAATTGATAAAAATATACAAAGAAGCTGGTCTAAATCTTTGATCTGCAATTGTTCTAATTGTTAAATTAGTAAGTAATTTAATTGATAGAAGAGGGGGTTCTGTTTCCAACCGGACCTCTACAGTGAAGGTGGATAATGTTAAGGGGCTGTGTCACAACTTCAATAAATAGGTAAAATATCATTTCACCCCCCTCCCAACCTCCCCCCTGAAAGGGGGAGGCCAGGAGGGGGTATTGTTCCCCTTCCCATGAAGTGGGAAGGGGACAGGGGATAGGGTGAAGTCTGGAACAACACATTGGAAGGTTCATGATGCCATTACTTAAAAAAGTGGTTGTGACATCCCCCCATTATAGTAACTTCTTGATTTTACGCCTTTGCAAAATTGATTTCCGTTGTTATCAGCTCCTCGAACACATCCGGGTCTGTTACTCCTTCAGTTACAAAGACCAGGACCCTGGATTCTTCGTTCAGTCCGATCTGTTTCTTCAGATCTCCCAGGTCCGGATCACTGACCAGTGCGATTAATCCACCCAGTCCGGCGGCTCCGGATTCGCCTGCAAATATTTGTTTATCACCTTTAAAGGGATAATACAGGTCTTTCATGGCTTTGATGGCATAGGAATCAGGTATGGCCAGGAACAGATCAATAGCATCCTTAAGGATCTCCCAGGCAAGTAACGATGGTGTTCCGCAGTTTAATCCCACAAGGGCCGTTTGCTGACTTCCTTTTGTTTTTGAAAGTTTTCCATTTTTGAAAGATTCCATGAGTGAATCACATTCAAGGAATACTAAATCCACAAGGGGTACCTTGTCGGGGTGGAGGGTGTTCTCCATTTCAGTCATCATGGTCTTATACCCTGCAGCAATATATTTTGGGATTTCCGTATAGCCTTCCCAGGAGTTATCCTGAATAAGGACATACCCCTTTTTCTGCGACTCTTCCCTGGCAGCTGCGACAGCATGGTCATAATCACCATCCACAACGATCACCTCCCCACGATGTTTTTTAATATTTTTGATCCTCAGGGCTGTGGTGTTTTTTGGTACAAAAATAACTGCTTTCTGTCTGACATTGCGGGCTGCCCATGCGACTGAACGGCCATGATTTCCATCTGTTGCAGTGCAAAAGACCAGTTTTTCTTTCTTCCTTTTTTCAATTACCTTGGCAATACCATAAGAGGCACCCAGACTCTTAAAAGTATTGATCCTGAATCGTTTAGATTCATCCTTAACGTATAATTCTTTTATTCCAAGGCTTTTAGCCAGTTTAGGAAGGGGAACCAGGGGAGTAGCAGCATAACATCTTAATCGTCGGTGAAACCTGTAAATTTCATCTGATTTAATGATCTCGTTAAATTTTCTGTCCAGCTTGACAGTTGGACGGTCAGGCGCATTCAACAGATATCTGCAGGTTTGATCCATAGCATTGTATTATTATTGCAGGTTTTCAGATATCCAGTAACACCTTTTCCGGATCTGCTCCATTGAATAGTAATTTTACCGGATTTTCAATCATCTCCTTTATTTTTACCAGGAAGCTGACTGAGTCTTTCCCGTCTATGAGCCTGTGGTCATAGGAAAGGGCAAGGTACATCATGGGGCGGATTTCAATCCTTCCATCTACTGCTACAGGCCTTTCAACAATATTATGCATTCCCAGGATTGCTGATTGTGGAGGATTGAGGATTGGAGTGGATAATAAGGATCCAAATACACCACCGTTAGTAATGGAAAAAGTACCTCCGGTCATCTCCTGGATGCTGAGCCTGTTTGCTCTTGCCTTATCGGCCAGTTCCAGTATTTTCCGTTCAATCTCGGCAAGTGTCATGACCTCGGTATTTCGAAGGACAGGGACCATCAATCCTTTGTCTGATTGTACCGCAATACCAATGTCGCAATATTTGGGGGTAATAATATTTTCCCCATCAATCCTGGAATTTATATGCGGAAATAGTAGTAATGCTTCGGTGACAGCCTTTGTAAAAAAGGACATAAATCCTAATTTTACCCCATGTTTTTCGACAAAGGCAGTTTGGTATGTTTTACGCAGGCGGATCACTTCACTCATATCTGCCTCATTGAATGTAGTGAGCATGGCAGTCTCATTTTTCACAGCAACCAGTCGTTCACTCAATTTTCTTCTGAGAGAAGTCATCCTGATCTTCTCTTCTTCACGTGATAAGCCGGATGATGAACTTTTTGATAAAGAGGGCTCTGTACGGAGGGTTGAGAGGACTGTCTCTACATCTTTTTTTGAAATTCTTTTAACGTCATTCATTATGTCATCAACAGAAAGTCCATGCTCCTGCATCATTTTCCCGGCAACAGGAGATATCCTGACCTTGCCGGATTCCTGTACGGTGTGCCTGTTTTCCTTTATTGTAACATTACCACTGTGATCAAGGTCCGTGTCGGCAGACTGTTTCAGGACAGGTGGTTCGTTGGCTTTTTCTTTATTCTTTTTCCCGCCGGGTTTAACTGTTGTATCTATTGTACAAAGAACCGTTCCGATTGCAACATTTTCGGCTATTGGTACGAGGATTTTAATCCTGCCTGATTGTTCGGCAACCACGGGAAGGGTTGCTTTATCCGATTCAATCTCAGCAATTTCCTGATCCTTCTCTACAAGATCGCCATCCTCAACCAGCCAGCGGCCGACTTCAACTTCAGTAATCGATTCACCCGGACTGGGGGCTACTATTTCGATGGTCATATCAAAGCCTTTTGTAGTCGAAATGTAATAAAAATGATCGTGAAAAACTTAAATCTTAGGGAAATATTGATGCTGTTTCAGGATTTCTTTCCTCGATTTGCCCACAACACACTGTAAGCCACAGTATACATTTTTCAACTCACAGTCGCATTTTCTGAAAACTTTATCAATAATTTCGTTCTGCCCGATGGTATGGAGTTTATATAATCCTGTTGCAGGACTCCCTGAGGGTTGCCTGGTAACGGGTACCGGATGAATATCACCCATCTTGTTCTGGAAGTGTTGCCATGGCCCCATATTCTCAGGTTCTTCCTGGACCCATAAGGATAGAAGATTCTTCCTGTATTTTTCATGAACAGGTAATAATTTGCTGATGGGCAAAGGATGGAGCTGCTCAATACGGATCAGGGCAATGTCACTGGCCTTATAATATTCTTTTCTTTCGAGAAGATCGTAATAAATC
>Ga0111176_1063_pt1 | contig 23233 bp, 18 predicted proteins | sample DeeMarSWOR324_28_FD_80229 | JGI IMG/M metagenome (GOLD analysis project Ga0111176, IMG submission 80229) | Bacteroides sp. SM23_62_1 | reverse complement strand
CGAACAATTTCTAAAGAGCCACTGTGCACTGATGGTTCCAAAAACAAGTGATGGAAGGGTTATGTTTGCCGTTCCATGGTATAACAGGCTGGTTTATGAGGGACTTAAAGAACGCGGCCGGATGATCCGGAATGCACCGCACCTCGTGAGAAGTCAAAAATTTATCATCCCTGTATACTCCTGGTGGGATGGCGTTAAATATACGACAGGTCTTAAATTCTATGACCTCCTGGCCGGCAAGCTCAGGCTTGGTCCTTCCCGCTGGATTTCCAAAAAAGAAACTGTTCAGGCCCTCCCAGGTGTAAATAAAAACGGCCTGAGGGGAGGAATTCTTTATTATGATGGTCAGTTTGATGATTCACGCATGCTTATCAGCCTTGCCAGGACCGGCACAGCTTATGGCGGCACTGTGCTGAATTATATGAAAATTAAAAAGATTTTAAAAGAAAACGGTAGGATTGCCGGCCTGGAAATCACAGATCAGGAAAGACAAACAGATTATACGATCAGGGTCAAATCCCTCCTGAATGCAACAGGAGTATTTGCTAATGAAATTATTCAGCTTGATGAACCCGGTAAAAGAAATTTGATCAAACCCAGTCAGGGTGTACATATTGTTCTTGGCGAACAATTTCTAAAGAGCCACTGTGCACTGATGGTTCCAAAAACAAGTGATGGAAGGGTTATGTTTGCCGTTCCATGGTATAACAGGCTGGTTGTTGGGACAACGGATACACTGGTTGAACAAATATCCCTCGAACCCAGGGCACTTGAAGAGGAAATAAAATTTATCCTGGATACCGCAGGTCAATACCTGGAGAAAAAACCCACAAGGCAGGATATACTTTGCATCTTTGCCGGATTAAGGCCTCTCGTGGCACCTGATGAACCTGAAAAATCAACTAAAGACATTTCTAGAATACATAGAATCGAAGTATCCTCCTCAGGACTTGTTACAGTAATTGGTGGCAAGTGGACTTCCTACAGGAAAATGGCTGAAGACACTGTAAATAAGGCTATTAAAACTGGCAATCTGCCCGAAAAGAAATGCGTTACTGCCGGCCTGAGTATTTATGGTTATCAAGTATATCGGGATATCGTTTATCAGCCAGAACACGCTTATGGAACCGATTTTGTACAACTGGAAAATATTGAAAACGAATCTGAAGATTATTCAGGCTTTCTGAGTGAAAAACTAAAGATAAAGAAATGTCAAATAATATGGGCTGTCAGGGAGGAAATGGCACGCACGGTTGAAGATGCGCTGGCGAGAAGAACTCGTGCATTATTCCTCGATACCAGGGAAAGTATCCGTATGGCACCTGAAACAGCTGAGTTAATGGCCAAAGAACTGGAATATGGGAAAGACTGGATAAAAAAACAGATAGAACATTTTATTAGCCTTGCCAGAGGATATCTTGTGGAATGAGGAAAGAAGACTAAGGCTAGACAAGGGTGAAAGTGTAAAAGTTTAAAAGTGTGAAGGTTCTACCGGTGGTCAACCGGCTATAATCATACTATATGACGAACATGTCAGGAGCTGTCCCAAAAGTCTAATAAAGCATTTAACCACACCTGCCTGCCGAAGCGGCAGCGCAGGCAGGGAGGAAGCAGAGATTGAACAAAGTTCACAGAGGTTTGATATTAAGAAGGGGATTTCTCTGGGGACTCTGTGAAAACTCTGGGGACTCTGTGGTTTATTTAACTTTTGAGGCAGACCCAAGTTACTAACATAACAACTAAACACAAATCTTATGATCGAATACACCGCAGAATTTATCGGGACAATGATTCTAATACTTCTGGGAAATGGTGCTGTAGCTAATGTAGTCCTTAAAAACACCAAGGGAGAAAATTCCGGTTGGATTGTTATCACAGCCGGATGGGGTATGGCAGTATTTGTTGCAGTTTTTGTTGTTGGGCCTATCAGCGGGGCTCACATTAATCCTGCTGTCACACTGGGACTCGCTTTTGCAGGATTATTTGAATGGGGAAAAGTTGCACCATTTATCTTATCCCAGATCCTTGGCGCAATGGCAGGTGGATATCTGGTATATGCGTTCTATCGCTATCATTTCCTGGCAACAGAAGATCCTGATGTTAAAATGGCTTGTTTTTGTACGGCACCAAACATCAGGGAATTGAAGAATAATTTCCTCTCCGAAACCATTGGAACTTTCGTTCTGGTTTTCGCCGTATTATTTATCAATCTTCCCGAACTTGAAATCGAGGGTATTGGTTATGCTAAAGTAGGGCTTGGTTCACTGGAAGCCCTACCGGTGGGTCTTCTGGTTTTTGCCATCGGCATGAGCCTCGGAGGTACCACCGGTTATGCCATTAACCCTGCCAGAGATTTCGGCCCGAGACTTGTACATGCGTTCCTGCCGGTGAAAAACAAAAGGGATAGCGATTGGTCATATTCATGGGTGCCGGTACTCGGACCATTTACAGGTGCTGGCGTCGCAGCAGGAGTGTATTATTTTGTACACTGGCTGGCATAGGGAGCAGGAAGTAGAGAGTAGGGAGTAAGGAGTAGGGAATATGAAATATGAAGTAATTGGATGAACGGACGAAGAAATGAAAAGACTAAAGAGAAAGAGTGGCAGTAGGATTCAAGCCCACGATTTTATTCGCGGGATACTGGATAAGCAGGAAAAGGATCTAAAAGGGGAAGGGGAAGTTATGATGTGGCAGAAATAAATAGGCCATGAAGGTCTGCATTCTGCCAGTTAGTGGTTGAATAATAAGTAATTACTTAATAGAAAGTATCAACCAAAATCAGGATGAAACAATAATTCAATTAGGCAAAAGAGATTAATACAGTTTAACCGCTTTCCTGATTCCTATCAAATCATTCTGATAAAGAAAGCCAAGAAAATAAATCCCGGGTTCTAAATTTTTAAAATTTAAAAGCAGCGAATTACCCTGATCATGAAGTGTATATTCGGCATTCATGATTTTTTGTCCAATGGAGTTATAAATATCAATCCTGTCAATACAGCCTGAATAACCAATTTTTAAATAATCCGCAAACGGGTTTGGTGAAAGATAAAATTCGATGTTAGAATTATCCGGATTGGTAATCTTATGTTCATATTCACCAGCAGCTGTAGATGTTGCAATCTGGTAGACCCTGACAAAGTCTACTTCCATGGTTGTTGGGAAAGCGTTATTATCGACTCCCTGGATTCCTCCCCATGAACCGCCAACGGCAATGTTCAGGAGCAGGTGAAACCGTTCATCAAAAGGCCACTTCTTATAATCATTTTCAATTTTTGAGAATGTAAAATATTTATTTCCGTCAACATACCAGTAGATCTCAGAAGGAGTCCATTCAATGGAATATTCATGAAAAACACTTGTTGCATCCGGCACGCTTACTGAATTACCCTTCTGTGTGCCAAGGCTATGATTATAAGCTTCGGTATGTATTGTTCCATGAACAACACCCTCATCATAACCTACATGTTCCATGATATCAATTTCACCACTGCTGGGCCATCCCCCATATTCCCAATCCGTAGGAAGCATCCAGATAGCCGGCCAGGTCCCCCTGCCCTTCGGTAATTTTGCCTTTACCACAACCTTTCCATATAACCAGTCTCCAAGGTTTTTAGTAACCATCCTGGCAGAGGTGTATTCTTTCCCTTCATAACTTTCTTTTTTGGCTTCTATTTTCAATTTCCCATCTTCAACCCTGGCATTATCCAATCTTCTGTATGTGTAATACTGAAGCTCCTGGTTACCCCATCCATGTCCACCCACATCATAATTCCACTTCGTGGTATCAGGTAGCCCAATATAATCAAATTCATCTGACCATACAAGGGTATAGTTTTGGCCAAACAGGTTTAATCCCATTATGCCCAATAAAACAAAAAACAAAATCTTGCGTCCGCAATATGAATAAATATTTATTTTCATAACTGAATCAATTTTACAATAATCATAAAACTCCCAAAATAATAAACGATGATTGGTTTTGATGGTCTCAGTTGTCATAATAATTTGAAGAACCTCATACATAGATTCAAATCACCCGGACCCACAAATATACCAATTTGTTAATATCTCAATAATCTAGCGATTGTGGCGGTCACATTGGTAAGAAGAATTTCACATACTGTTACCCAATACCAAAACTCACAGATAAATAAATATAGGAATATACAAATATATCAATGTTCTGATTTACAGCCTATTGCGGCTTATTCCTCACAAGCACCTTATATATCATTTTATCAGCTTCCTGCACAGCATTGAAATGTATCCAGTACTTGTCGTTTTGATATATTCTGAATGTCCCGGGGTCACGGATATAAGAATCTTCGTATGTAAATTCTTTCTGGCCTGAATTCAGCAGTTCCATCTTAATTGATTCACACGATCTTATCAATCTCTGAAATTCCTCCGGATTATAAACGATGTATTCCAGGCCATCATCATACCAGTTATCATTTCCCGGATCACCGGAGATATACCTTTGCATGAATGCTTCCGCATTATGGGATGTCCTGCCATAATACCATTGATAGAATTCTACCCTCCCAAATTTATCGCCATTATAACTGAGTTTAAATCCCTTGGATGCTAAGATTGTCTTTACTCTGGCAATATCATAGCTATATATGGCCATAAGGTCATTTAAAGAAACCGTTGTTGCCTGAGGCAGCAACGGTTTGGGTATGATAATTAATATGAATAACAATACCGATTTCACTGAAAATCTTATCACAAAGATTGAACCAATTTACAAAAAAAACCTATTGAGAATGTTATTGGTTCTATTCTCTTTGAGATCAGATTATTATTAAAGGAACAATCTTTCCATTATCTTTGGTTTCATCCATATAATGATTTATTATATTATTTTTAAACACGCTGTCCTAGTAAATGATACACGTTAGTGAATGTTATATTTTTATATCTTGCAACGTTAGCCGTGTGGCCTGGTATAGATCTGATTAATAATATTATCATCTTTCATAGCACAAAAGGCTATTTTTAAGTTAAACATTCTGGTTATTTCATTTCTTCATGTTTAAGAAGATCGGACTTTTTTTTGCTTCAATAGCTCCCGGGATTTTCCTGATCGGTTATAATATAGGTACGGGCAGCATTACAACAATGGCATCTTCAGGAGCTGCCTATGGGATGACCCTTATCTGGCCATTGTTATTATCCTGCATTTTCACTTATTTCCTTATCATGCTTTTCGGCCGTTACACAGCTATAACAGGCAATACAATCCTGTCAAGTTTCAGAAAATATTTTGGTATTCCTGTGACGCTTCTTGTACTCGCTTCGTTGTTGTTCAGCGAATGGATTTCCTGCATGGGAGTGATGTCAGTTGTGACACAGGTAGTTGAGGAATGGTCGAAACCACTTACACGCTCCGGTGAAGGATTCAATCCACTGATCACGACAATTATTTTTGGAGCGTTGTTATACTATCTTTTCTGGAACGGTCAACACAGGATATTTGAAAAAATACTTGCAGTATTTGTTGGATTGATGGGTATTTGCTTCATTCTTTCCATGTTCATGGTTGTCCCTGAACCTTCTGATATCCTGTCAGGTTTAATCCCCAGTATCCCGGAAGAAAAGGATGCGTTGCTCATCATGTCCGGTATGGTAGGGACGACGATGGGAGCTATCCTGTATGTCGTGCGTTCCATACTGATCCAGGAGAAGGGATGGAAAAAAGAAGATTTCAGGCTTGAAAGGCGCGATGCACTGATTTCCGTATCCATGATGTTTATCCTCAGCGTTGCCGTGATGGCTTCGGCTGCCGGGACGCTACATCCGCTGGGACTGAAAGTTGACAATGCCATTGATATGGTTAAACTGATGGAGCCACTGGCCGGAAGGTTTGCTACTTCAATCTTTGTTGCAGGCATTGTAAGCGCCGGATTATCCTCTCTCTTTCCTATCATACTTCTTGCGCCTTGGCTCTTCGCTGATTTCAGCAACAAACCTAGGAATATGAAATCCACAGGCACGAGGCTCCTTGTACTGTTTGGAGTATCCCTTGGATTGGTTGTTCCGGTCTTTGGAGGCAGGCCGGTTATCATCATGCTTGCATCCCAGGCTATGACAGCAATTGCTTCTCCTCTGGTACTTTTACTGATGCTGATTATATATAACAGGAAATCTATCATGGGTGAGGATACGGCGGGATTAAAAAACAATATCATCCTGATCATCATCCTTCTGTTTACAACTTTTATCGCATTCGCCGGAATAAAAGGAATATCAGGACTGTTTCAATAAAAACGTTTGGAATTCATTAACAACTGGTCTTCTCCTGAATAATTTCACAATGACCATGCGCCCTAAACCATCTGGTTCATTCAATATCATATTTATCACAATAGTTGCTGCACTTGGCGGATTATTATTTGGCTATGATACTGCAGTAATATCCGGCACCATAGGTTTTGTCAGGATTAAGTTTGATCTGGATGCTTCCATGATGGGATGGGTTGCTTCTTCAGCACTGGTTGGATGTATTATAGGATGTCTGTTTGCCGGTATGTTAAGTGACCGGTATGGCCGGAAAAAAATCCTGATTTTGTCAGCCGGCCTTTTTGCAATTTCAGCTATAGGTTCAGCAGTTTCCGGTCATATTACAGAATTGGTTCTTTTCAGAATAGCAGGAGGAATTGGGGTAGGAATTGCCTCCATGTTATCTCCCCTCTATATTACCGAGATATCACCTGCCCGTTTGAGGGGAAGGCTGGTTTCATATAACCAGTTTGCCATCGTATCCGGAATACTTATTGTCTATTTTGTTAATTATTTCATTGCCGATCCGGTCAATAATACCTGGAATATCCTGTCAGGATGGCGATGGATGTTCGGCTCCGAAGCCATACCTGCAGTCCTGTTCCTGATATTATTGTTTTTTGTTCCTGAGAGTCCGCGGTGGCTGGCAAAAAATAACCGGATGGGTAAATCTATAAATGTTCTAGAAAGATTGGGTGGTTCAGTATATACAGATGAGGAAATAAAAGAAATACAGCATGCAGAAATAGTTGAAAATGGTTCATTCCTGCAGTTATTCACAAAAAAAATTCGTTTTGTCTTAATGATAGGAATCGTTCTGGCAATCCTCCAGCAGGTTACCGGAATAAATGTGTTCCTATACTATGCACCGGAGATTTTTAAAAAATTGGGCACAGGTACAAGCACAGCCCTTCTCCAAACCATTGTTGTCGGATCAGTCAACCTGACTTTTACTGTTGTTGCCATTCTATCTGTCGATCGTTTTGGCCGTAAACCACTGATGATTATTGGATCTCTCGGTATGGGAGTGTGCCTTATAACAATGGGGCTTATCGCGTATTTCAGACAGACAGAAATATGGGTACTTACTTTTATCCTCGGATATATTGCCTGCTTTGCCCTTTCGGTCGGTCCTGTGACCTGGGTTATTATTTCTGAAATATTCCCTACAAGAATCAGGGGACGTGCAATGTCTGTTTCGACCGTACTTTTGTGGACAGCCAACTGGGTCGTTTCTCTGACATTCCCGATACTGAATGAAAATCCATGGCTGACTGACAGATTCCATCATGGATTTTCATTCTGGATTTATGGATTTATGTGTTTTATCCTCTTTATTTTCATGTGGAAAGTCGTACCTGAAACAAAAGGGAAATCACTGGAGGAGATTGAGAGGTTGTGGAGTGCCTGAATTTCTAGATTATTCTCAAAAACAAACGATGAAATATTTCAACCGTTGTAAATCCGAAGATCGGAATATTGAAATTCGAAATTAAATTGAATCTTTAAATTCAGACAATTGAAATCTGTCTCCCGACAGGCAGGTAAAATCAGAATAATAAAACAAACTGAAACAACAGGAGACAATTGGAACAATAGAAACAACAGGAACACTTATTCTAAAAAGTCTGACATCACGACGATAGTCTGGTTAATACCGGGTGCTGTTACCGGGAAATATGTCTTTTCGCCTGAAACGGATTCTGCTTCAATATAATATTCAAAATCCCGGCCGCCGATCATCCCGGGGGAAAGGACCACCTTATAGACACTTCTGTTAAGATGGATAAGCGGGAGTCTGGTAAATTTTTTATCACCAAGATATCGCCATGAAAAATATGCTTCATTAACCGGTTCTCTGCACAGCAATATGACTTTCAAGTTTAAATTTTCACCTGCTTCAAGCAGGTTACGCCTTGTTGGAACAATTATCCTTAAAGGCCCGGAATACTTCATTGATATCTCTGCCTCCGGTGGCAGAGGCCTGCCTGAACCAGCGATTACTAAACTGTCATATTTATTTAATACTTGCAATAAACCAAGGTTATGCTGCTCCAGATTGGCAATTGTTCCAAGATCTCCTGTTGTGCTTACAGTCTGCAGCAAATAAAACATCATTTCCTCCCACACCCTTGCTGCCTGGATCCGGAGTGGTATGATATTGAGTTCCATAAATTCCTTTATTTGTAATTCCCTGACTTCGTCTTTCATTCTGAATACCATACTATCGATTAATCCCATTATACACCCGAAGTGTGCAGATTCTTTGGCAAATAAGAAAGTATTCAGCCAGTAATCGAACCGTTCCAGGTTACCCGTACCTGAAATCATCGGTTTTAAGGCCAGAAGGGAATCGATGAAGGCAAAATTTTGTTGTACGGTATCCCACGATTGCCTGGTGATGATGATACCACCGGGGCCTCCCTGCCAGTCTGATGTTCTGTAAAGGTTTGCCTGCCGTTCCGGATTCTTTACCCTGTCATATAATGGCCCTCCATCAAGATGTATAAAGATTCGCGCTATTTTATCAGGTATTTCCGTTCCGAATTTTGATTCTGCCCAATCCAGATAAAAATCTGTGACAGGCATATCCCTAGATGATGAATCCGCTGGTACATCAGACCAGCCTGATTGCCTCCATGCAGCCTGAGCCAGAGCGGATATGTTCGGGCCCAGTATTTTTGTCCGCCAATGAATACCCATCAGCCCATCACAGTTGTATTGAAGGGCATCAGAAGCATCTTTTCTCATTCTGCCAGCCCATAACTGGGGAGAAACCAGGGCCGGATCATCTTCCAACCATGGTATAGCCCATCCGGAGCGATCAGTTAAATCTGCAAAGGATGGTTCAACAGATGAAAATCCAACTTCGCGGTTAATGCAACTGAATGGGATTTCAACGGGCAGAATCTGATCATATTTTGTTCTGTCACCGGGAGGACCCAGGACCCATCCGCAGGTGGCAAGGGAAAATGGCACGCTGTCCTCTTCAGCAGCTTCCAGGGCCCACAACAGGTCTTTCTCAGTATTTAAAACCTCTTCCCGGGTAACTTCACTCCAGGTCCATCCTTCCGGTGTCCATAACCAAAAATAATCCAGGGGGTGAGTTTTAATAATCCGCTGAAAAATACCTTTATAAAGAAATTTAACAATATTACCATGTTTGATCGTTGGGTCTTCATTCATTCTGCTCATCAAATAATCAGGGATTGTAAGTGGAGATTCGGTGCCGATACAGGTCTTCACATCCAATTTCCTCGCAAAAGAAAATGCATCTTTGAGCAGAACACCCATATCATTGAATATCCTGATATTCTCTTCTGGTGTCCTGGGCCATTGTGAAGTGTTCATCATATAATCCGCACCAAAGTAATCGCTTTCAAAAAGGCTCGATGCACCGCAATGATAATCAGAGGTTTTCATAGGATTATAACCCCAGGTATTGTCTCCTGTGTTAAAATGCAGGACAGGGTAGGCAGAAGTTACTGTACCATCAGCCTGGACATCCTGTTCCGGACCAATCCATACAAGCGGTTCAGCCTGGTAACTTCCGGAAGGATAGAGATAATTTTCGGGATACGTGTGAAATCCGATAAAATTCATTTTCATCCTTGGAAGCTGTCCGATAATCGCTTTATAATCATCCAGATTCCACCAGTCAGGCCCCTCAGGAAAATCGTGAAACGGCAATATACCCCTTAATTCAAATAACGGCCCCGATCTGTCATTAAGGTCCTGGATTGCGAGTGGTTGTTTAATATCAGGTACAATATCCCCATCAAGATAAAACCGGATTCCCATTTCTTCAGCAAGCTGATACGCACCATAGAGAACTCCAGGCGGACCTCCGCCAATGATAAAGAGCCCTTTCATGTTGCCGTCTGTAAAAGACTGCATCACAAAGTCCTGCTCTTTGAGATTTCTGTACTCTGAATGAGGTAATATATCGAGATTATCTAAAAGTATTTGATCTTTTGTGGATATGATTATGCTATTGATTACCTGTGATGGCGTATCGATCTGAACTATAGGTATTAATTCATCGGTTGTAAGATAGATATACCTCCTGATTTCCTTAGCAGCCAGCTTTTCTGTCCCGGTTGCTTCGGAAGGAATAATAATCTGGTAACGAATATCTGGCTTACATCCGAAAATAAATAAGATAGTCAGAAATAAAATAACTTTAAATCGTTTCATATTCACTTAATTGATTAATATTAACTGATTAAGGTGATCCGATCATAATAAATTGCCTTCCTGTTGCATAAGGTAAATCCTTCCGGCTAATTCTCCTTCAAATAGTATAAGATGTTAAAATCATGATAATTTAGTAATATCCACAACTCTTTTTTCTAATTTGTACCATAAATTTATAATAATCTTTTTTTACCATTTAACATGGCTGATCTTGAAAAATTATACGTGGTAAACCGTTATGTCTGGCATAACTGGCTGATAAAAAATGGAGATTCTGCACCAGGTATCTGGCTTATTTTCTATAAAGAACATACCGGTAAACCTTCCCTCTCCTATGATGATGCTGTTGAGGAAGCCTTGTGCTTTGGATGGATTGACAGCATCATAAAAAGGATCGATGATGAAAAGTATGTCCGGAAATTTACCCCGAGAAAAGAAAAAAGCAGATGGTCAGCCCTTAACGTAAAGAGGGTTAAAAAAATGATTAACACCGGGAAAATGAAACCCAGAGGCCTTGAGCTGTATAACTATGCAGCAAAACACGGACTCCTCCCCGCTCCTGATCAAGCTATAAGAAAGGAACTGGATATCCCACAATTTATTAACCAGTCTCTTTCAAAAAACAAAATTGCAAAAGATACTTTCAAATCCCTGGCCCCATCTCATAAACGGCAATATATAGGATGGGTCATGGATGCTAAAAAAGAAGAAACAAGGATGAGAAGGCTGAAAGAGATGATTCAATTATTATCAGAAGGTAAAAAGTTGGGATTAAAATAATAACTCAATAACTCCATGGGGCCAATATATATCTAACAACAATAATTGTATCAAATATTTTACAGAACAGAATCGGCAACATTTGAATATATTAGAAAAGCATAAAAATAGTTACATAATTTACTTGACAAACCTCTTTATTTATATTAAATTTCTTCTAATAAAAGTTTGAAATTGGCTTCATGAATCAACAAATTTAAACTTTGCAGCAGGGAACTCACATATACTTTTCAGCCACTTAATCCAGAAGATTACGCTGCATTATCAGTAAAGTTTAAGAGCAATAGTTTTGGATTAACTTTATTTTTTGGGACTATCTTTACGATATACAATCATCTTAGAGATCGATAAAAAAATTATTATCTTCGCATCTTTTCATAAAATCAACTCATAACATGTACGAGAACGATAACCTGTCCGGTCGTCATAAATTCTGGAATTTCCTTGCAACCATTATCTATATTATTCTTTTTATTCTGACCGGTTACATTTTCAAGCGCAAAGAGATCAATATAGAAGAAATCAGGTTGTGGGAGATGTTTTTACTGGCACTGGCTACATATCGCCTGACGCGTATCCTCGTATTTGATAAAATCTTCAAGTTCTTCCGCGATTTTATCCGATCGAAATCAAAATTATATTTATTCTATGTTGTACGGGAGATCATCACGTGCCCCTGGTGCGCAGGTGTCTGGACAGCCATGTTGATTGTTGTGGTGTATTTCCTGGTGCCTTATGGAAAGCTTCTCATCTATCTGCTGGCTATTTCCGGAGTAGCATCTTTCTTTGTAATTTTTGTCAATTATTTTGGATTATCCACTGAAGAAAAACAACATAAAGTCAGGGAACTGAGGGAAGACTCCGACTATTCGAAACCGGAATAGTTGTCGGTTGTCAGTTGTCAGTTGTCAGTTGTCAGTTTTGGAATAGTCGGAATCTATGAGTCCGTTAGCATTTCGAGGATCCTCGAATTTCTAAGCATCCGCCATTTGGCGGATTGCAGAAATTCGGGATTGTCAGTTTTCGGTGGATTGAAGAAGGCTAAGGCTGAGGCTAAGGAAGGTTGGTTCCTAGTTAATCGTTCCTGGTGCATGGCAGGTTGAATTCTAAAGAAGAGATCACATATCCGATGACTTCGAGTCATCGTATGAGTAATATTTAAATACAAATATGTTTCTCAAGAAAGTTTTAAAACTTGGTAATCCTGTGCTTCACGAGGTATCGCTGCCTGTTGAGAAAGATGAGCTACCATTACTTCAACCTGTGATCCGTGATCTTCATGATATCCTTTTTGAATTCAGGGCAAAGTATAATGCCGGGCGTGCCATCGCAGCCCCACAGATCGGGGTACTAAAAAGGTTGATTTATCTTAATATTGATAAACCATTTGTAATCATCAATCCTGAATTGTCCGACCTGAGCCCTGAAATGGTCGAAATCTGGGATGACTGTTTGTGCTTTCCCGACCTCCTGGTCAGAGTAAAACGCCATAAAACATGTACAATTCGTTTTTATGACATGAACTGGCAAAGGCAGGAATGGCAGTTGTCCGGTGATCTTTCCGAATTACTGCAGCATGAATGTGACCATCTCAATGGGATACTTGCGACACAGAGGGCAATTGATGATAAGTCATTTCGGTGGAGGAGGGAATAGTTCAAAGTTCAAAGTTTAAAGTTCAAGGTTGGTGTGGGTTAGGTGTTTGAAAGCATTGGGGTTGTGTTATAAATAGACTTTAATATGTCGAATGGGTAGATAAATAATTTCCCGCAGATTTCGTTGATTCTTGCCTGCCGGCAAGCAGGTAAACGCAGATTCCGCAGAACTTAATGCGCTGATTTTTAAAAATCTGCGAAATCTGCTGCTTAATCTGCGAGAAGCCTTTAAAGTCTTTCTGATCGGTGTCAACTTAATTCTGCCATGTTATGACACAGCCCTAGTGATTATAATGGCAGAATTCATGAAATCAGTATATGTTTACTCCAGAACTCCATGCTTTTCCTGTATTCTTCATCTGTCTGTTCTTCATGGTTTGGCAACAGCGGGGCATAGACTCCCGGGAAAATAGTAATAATCACCGGCTTAGTATCAATTTTTTTAATAATCATGTTTACTGTCCAGGTCTTTTTGGACTGGCTTGTAAACTGAAGTCTTTGCAGTGTCTCATACTCAAGGTCTGGTAATTGATCCTTAATCTCATCCGGAAGTTTATCGATATGTATAATATGATCTTCACCAATACCTTCGGGGAAATGTTCTTTTGAGAAATTCAAACGTACTTCACAGCGATCACCTAACCAATCAGCCTCCACCCCATCACTTTTAAATTTATTTACTACTATATCCAGCAGTTGCAGAGGATCTGAAACAAATGAATTGAAAAACCGGGAACCTTTTTCTTTTATCTGGTTATCAATATCTTCATATGAATATTCGGAATTATGAAGCAGGTATTGTCTGTATTCAGGATTTACTTCACAAAAATGTTTAAGTACATGAAATTGTCTTTCAATGGGAAAGTCAGCCCGTTTGATATCATTATATGAACAGGATAAAGCCATATGTTTTATGCATGTGCCCGCCTGCCTTCCGACAGTCAGAGTAAAAAACCGGAAAAATGGTTTTCGGTTTTCGGTTCCGAAAAACTGCATCCACCTCTGGCGGATAGCTAGTTTTTCGAGGATCCTCGAAATTTCAGCAATCCGCCTGTTGGCGGATGCGAAATTTCGGGATGTGAGTGAGTAAGAGCAATGAGTTTGAATATCGTCTCACAATCAGTGAATATGTCCGGTTGGAAACCGGATTCCATTTCATAGCCGCGCTCATCAGGAACCAGGCAATCTGGTTGCTGACCCCAGGTGCCTGAATGTGTCCGGTTATAAACCGGACTTGACTGTTCATCCCATGCGTTTGATATGGTCCGGTTGGAAACCGGACCTTCTTTATCCCATCTGATCCCTTTTACCTCTTATCCCTCCCACCCCCAGATACTTTCACACCTTCACACTTTCAAACTTTCATACGAACACTAATTCTAAGCTTTGTACCCCTTTAGAATCTTACACCCATTAAAATGACATCATCAATCTGCTCACGATCACCTTTCCAGGAATAGAAATTTTCTTCCAGGAGTCTTTTTTGCTCACTCATCTTCATTGTATAAATCTTCAGGAGAAATTCCTTCAGACTTCCATATTTATATTTTTTACCATCCGGACCACCGAATTGATCGGCATAACCATCTGAGAACAGGTAAACAATGTCACCTTTTTTCACATTAATAGTCTGTGATTGGAAGGGTAATGTAATATCCTCGAGGTAGCTTATTGGCATTCTGTCAGCTTTGAATTCTTCCAGTTTTTCATCCCGGATCAGGTAAATGGGATTATACGCTCCGGCAAATTCCAGCCGATTGGTTTCTTTATCATACTGACAAAGAGAGATATCCATGCCATCCTTCTGTTCCTGTTCCTTCCCTGTTTGTTTCAGTGCTTTAATTACATCCTTTCTCAGGTTGTTCAGTATTTCATTCACTGCCAGCACATTGCGCTGGTTAACTATTTCATCAAGGAAAGTTATTCCAAGCATGCTCATAAAAGCCCCGGGTACTCCATGTCCCGTACAATCGGCAGCACAGAATATGATTTTATGATCAACCTGTGAAGCCCAGTAAAAATCCCCACTGACAATATCCCTGGGCAAAAATAGAATAAAATGGTCTGGCAGTGTTTTATTTAAAACCTCCCTCTGTGGTAATAAAGCTGCCTGAATTCTGCTGGCATAATTGATGCTGGCAGTTATCTCCAGGTTGATCTGATGGATCTCATCATAGGCTGCTTTTAATTCCACATTCCTGAGCTGGAATATTTCCTTTTCCTTTTCAGCTTTCTCGACAGCAAAAGCTATCTGCTGATTTTTCATCCTGTTCCTTGTTTCATCATTATTAACTTCCTCCCTTAAATGATGGTATATCTTGAAATGTTTGAGTGTTTCTTCAGGATTTGCCATTGTTTCATAAAAATTAGCAAGGGCAAAATGGGCTTCGTACTGAAGGGGTTTAGCCTGGAGTTCTTCCGCAAGAATCAGTGAATCATTCAGGAACTGTTGTGCCTCCTCCATTTTTTTCATCCGATGCAACACCCTGCCCATCCCTAACATGGATTGAAGCCTGCAACGTTTATCTATATCAGCACACTTGTTTTCCAGGTTTTTCTGGTAATACATCCGGGCATTTTCAAGATCACCCATTTCTTCATATGTGCTGGCCAATCCCAGGTATGTCCAGGGAAGTGCTCCATGTTGTTTCAAATCTTGCCTGATTTTTAAACTTTTCTGGTAGTTCTCAAGTGCCTTATCATATTGTTTTTTTAAGGCATAGATTCTGCCAATCCGGTTCAAAGATGAAGCAACAGCTTTCTGATCTCCCAGTCTATCCCTGATCTGAAGGCTCTCATAGTAAGCGATCAGTGCCCGGTCATAATCAGGCAGGCGGCTATAAATCAAACCAATTACACTCTGTGCCTCCCCCGCGCCTTCCCTGTAGTTGATTTCTTTTGCCTTCCTGAGAGCTCTCTGAACATATTCCAGGGCTGTTTCATAATCACCAAAGCTCTCATATATATTACCGGCAAAAGTAAGGGCAACAGGAAATCCTTTTTCTGTCTCATTTTTGGTAAAATATTTAAATGCTGTGGAAAGAAATTCCAGTGCTTCCCGGTTTTCGGATTTAAGAAAATGATTGACAGCCAGGTTGAGCCGGGCATATGCCCTGCCTCTAGGGTATTCATGTTCCCTGCTCAGCTTAAATGCTTCATCTGTATATCTTTTCGATCCTTCAAGGTCGGTATATCTCAACTCCCAGGCAAGCTGGTTCAGGAGATCGATCTTTTTCCTGGGCTCCTGTGTTTTTGCTAATTGTGATTTAATATAATCAGGCCGTTGTGTCATTGGATTTAAGTATAAGATTTATGTTAGGGAGGGAATAATGGAATATTGGATTATTGGATTATTGAGGTGTGAGAGTGTGTTTGTGTTTGAGTTTGTATTTTATTCCGACTTCCCCCACCCATGCTCTCCATTATTCCATTATTCCAGTATTCCACCATTCCAGTATCCCATTAATACAGTTTTCCTTCTTTTACATCCCCTCAATATTTATTCTAATAGCTGGTTGCAGTTAATATTAGACAATTTCCTATCTTTATTTCAGCTTAAATTACAAAAAAACGTTAATATCATTATATGCAAATGTCAGAAACTTTGTTCAAAAAACTGGTTACTTATTTTGGAATTTTACTATTAATCATTCTTATTCCACTTATTATTTCGAGTATTTATTATTATGAACCAATAATGATTTTGTCTACATTCTTACTCTGTGTTGCCGGTGTATCAGAAATAACAATTATCTCAATTTATTATACTGAGAATAAAAAATTCAGAATTATTATTTACGCTTTGATACCATTTTTTTTAATTATCCCATTTGTTCTTGATATTATCACTGGCTGGATCATATTACCAATTATATCAGGCAGTTTTGCAGTTACATTAATATGTGCTGCCCTGTTCATCTTTAACAGAAAAAGAACAACTCTCTTCTTATATATTTTATTGATTGTGATATTACTGGGTATTATTATGGCAAGATTTCATGTTCCCGGAGCTGGTATTACTTTGTCTCTTGGTTTGATGCTCTTTGCCGCCGGAATAGTTATGTACAGCATTACATCTTTATCACTCAGGAAGAATAATAAGTACCTTTCTGTAGTAATACCCGTATGTTCATTCATTCTTGCTATTTTTGGTGTGGGTGTTCTTTTTAAAATTCAGCATTGGCCCGGTGGATGGATTATGACGTATTTCAGCACAATCTCCATCATCCTTATTACCATCATTATACTGTTAACCTTACCGCAATCAGGATTTTTCAACTGGAGCCCCGATCATAAAAAACTATTTTTCAGGAATACCATGATTCCATGGTTAATAGCTGCATTTTTCATTGGTTACTATTTCCTTATACCTCCAAACATAAAAGAAATAATTTTCCCACCGCGGGAAAGGATTCCTTTTAACATGTACTATTATGAAATAAACCAGGTAGATACAAAAGATGCTGATATAGAATAATGTTTTCTATTTTATCTTAGGAGGTTTAATGGATCCGAAAATATTCTCATCAAACACCAGTCTGATCATCTCAGAAGCCTCCGCCGGATATAAACGTAATAAATCATTATCAATACAGACAACGCATTTCCCATCATTGCTGAAAACAGGTTTTGAACCCTGCATAATTCTTAGCAATAAGTGATCAGCATAGTAAAGGCCGGTAGTATGTTCATCAGGACCTGTCAGGGCAAAATAAAGGCCATTCGGAGAATAATTAAAACAGGTTAATCCTTCACCAGACTGATTGTCAAGTATGTGCCATAGATCAGATTCCCCGGTGTAAATGCTTGGATCAAGATTATTAACAGGACTATTATCTGAAAAATCAAGCCGGGTATAAAATTCATAATTATCACCGGGTAACGATTTATTATTCTCAAGAATATCATTCCTGTCTTTCATATCACTATAGGCTGTAAGAACAATACATGTGCTTTTACCCTGCAATGCTGCATTACAATAGGGGTCCCTGTTTTGAGGTGGATAGCCCTCATCAGACGAACCATAAACTTTCTCTCCATTCAGATTCCAGATACAATAAGTACTGTCTTCAGATGCACTAAGTATATACATAGAATTTTCTGAAAACTCAACGGACCAGACCGGGCCATTATGCGCAGCAATCTTCCTGAAAAAAGTATAACTCTCTTCATTACTATACCAGATCCTGATTATGCCGTCTCCAAATCCTGCCGCTAACCAGTTCTGGTCATCAGATATTGCTATATCGCAAACAGCTGATTTTAAAGATGTTATAGCTTGATTGATTATTCCCGACGGTAATTCAGCACAGACAATTTCATTTGATGGACTGGTATAAATAATTTTCCTTCCATCATGCGAGAATTGAAAAACATCATCAGGATGAAGGATATGATAGCTAACCTTTATGTTCAGAATTTTTGCCCCATTCAGGTCATGAATATAAACTACACTGTCCGAGCAAAGGATGCCCAAAAATTGATTATTGCCTGATAATTTAACAGCCAAGACAGGATTATTAAAATCCAGAGAAATAATTTTTTCACCCTTTTTATTCCATACACATACTGAGCTCTCTTTTAGAATACCATTAATGAATCTATCATCATCAGAAAACGATGCACTGATTATTTCAGCATCCTCAGATTCAAAATTGAACAAAGTCTTATCAGGAAATATTTCATTTCCGGCAGAATTATAGTGAGGGCCTGATTCAAGCAGACTGTAGAAGGCATCAAAAATCGCCTTTTTGGAAATGGAATTATTCGAATCAACCATGTATGCCTGGTATGCAGATTGAAAACCGGCCTGAGGATTAACTTCTTTCTGCAGCATTGCCCGGACGGAAAAGTCAATTGCCCTGGTTTTATCCTGTTTGGCATAATAATAGTAACCTATTAAAAAGACTACAGCAACCAATGCAACAATTGAGAAACTTGTAATCCTTTTTAATGATCTTACTTTTGCTTCCACTGCCGAAATACTTTCCTGAATAAAATCCTCCAGTTCCTTTCCTATGAACAATTTTCCCTTGTAGACTTTCAGATAATCAAGGTCGTCGGGAGCCAGCAAGATTCCTCTTCTTTTGTAATTTTCGTATGCATTTTCTATGAATTGCCGGACCTCAATCAATTCTTTTTCAACCAGGGTGATTTTCTCGTAAATTGTTGCAGCAAGACTGTCATGACGAAGCTCATACCTTCCATTTTCATCTTTATCACGTAGTATCCTGAGGTTCACGAATCGCTGTACTAATTCAGTCAGACTCTCAGGTTCTATTTTTTTCCCGAATGTCCTGGAAAAATCGATAATTTCTTCTTCCGTGATCTGCCGTTTTGTTCCTTTAACAGCCGGTATCCGGATCCTCCAGTTCTCCTATCTGCTCTTCCAGGAAACTCCCCAGCAGGTCGCTGACATCTCCAATCTTATCGAGCATCGAGAGTGTCATTCTGAGGTCTGGGATCTCCGTTGTACCCCCCTCTGTATCTCCCTGGTCAACTTCACCCCCCTCTAAATCTCCCCCCTGAAGAGGGGGAGACTTCTTGCTTTTTCCTTTGTTCTGTGCAAATCGATAAATCTTATCCAGAAACACTTGCAAATATGTCAGTTCAACCTCTTTTCCTTCAGGATTAAGTTTATCCAGCAATGCTTTCGGGAATCCTTCCGCCACTTCTATTCCATGCACTTTGCAAGGTCCTTCGATTGCTTCGATAGCATGCTGGCGGGTCATTTTTTCGATACGTATACGGTTGGAGAGAAAATCGGGGATAGTGAGTTCAAACTCGGTTACTCCTGCCAGGTATTCTTCACGGATCTGGTTTTCTTATCTCCTCCCCCTTTCAGGGGGGAGGTCGGGAGGGGGGTGATGTCGCCACCTGAGGCTAGCAGAGGGGTAATTGCAATTTTCCACAATTCTTTCCAAAGGCTCTCAACAATATTCACGCCCCTCCTCACATTCACCGGCAGCCAATCAGCATCTTCAAACTTATTTGCCAGCCCGCAATTTATAAGGGAAGTTTTGCCTGTACCGGAGATACCATAAATCAATAGAATCTTACTTTCGAAAACCTTCTGATACATCTCTTCGATCTCCCGGTCACGGCCGAAGAAGATGGCGCGGTCCTCACGGGTGTAGGCGTCGAGGAATTTGAAGGGGGAAGGCATCGGCTTTTAGTTCAAAGTTTAAAGTTCAAAGTTTACCACGTGAAATGCAACGAAGGAGCATATTTCACTTGGTTCAAGGTGAGTGTGGGATTTAGGTGTTGAGTGTTGTTTGTTATTTAGGTGAATTTCGACTCACGGTTCACGACTCACGACTCACGGTTTTCAGTTAAAAAAATCTCTTATGAAATACTCCACAAATTATCAAAAACTTTACATTATTTTCAGGAATCTTCCATAAATTTAGGAAACTTTTGGGAATGAAGCTATATCAAAAGATAATAGGTATAACAATTGCTTTTCTACTGGCAAGCACATGGGTTTTAACGTTTCTTACAATCTATTATAACAATATTAATTTGTTTATCATAGCTTCGGCAGGGCTATTTCCCGTTTCCCTTATACTTACTATCATTTTCATGCTCACTTACAAAAATCATATGCTCAGAAACGTTTTTCTGATCGGTATGCCTTTTTTTTTAGTTCTAGGCTTTATCCTGGAGATCATTGAATCTTATCAGATAATTGTATATCTATCCTTTTTATTTCTTGTCTATCTTGTTGCAGTAAACATTATCCTTCACTTCCTGAGATTTGATCTTAATCTTATTATTGTAATTTTTTTACTAGTTATTGGCCTTTACATGAAGAGTCAGCATGCAGCCGGCGCTGGCATTGTGATGACTATTTCAATGATGATGACTGCCGCATTTCTGATCCTCATCGCCGTTAAAGCATTTAAAATCAAGGATAACAGGTATCTCTCCATCATCATGTTTTCATGCAGTGTAATTTTAGCACTTCAGTTTATAGCCATGGTTTGGAAATTACAACACTGGGCAGGTGCAGGAATTCTCCTTAGTATTTCATTACCCGTCTTTATAATTGCCACTTTAATAATACTGCTCACCTTGCCAGGATCAAACTTCCTTGAATGGACCATAGAACAGAAGAGAATATTACTAAGGGGATTATTAATTCCCTGGTTATTCATTATTTATATTCTTATTACAACCACGTTGATACCACCGCATAATGAATTCAAACCATTCTTCTTTTTAAGGCATCAGGATAAAGAAGTTTTTTTCGATATGAAAGATTATCAAATCGAAAACAGGAATGGATTGGAATGAAGGGATTATAAGCCGGGTTCCCAATGGCTTCCTTTATAATTCAGTTTTCCGAATATTTGATCTTTTTCAGCTAGCCTTTTTATTTTAAGCCCACTAACCGGATACAGTTTCAATTCATTACATCTGATACACAACAAATCATTACCATCAGGTGAGAATACAGGCTTTATCCCGTTAAATGTTTTTAAGGGAAGTAAATCAGCAGATCTGAGCAGTGTGTATTCTTCACCTGCATTGACTTCTGCAAGACTGTTACTCAAATAACTGTAATCGGTAAATTGTATTTTCCTGTAGTTTGATATTTCATCCCATGGAAATGGAGATAAAAATTTATTAAATTCTGATGCCCAACTCCGAATGTAAAAATTACCATCCGTAATCAAAACCTGTTCAAAGGTGAATCTTACCGGCATTCCCATTTCATCCAATTCATTTAATTTATTAATTGGGCTGTTATAACCGGTAACTCGTATTACACGATCACCTCCTGAAAACTCAGCATTACATATTTTACCCCTGAACAAGTCAAATTCCCAATTAAAATAGAACTTATAAACCCATTCACCATTCAAGTTCCATATAGCGAGGGTACTATCATCGGAGGCAGTGAGCAAGCATTTATCGTTTTTTGCAAAATTACATGATCTTACCTTGCCATTATGCCCATTAATTTTACCATACTGACCGAATGTTGAACTGTATTTATCATAGTTCCAGATAATAACGGAGCTATCATCAGATGCAGAAGCAATAAACCTGTTATCATGCGAAAAGGAAAGGTAATTTATGTCAGCAACATGCCCGGATAGATGTTGAATTTCTTCTCCATTTAGGTTATAAAGTACTACATCCTGGCTGGTTCCTGCAACTGCTAATAATTTTCCATCTGGTGAAAAATCTATAACCTTCTCATTTAATACAGGATTTATCCGAACCGGGAAATCAAATATTTTTTGAGAATTTAAGTTCCATACTGATCCTATACTATCATTATAAACAACTGCAATGTGTTTATTATCCCGCGCAAGTGATACAGTTACGACGGATTTCATATCTTCATTCAGGGATAATACTTCCTTTCCTTTTATATCCCAAACCCTGACAGTATTGTCAACATGCCAACCATAGATCCATTCTCCGTTATCTGAAAATTTGGCGCTAACAATCTCTGTCTCATATGGCTGGAAATCAAAGATCTTCTTGTATGGGTCAACGATGGCATTTGTGCTAGAATCATAATAGGTATTTTCATTCAACAGCTCATAAAATGAATTTATAAGGACATGATGCGCAATTGAGGAGGTGGTGTCCATGTTGTACAATTCCACTGCAGTTTGAAAGCTTAATTCAGTAGATAGTCCTGACTGCATCAAAGATTTTGCAGCCTGCCTCATCTGCCTGGCTTCAGAAGTAGACTGAAAATAATAAATACCGATTCCTGCAAGAAAAAGTATAAAACCGGCTATTGAGATCCTGAGTATTAAATTAAATGCCCTTCTTTTTGATTCAATCACCTTCTTGCTCTGATCTAAGAAGGCTTTTAAATTACCCTCGAGGAACAACATGTCCTCATATACCTTTATATATCTCAAATCTTTTTCTGAGAGCAGAAGCTTACGCTTTTCGTAAGCATGATAGGAATTTTCAATAAATTGCCTGACTTCAAGTAGTTCTTTTTCAACGAGTGTGATTTTTTCGAATATTTTTGCGGCCAGGCTGTCGTGTCGAAGTTCATAGCGGTTGTTTTCATCCTTATCCCGGAGAATTCTCAGTTTCACGAATCGTTGCACAAGTTCAGTAAGTCGCTCAGGATTAATTGGTTTGCCAAATGTTTTAGAAAAATTAATAATCTCTTCCTCTGTAATTTGGCGTTTTGTTCCTTTAACAGATACAAAAGCTTTCAGGACCATTAAGCCGGTATCCGGATCCTCCAGTTCTCCTATCTGCTCTTCCAGGAAACTCCCCAGCAGGTCGCTGACATCTCCAATCTTATCGAGCATCGAGAGTGTCATTCTGAG
>Ga0111176_1054_pt1 | contig 23517 bp, 18 predicted proteins | sample DeeMarSWOR324_28_FD_80229 | JGI IMG/M metagenome (GOLD analysis project Ga0111176, IMG submission 80229) | Bacteroides sp. SM23_62_1 | reverse complement strand
TAACCCAATTCATTAAAATTCACAGGCATAAATAATATGAGATCTTCAAAACTATTTATCTCACACCCAGACCAACCGGAGACCGATAACTTTTCATACCCTATTCCTCCAGTTCCATACCCACCGGGCACCGTGAGCCAAAGGCCACACACACAATACCCCCACCTGGCCCCTTCAGGGGCTATACTTCAATTACCAGTGAAACGCATCCTCCTCCATCCATTTTCCATGCAAGCGAAGAACCTGTTCGATGATATCCCGGACGCAACCATCTCCGCCTTTCTTATCAGAGATATATTTTGAAATCGATTTTATTTCTTCAACTGCATCGGATGGGCAGGCTGCAAACCCCACCTCTTTCATCACCTGGTAATCAGGCAGATCATCACCCATGTAAAGGACTTGCTGGGGTTCCAGTTTATTTTTCTTAAGAAAGTCGCTGAAATCCAACATTTTATCTCTTGATTTCATGTAAATATCCTTCACACCCAGATGACTGAATCTTGCTTTAACTGGTTCGGGATTTCCTCCTGTAATAATACCTATAAGATATCCTTTTCGGATGGCATACTGAATAGCAAATCCATCTTTAATATTCATTGAGCGCATGAGCTCACCACCAGGATACAGGTAAATTTTTGGGCTGGATAGTACGCCATCAACATCAAAAATGAAAGCTTTCACCAACCTGAGATCCTCTTTGAAATTACTCATTTTTCTCCGGGATATTTTTGTTTGTCCGCCTTGCCGGGCTCCCCCTGTAAGCAGAAATACTGTCACTTACAAATGTATACAATTTTTGTATATCGGGCAGATCCTTAAGAATCCTAAGATGTTCTTCGATGATCCTCTGATCTTCACGCATGGCCGGACCGGTCTGGGCACTGAATGGATCGATCTCCAGGATTTTTGAAGCTGTCTCCATGATCAGGGGCTTCAAAAGGTCAAAATTCAAACCACTTTCTGACAGGATCTTTTCAGCCAGGAAATACATATGATTCGGGAAGTTACAGGCGAAAATGGCCGCAAGATGTAATATTTTCCTTTTATCACTGTCCATAAAAAGGACATTCCCGGATATCTCCTTCGCCATTGTTTCAATAGTAGCGAGTATATCAGGGTTGTTTGCTTCAATACATAATGGCACTCCTTTCAGATCGAGCTTTTTCAATCTTGAAAAGGTCTGGACAGGATATAGAACCGCATAATTCTTGCTACAACCCTGGAAAACTGATAAGGGCAGTGTCCCGGAAGTATGAACAAGTACCTGGTTAGTGAAGCTGGCCCGGCACAAAACCGGCATAATCCCATCATCCTTAAGACAAAACAGGTAGAGATCTGCCCTGTTATCCAGCAGGTTAATGTTGGTGGTATAACCGGTGTCCAACAGAGAGGATAATCTGATTGCTGATTTCTTTGTCCGGCTGTAAACCTGAGTGATCTGATACCCCAGGTTTTTAAGGGCAAAACCCAAATGAGTTGCTACATTGCCGGCACCAACCAGGACAATATTGCGTAAACTATTAACCAAAAGAATTTATTTCAGAAGCAATAACGATTCTCGGAAATAAGCATATCCGCTATCCCCCTTCTTGCATCACGCACGTTTATACCATCAACATGGGTAAAATGATCAATTGCCTTCAACAACACATTCCTGATGTCGCCGGATGCAAATGAAAAGACTATATCCAGGGCAAGTTTCCGTATTCTGGCAGAAGCGTCATAGACAAACACATCAAGGATATTACAATGTAACTTTGCTGATTCCTCACCTTTTATTTGGCCGGCCTTTTGAATCCTGAGCATTGTTGATTCCCCGGCATATATAAGCATGATAATATCGGAAATATTGTTCAGGATTTCCTGCTCCTGTATCAGTGTCCGTGCGAATGTATCTGAAATGATTTTGATCAGAACCAGTGCCAATTTTTTAAAATTCCGGATGCAGGTTTTCTTTGTTTCGAAATAATCATCCCCGGATACTTCTGCCTGTTTGAGTCCGGGAATCTCATCCAGTATCTTCTGCGCTTCGCTCATTAAGGGAAGTTCCCCTTTTGCACCCCTTTTAAGGATCGTATCAACCACCAGCAATTTATTTATTTCATTTGTTCCTTCAAAAATCCTGTTTATCCTTGAATCCCTGTATGCCCTGTCGACCGGCATCTCAGCAGAGAATCCCATGCCTCCATGTATCTGAACAGCTTCATCAACAACATAATCCAGCATCTCCGAACCAAATACCTTCATAACCGCAGCTTCTATAGCAAACTGGTTAAAGGCTTCCATGGTATCCCGTCCCTTATCTTCACCATGTGCAACATAAAATTGAATTGCCTTATCCAGATCTTCACTGGCACGATAAACCGCCGACTCGGTTACGAATGTCCTGATCACCTGTTCTGCCAGCTTATATTTAATTGCACCGAACTCAGATATAAGGCAATTAAATTGTTTTCTTTCATTCGCATACTGAACCGAGTGATTGATGGCAAGCTTTGCCGCACCAATCACGTTTGCCCCCAGTTTAATCCTCCCCATATGAAGTATGTTCAGTGCAATTCGGAAACCCTCTCCCCGCTTTCCGAGGAGATTCCCGACAGGTACCTGGCAATCATTGAAGAAAATCTGCCTCGTTGAGGAACCCTTTATTCCCATTTTCTTTTCCTCCGGATTAAAAGTCAGGCCCGGAAAGGTTCTTTCAACAATAAATGCACTGAGAACACGGTCATTATCGATCTTGGCAAAAACAGTAAATACATCGGCAAATCCTGCATTTGTGATCCACATTTTCTGTCCATTCAAAAGGTAGTATTTACCATCTTCTGATAAAGTTGCTTTTGTAGTACCGGCATTTGCATCTGATCCAGCCCCTGGTTCGGTAAGGCAGTATGCACCTACCCATTCCCCAGTTGCAAGTTTGGGTATATATTTTTGTTTTTGTTCTTCATTACCATAATACAGGATTGGCAGGGTACCTATTCCCGTGTGGCAGGAATAGGCTACAGCATATGAAAATCCTGCTCCCAGCACCTCACATGTATACATGGCCGTCACAAATGATTGTTCAAATCCGCCATATTCTTCAGGGATTGAAATTGCCAGTAATCCAAGTTCACCTGTTTTAGTAAGAAGGTCTCTCATTAATCCTTCTTCCTGGGCATCGATCCGGTCAAGATTTGTCAGAACCTCGGTTTCCAGGAAATCCTGACAACTTTGTCCGATCATCTTTTGTTCTTCATTGAACTCTTCGGGAATAAAGATCTGTTCAGGAGAAATGTCTTTTACGAGAAACTCCCCCCCCTTTATCGGAATGTTCTGTTCCATAATGAAAATTTTTAGCCAGAGTTATACCAAGTTTAATCTGACAAATTTAACAATCCTTTATTTATATCCGGGATTATTGATTATGATTTTGTGGACTCACCCCTCTGTCTCCCCTCTCTCAGGAGCGAGGGGGGAACCAAAGGGGGGTGAGTACGGCAGGATCTACAACCCAAGCTCCAATGCCACAAGCTCGGCAATATCATAATTTTTCACTGATGCTTCCAAATTTTTATATTTCAGGCCATCCGTTAACATCGTCATACAATAGGGACAGGCAGTTGTGATAATATCAGCCCCTGTCCTGAGCGCCTCCTCTGTCCTTTCAATAAACACCTCCTTCTCACCCTGTTCGGCTTCCTTGAACATTTGCCCGCCTCCTGCCCCACAGCACAATGCATAACTCCTGTTCCTGTTCATCTCAGTCTTTCTTGCCAACAGGGCAGCCAGAACAAATCGTGGTGATTCATACTCATTATTTGCCCTTCCAAGGTAACAGGGATCATGATATGTAATTATTTTATCCCTGAATAATCCCGAACTAAATTTCAAATTACCCAGTTTGATCTGCTCTTTTAAAAATTGTGAATGATGAACCACTTTAAAATTGCCTCCCAGGTCAGGGTATTCATTTTTAAAAGTATTATATATGTGGGGATCACACGTCAGGATTTTGTCTACTCCATAGTTATTCAATCTTTCAATGATCATCAGTGCCTGCATCTGAAAAAGCATTTCATTGCCCGAACGTCTGGCAACATCTCCACTTGAAATCTCTTCTGTACCCAGTACGGCAAAATTTGTGTTGAGGTGATTCAGTACCTTCACAAATGCCCTGGTAACATTCTTATACCGGTCATCAAAAGCACCGGCACTGCCAACCCAGAATAAATATTCAGGTTTTTCACCGCGGGCAAACACCTCAGCCATAACTGGCAGATTTAATCCCGTCCCTTCCGCCCACAGAAGCCTGTCTTCATGAGAAAACTGCCATGGGGCACCATTGTTTTCAATATTGGAAAATATCGCATTCAGCTCCCCGGGTGCAGCCGATTCCTCCATCACCAGGTATCTGCGCATACCAACAATGAAGGCAGGATGGTAAATGTTAACCGGACATTCCTGTGCACAGGCATTGCATAAGGTACAGGCCCATAATTCTTCTTCAGTGATATAATCCCGGATAAGTGTTTTTTGATCTGAGTATTCTTTACCTTGTCGAATCATTTGTGGTCCCTTCTCCTTCATCCTGGCCCTTACATCCATGATAATTTTCCGTGGAGATAGTTTTTTCCCTGTAAGATTTGCAGGACAGGCCGAAGTACATCTTCCACATTCGGTACATGAAAGGGAATCAAGGTAATTTTTCCATGTAACATCTTCAATATCTAGTATTCCAAAACGCCCGGAAACTGCACCGGTTTCATCCGGGGTGGAATAGGCTGAGTCCGGATTCATCATGATTTTTACTTCCCTGGTTATACTTTCCATGATATCCAATTTCCCCAGCGACTCCATCCTGCTCAAAAAGACATTGGGAACCGACATAAATACATGAAAGTGTTTTGAGTAAGGAAGGTAATTGGCAAATACAAATATGATAAGAATATGGGACCACCAACAGGATTGGTAAATAATCACGCTCATCTCAGGACTCATATTAAATATTCCTGATAGGAGGTTACTCAATGGGTAATAACCATACACCGGCATTCTTTCAGCCGCCATGGAACGGATATAAAATGTATTCATTCCAATCAGGGTTACCATCAGGATTAATATTAATGTCAGGGCAATATTGGCATCAAAATGTGATATTTTTTGCATTTCAATTCCCCTGAATCGCTTAACATGCATAAATAGCCTTCGAAAAAGAAATACCAGAATCGCTAGCAGAACAACCACGGCAAACAGGTCACCTGAAGCCATAATAATATCATGGATCACACCTAAAAGCTTGAGTGCTTTTTCCGTGGCAAACAGTCCATCGATAGTCATTTCAATGCTACCTATCAGAATCACACAGAAACCCCAGAATACAAATGCATGTAAAAGTCCGATAAGTGGCCTGCGGAGTATCTTTGTCTGACCGAATGCTACCTTCAGTGTTAAAACAATCCTTTTCCCAATATTCTTTACAGGAAAACCTCGTCCGGTGAGTCTGAAGAACCTGATATAATTCCTTGCAGTATAACCGAAAACCAATAATGTGATAAAAAAGGAAACAATAAATACGATTTGTTTGATCATTGAAACTTATTTTGGCACACGTAATGTTTCTTATTGAATTTTAGGTAAAATAATTTTAGAGGCCTGCAGAGGTGCTTGTCTACAAATATTTATACAGCAAAGTTATGGTTTACTCCCAAAACGTATTTTTATGATGATTTCGCAGCTTTAATTTCTTTTACCAATTCGGGCAACACTTTAAGAGCATCTCCAACAACACCATAATCAGCAGCTTCAAAAATCGGAGCATCCTTATCGGTATTAACGGCAACGATGTATTTTGAGGAACTCACACCTGCGAGATGTTGTATGGCGCCAGATATCCCAAACGCCATATAAAGATTGGGAGCAATGATCTTTCCCGTCTGACCAGTATGTTCCTCATGTGATCTCCATCCCTCATCTGATACAGGCCTTGAACAGGCAAGACCGGCACCGAGGACTTCCGCAAGTTCTTCAAGGGGAGCCCAGTTTTCAGGTCCTTTCATACCACGGCCACCGGAAATGACAATTTCTGCATCGGTGAGAATAATTTTTCCTGTTTGTTTCTCAACATTTATAACTGTTGTACTGATTAATCCGAAATCATAATCAGGACTGAAAGATTCAATAACCAGGCTAGTATCCCGGGGTATGAGCACAAATGAATTCTGGGATAGAGTCAGTATCTTAAGTGACGTTTTTATCTCTACAAGGGAATATGCCTTCCCGCTGAATACTTTTTTCCTGACAATTGTTGGATCGGTGGATAGCGGTAATCCCATTACTCCTGCAACAAGTCCTGCCTTAAGTTTTACAGACAGGCGGGGAGCAAGTGCCTTACCTGTATGATTGTGTGAAAGAACGAGCAGGGTAGCCCCAACATTTTCAGCAACGGATGCTATTACCTGCGTATAAACCTGGTTATCAAGATGGTGCAGTTTATCATCCCGGATATCAATAATTTTTGATATGCCATAACTACCCAGCTTCTTCAGCTCATCCTTATCAACATTTCCTATCGATAAAGCAATAGCATTTGTTTTCATCATTTCAGCAACCCCTGAAGCATATGAAGCAAGTTCAAATGATAGTTTTTTAAATTTACCATCCCAGTTTTCTGTAAATACAAGTACTGACATAAATTATAATTTAGATTGTTTGCGGATTACATGATTAAACCAATGTTATGGAATTTTATTTTTGAAGATCCGCATGTTGACGCGGTTCTGGGTAAGAATAATCCTGGTGTTTAATCATAGCATCCTGGCAACTGTTAACAATTAATTCATAATCTGTATTTAAATTACTTTTGCCTCATTCTGAAGCAGGCTGACAAGTTCTTGAATATTCTCCGGTTCAATCATTTTACATGCTTTCTTAGGAGGAAGAGATTCAAAGCTGGAGGTGACAGTAAGTGTTTCAATATCTGCCGGTTGTATGACTTCCATCGGTTTCTGCCTGGCCATCATTATACCGCGCATAGCAGGTATACGTGGTTCCTTGGCAATTCCTTTCTGAACTATCCCTACGAATGGTAAGGAGAGGGTCAGTTCCTCCTTGCCACCATCAATATCTCTCGTTATCTGAACTTTACCATTTTCAATACGCAGTGATGAGATAGCAGATACAGAAGGTATCTCCAAAAATTCTGCCAGCATTCCACCTACTGATGTGCCGTTATAATCACTGGATTCGATCCCGCATAATAGGATGTCGAATCCTTTTTCCTTCACAGACGCAGCAATCTGACCGGCCACATAGTATGCATCAGTGGGATCAGCATTAATCCGGATGGCATCATCCGCTCCAATTGCCAATGCTTTTCTGAGAGTGGGTTCTGCCCCGGCCAGGCCTACAGTGACCACACCAATCTTTTCAACCTGTGAAGCAGGATCTTCCTTAAGCTGCAAAGCACGTGTTAAGGCAAGCTCATCCCACGGATTGATAATCCATTGTACTCCTGTAGTATCAAATTTCTTGCTCTCAGATGTGAATCTGATCTTTGTTGTCGTATCAGGAACATTGCTTATACAAACCAGAATTTTCATAACATTCTGAAATTAAGGGTGTTTAACACCTTATTACAAATTAATAATCAGACAAATATAAAATAATATCCATTATATGCTAACAATCCGGTATAATCTAAAATCATTAAAAAAAAAGCCCTGTCATACCGACGGGGCTATTATCATTGAAAAAAGATATCATTTATGCCTGGGCAGTTGGCCCCCCGAAATTTATTGGGATCAGGGGAGTGCCGGCACTTTCGACTTTCTTGATTTCTCCGTGCACAGCCTCATATTTCCCAATATTATCCTCCAGGGCATGCAGCAACCGTTTGGCATGTTCTGGAGTCAGGATGATCCTGGATTTCACTTCAGCTTTGGGAATACCTGGCATAACCCTGACAAAATCTATTACAAATTCAGAACTGGAATGTGTAATGATTGCCAGGTTTGAATAGGTACCCTGAGCTATATCATCTTTAAGTTCAATATTAATCTGTGTCCTTTTTGCTTTTTTATCTTCTTCCATGCTGAATTATTTAGGTTGTTTGTTTTCAATAACCTCTTCACTTTCCTTGTTTTTGGAGCCGACGAGCATTTCATATTCTTCCCTTGAACCGACTACAAGTCTTTCATAGTCTCTTACTCCTGTACCGGCAGGGATCAGGTGTCCCACAATAACATTTTCCTTAAGCCCTTCAAGTAAATCTACCTTGCCATAAATAGCTGCTTCATTTAAAACCTTTGTCGTTTCCTGGAATGAGGCAGCGGAGAAGAAGCTCTGCGTATGCAGGGCAGCCTTGGTAATTCCCTGAAGGATCTGCCTCGATGTTGCGGGTACGGCATCACGTGCCACGATTTGTTTTATATCTTTTCTCTTGAGTATGGAATTGTCATCCCTTAATTTTCGTGCAGTAATAATCTGTCCCGGTTTAAGAGCCTGGGAATCCCCTGGATCCACAACTACCTTTTTGTTGTAAATCCAGTCGTTCTCATCCATAAATTCCCATTTATCAACGATCTGTTTCTCAAGAAATTTTGTATCGCCCGGATCTTCTATTTCGACTTTACGCATCATCTGGCGGACAATAATTTCAAAATGTTTGTCATTGATTTTAACACCCTGCATACGATAAACTTCCTGAACTTCGTTCACAATATATTCCTGTACTTTTGTTGGTCCTTTTATAGCCAGGATGTCTGAGGGTGTGATAGCTCCATCAGAAAGCGGGGTTCCTGCTTTTACAAAATCATTCTCCTGAACAAGGATTTGTTTGGACAGGGGGACCAGGTATTTTTTTACCTCACCCTCTTTAGAAATAATACTTATTTCCCTGTTGCCACGTTTAATCTTGCCGAATGAAACCTCTCCATCAATTTCCGATACAACAGCCGGGTTCGATGGATTCCTTGCTTCAAAGAGCTCAGTAACCCTGGGTAATCCACCGGTTATATCACCTGATTTTCCAACCGCTCTGGGTATTTTAACCAGGATATCACCCGTTTGAACCTGGTCTCCTTCGTTCACCATAATGTGTGCTCCTACCGGAAGATTATAGGCCTTCACCACTTCATTCTTTTTCGACATAATTCGTATCATCGGATTCTTGGTTTTGTCCCTTGTTTCGATTATCACTTTTTCCCTGAACCCGGTTTGTTCATCAGATTCCTCCCTGTAGGTTATTCCCTCAGCAACAGCTTCAAATGATATTGATCCTGCACTTTCAGAAATAATTACAGCATTATAGGGATCCCACTCACAGATCAGTGTCCCTCTGGTTACTTCACTACCATTTTTAACATATAATCTTGACCCATAGGGTATGGAATGTGTTGTTAATGATAACTTTGTATTTTTATCAATAATGCGCATTTCCGCCAGGCGTCCGATCACAACATCTACATTTTTACCTCCTTCTTCTACCTTCTCAACGATCCTCAGCTCATCAATTTCCACTATACCATCATATCGTGCATATACATTTGATTCAGTAGTAATATTGGATGCAGTACCTCCAACATGAAATGTTCTCAAAGTAAGCTGTGTGCCGGGTTCACCGATGGATTGAGCTGCAATAACTCCGACTGCTTCACCGATCTGGACCATTTTGCCGGTGGCCAGGTTCCGCCCATAACATTTTGCACACACACCTCTTGTAGCTTCACATGTAAGCACAGAACGGATTTCTATCTGTTCAAGTGGAGAATTATCGATTTCCTTGGCTATTTCTTCAGTAACCTCATCACCTGCAGCAATAATCAAATCACCTGTCATCGGATGATATACATCATGAACGGTGGTACGCCCCAGTATCCTTTCAAACAGGGATTCAACAACCTCTTCGTTATTAGTGATAGCTGTTGCCACGATACCTCTTAATGTTCCACAGTCATATTCTGAAACGATCACATCCTGTGAAACATCCACAAGCCGCCTGGTCAGGTAACCAGCATCTGCTGTTTTAAGGGCAGTGTCCGCAAGTCCTTTTCGTGCACCATGAGTGGATATAAAATATTCCAGGACAGATAATCCTTCTTTGAAATTAGAGAGGATAGGGTTCTCAATAATCTCCGACCCGGTTGAACCGGATTTCTGCGGTTTCGCCATCAATCCTCTCATGCCGGAAAGCTGCCTGATCTGTTCTTTTGATCCCCTGGCTCCTGAATCAAGCATCATATAAACAGGATTGAAACCCTGCTTGTCGGAACTAAGGCTCCGTAACAGTGTCTGGGTCAGCTTGGCATTGGTATGTGTCCATATGTCGATAATCTGGTTATACCTTTCATTATTTGTGATGAAGCCCATGTTATAATTACCCATGACCTCATCAACCTGGCTGTATCCTTCATCAACATATTCCTGCTTTTCTACCGGGACAATCACATCATCAAGGTTAAAGGACAGGCCTCCTTTAAAGGCCATTTCATATCCGAGGTCTTTAATATCATCAAGGAACTGTGCTGTCCTGGCTGTACCGGTCTGCTTGAGTACCCACCCGATAATATCCCTTAGCGATTTTTTAGTCAATAACTCGTTGATATACCCAACTTCGGCCGGCACATAATCATTAAATAAAATCCGGCCAACAGTTGTCTCAACAAGCTTATAAACTGTCTGATTATTCTCTTTCTGTGGCAGACGAACATGAATGATTGCATGGAGTTCAACCTTTCCTTCATTGTAAGCCACCTTCACCTCTTCGGGAGAATAGAATTTTTGATTTTCCCCTTTAACCGGTCGCTCCGGTATACCTTTCCTGGCTTTGGTGAGGTAGTATAGCCCGAGTACCATATCCTGTGACGGAACAGAAATGGGAGCACCATTTGCGGGATTTAGGATATTGTGTGATGCCAGCATCAGTATCTGTGCTTCGAGGATAGCTGCATTGCCAAGAGGCAAGTGTACTGCCATCTGATCTCCGTCAAAATCGGCATTAAAGGCGGTACAAACAAGTGGATGGAGCTGAATAGCCTTACCCTCTATCAGCTTGGGCTGAAAAGCCTGGATCCCGAGCCGGTGCAGGGTGGGTGCTCTGTTCAATAATACCGGATGACCTTTCAACACATTCTCCAGGATATCCCATACAACCGGATCTTTACGATCTACAATTTTCTTGGCTGATTTAACTGTCTTAACAATCCCTCTCTCAATCAACTTCCTGATAATGAAAGGCTTATATAATTCAGCCGCCATATCTTTTGGCAGCCCGCACTCGTGAAGTTTAAGTTCAGGTCCGACGACAATAACGGAACGTGCACTGTAATCTACTCGTTTTCCCAGCAGGTTCTGCCTGAACCGCCCCTGTTTACCTTTCAGGCTATCGCTCAGAGACTTTAATGCCCTGTTCGCTTCAGTTTTTACAGCACTTGCTTTTCTTGAATTATCAAATAATGAATCGACGGCTTCCTGCAGCATTCTTTTCTCATTTCTGAGAATAACTTCCGGAGCTTTGATTTCTATCAGTCGTTTCAGACGGTTATTTCTTATGATAACGCTCCTGTAAAGATCGTTCAGGTCAGAGGTTGCAAAGCGACGACCATCCAGTGGCACAAGTGGCCTGAGCTCCGGAGGAATAACCGGTACGACTTTTACGATCATCCATTCAGGCCTGTTAACTCCTTTTGATGCCCTGAAAGCTTCAACTACCTGAAGCCTTTTTAATGCTTCGGTCTTCCTCTGCTGCGATGTCTCAGTACTGGCTTTGTGCCTCAGATCATAGGATAATTCGTCTAGATCAAGCCTGGATAGTAATTGATAAAGGGCTTCTGCACCCATATCTGCAATAAACTTATCAGGATGGTCATCATCGAGGTATTGATTCTCTTTTGGAAGACTTTCAAGTATATCCATATATTCCTCTTCTGTCAGAAAATCAAGATAGTTAACCCCGTCATTCTCCTTTATACCAGGATTGATAACAACATACCGCTCGTAATAAATAATTGAATCAAGTTTTTTTGTTGGTAATCCGAGAAGATACCCGATCTTGTTTGGCAGGGACTTGAAATACCAGATATGGGCAACAGGAACGACGAGTGAAATATGTCCCATCCTTTCCCGGCGTACTTTTTTCTCCGTGACTTCAACCCCACAACGGTCACATACAATCCCCTTATAGCGAATGCGCTTATATTTTCCACAGTGACATTCATAATCTTTTACAGGGCCGAATATCCGTTCACAGAATAATCCGTCCCTTTCAGGCTTGTAGGTTCGATAATTGATTGTTTCAGGTTTTAATACCTCACCGCTGGATCGTTCAAGGATTTCTTCCGGTGAAGCAAGACCGATACCGACTTTTGTAAAGTCGCTTTTAATTTTAGGTTCTCTCCTGAATGACATATTTTTAATTATTGACTGGTTTAACATATGTTATTAAATCAAATTGTCCGGCATCAGATCAGGTTAATACTTAAACCCAGCCCGCGGAGCTCATGCAGAAGCACATTCAATGATTCGGGTATGCCCGGCACAGGCATATTTTCCCCTTTAACAATCGATTCATATGCTTTTGCCCTGCCTACCACATCATCTGATTTCACTGTCAGCAATTCCTGAAGAATATTGGCTGCTCCGAATGCTTCAATTGCCCAAACCTCCATCTCCCCGAAGCGCTGACCGCCAAACTGGGCTTTCCCACCGAGAGGCTGCTGTGTGATGAGTGAATAAGGCCCTATTGACCTTGCATGCATCTTATCATCAACCATATGTCCGAGTTTCAACATATAAATGATTCCAACTGTTGCCGGTTGGTCAAATTTTTCTCCTGTATTTCCATCATAGAGGAAAGTCTTACCATATAAGGGCAAATCTGCTTTATTGGTATATTCGGTTATCTGATCAATGCTGGCACCGTCAAAAATGGGTGTTGAAAATTTTACACCAAGTTCATTTCCGGCCCATCCGAGCACAGTCTCATAGATCTGCCCAAGATTCATCCTGGAAGGAACACCCAGGGGATTTAGGACGATATCGACCGACGTACCATCTTCCAGAAAGGGCATATCTTCTTCGCGAACAATTTTTGCTACGATACCTTTATTTCCATGCCGGCCTGCCATTTTATCCCCCACCTTTATCTTGCGCTTCATGGCAACATAAACCTTGGCCAGTTGTACAATCCCGGTCGGCAATTCATCCCCGATGGTAACATTATACTTCTTCCGCTTATAGATCCCTTCCATCTCTTTATATTTCATGACATAATTTTGCAGGAGGGTACGGATGGTATCATTCTTCTTCTTATCTGTAGTCCACTTATTGGGATTCACATTTAAGTAATCAATCTCATGCAATACCTTCTGGGTGAATTTACTTCCTTTGGGGATCACATCTGCATTCAAATAGTCTTTCACACCCTGCGATGTCTTGCCATTTACCAGGATAAAGAGCTTATCGATAAGTTTTTCATTTAATTCCTTCTCATTAACCTTGAATTCATCCTCTATTTTATCAAGAATAGATTTGGTAGCTACTTTAACCTTCCTGTCTTTGATTGATCTTGAAAAGAGTTTCTTATCAATGACAACACCTTCAAGTGAAGGGGGAGCTTTTAATGAAGCATCCTTGACATCTCCCGCTTTATCGCCAAAAATCGCACGAAGCAACTTTTCCTCCGGAGAGGGATCAGATTCACCTTTAGGAGTAATTTTCCCAATGAGTATATCTCCCGGATTAACCTGTGCGCCAATCATGATTAATCCATTTTCGTCCAGATTCCTGGTGGCTTCCTCACTAACATTTGGTATATCGGAGGTTAGCTCTTCCAGTCCTCTCTTCGTATCCCTTACTTCAAGTAAATACTCATCGATATGGATCGATGTAAAGAGATCTTCCCTGACTACTTTTTCAGAGATAACGATAGCATCCTCAAAATTATATCCTTTCCATGGCATAAATACCACCTTCAGGTTACGTCCCAGGGCAAGTTCTCCATCCTTCGTACCATATCCTTCTGTCAGTATTTGTCCCTTTGATACCTTTTCACCTTTCATCACAATCGGACGAAGATTTATACAGGTATTCTGATTGGTCTTTTTGAATTTGGGAAGCTTATAGCGCATAACGTCGTCATGGAAACTAACAAATTTTTCCTGTTCTGTTCTTGAATACCTGACTACAATTTCGTTAGCATCAACAAATTCAACGACGCCATCAGCTTCAGCGATGACCAAGAGCCGTGAATCCTTTGCCACTACTTTCTCTATCCCTGTTCCAACAATCGGAGTATCTGAACCTATTAAAGGAACAGCCTGCCGCATCATGTTGGATCCCATCAGTGCCCTGTTAGCGTCATCATGCTCAAGAAATGGGATGAGTGAAGCGGCAATGGAAGCAATCTGGTTAGGTGCGACATCCATCAGATGAATATCTTTTACTTCGGATAGCGGGAAATCACCATTATAACGTGATTTCACCCTCGGATTAATAAATTCTCCGATATCACTGATGGGGGCATTTGCCTGTGCAATAACCCTGGCTTCTTCCTCTTCTGCACTGAGAAAGACCACACCCCTGTCAGAAAGGTCCACTTTACCCTCGGTTACCTGACGATAAGGAGTTTCAATAAAACCCAGATCATTGATTTTTGCATATACACATAACGAGCTTATGAGACCGATATTCGGTCCTTCAGGTGTTTCAATCGGACACAGACGACCGTAATGCGTATAGTGAACATCACGCACCTCAAAACCAGCCCTCTCCCTTGATAATCCACCGGGACCAAGAGCCGACATCCTCCTTTTATGGGTCATCTCAGCAAGAGGATTGGTCTGATCCATAAATTGAGACAACTGGTTCGTCCCGAAAAATGAATTGATTACGGAAGAAAGAGTTTTTGAATTGATCAGATCAATTGGAGTAAAAACCTCATTATCCCTCACATTCATTCGCTCCCTGATAGTCCTTGCCATCCTTGTCAGCCCAATACTGAACTGGTTGGATAACTGTTCTCCTACTGTCCGTACTCTCCTGTTGCTGAGGTGGTCAATATCATCCACATCCGTTTTCGAATTGATAAGCTCTATCAGATGTTTAATGATCTCAATAATATCCTCCTTGGTGAGTATTTTAATATCCATGGGAGTCTCCAGACCCAGCTTTTTATTAATCCTGTATCGGCCTACTTCCCCAAGGTCGTAGCGCTTATCAGAAAAAAACAATTTATCAATAACATCACGGGCCGTGGCCTCATCTGGTGGCTCCGCATTACGCAGCTGCCTGTAGATATGAAGAACAGCCTCCTCTTCCGAGTTACAGGGATCCTTCTGGAGGGTGTTGTAGATAATGGAATAATCTGATACCCCTGTGGTATCTTTATGCAGCAGGATAGCCTTGATACCGGATTCAACGATCAGATCAATGTGCTCATCTTCCAGAACCGTCTCCCGATCAATTACAACTTCATTCCTTTCAATGGAAACTACTTCACCCGTATCTTCATCCACAAAGTCTTCAATCCATGATTTCAGGACACGGGCTGCCAGTTTCCTCCCTACCACCTTCTTTAATCCAGCTCTTGAAACTTTGAATTCATCAGCCAGATTGAAAATCTCCAGAATGTCCTTATCACTTTCATAACCTATGGCCCGCAGAAGCGTCGTTACAGGAAGTTTCTTTTTCCTGTCAATATATGCATACATGACATTGTTGATGTCTGTGGCAAATTCTATCCATGAACCTTTGAACGGTATTATCCTTGCAGAGTATAATTTGCTTCCATTGGCATGAATACTCTGTCCGAAAAATACCCCGGGTGATCTGTGTAACTGGGATACAACAACTCTTTCTGCACCGTTAATAACAAAAAGACCTCTCTCAGTCATGTAAGGTATCGTTCCAAGATAAACATCCTGGATAACTGTATCAAAATCCTCATGCTCAGGATCGGTACAGTAAAGCTTGAGCTTGGCTTTTAACGGAACACTGTAGGTTAATCCCCTTTCAATACATTCATCAATGGTGTATCTTGGCGGATCGACCTGATAATCAAGGAATTCAAGTACAAAATTATTCCTGGTATCCGTGATTGGGAAGTTTTCAGTAAATACCCTGTATAATCCCTCCTTTTTCCTTTCTTCCGGAGAGGTACCGAGCTGGAAAAATTCCTTGAATGATTTTAACTGCACTTCCAGAAAATCAGGATAATCGAGCTGATTTTTCGTGGAAGAAAAACTTATTCTTTCAACAAGATCTTTGTGGGCCATGTATTTTGATTATTAATTATATGTGTCCAATATAAACTGTGTTTGGATTCAAAATGGAAGATTGTAAGAATGGAAGAATGGAATACTGGATTATTGGATTATTGGAATATTGATATAATGGATTTTTCTACTCTCCTAACATTCCATCCTACCATTTTTCCAACATTCCATCTTTCCATTTGTCAACCAAACAACATGCGTGAGATTATCAAAGAACATTCATCAATAGCATATATCTATATATCTATATAGCTATATATAACAAAAAGTTTAGATTCCTTTATGGATTCTAAACCCTGTTTAAATAATTTTAGAAGTTTTCTATTTAATCTCAACTTCTGCTCCGGCTTCTTCAAGTTGGGTTTTAATTGTATCAGCCTCATTTTTAGTAACTCCCTCCCGTATAGGGGCTGGAGCTGAGTCAACCACTCCTTTTGCTTCTTTCAGGCCTAAGCCGGTAAGTTCTTTAACCAGTTTAACAATTTGAAGCTTTGCTCCTCCCGGAGATTTCAGAATAATATCAAAGCTTGTTTTTTCTTCGGCTGCAGCTTCCTGCACACCACCGGCTCCGGGACTTGCTACTGCAACAGCTGCAGCAGCAGGTTCTATGCCATGTTTTTCCTTCAGAACATCAAGAAGCTCGTTGACCTCTTTCACTGTTAGATTTACCAGTTGGTCTGCTAATGCATTTACATCTGCCATTTCTTTAGATATTTTTAAGTTTATTAATAATTATCAGTCTCTTTCAGCAAGTGTTTTGAGTGCACCTGCAAGTTTATTTCCTCCTGATTGCAATGCCGACATGAGGTTTCTCATTGGCGATTGCAGCAATACCAGAACGTCACCAATCAGTTCAGTTTTTGATTTCAAGCTTGAAAGGATGTCAAGCTGATCATCTCCCAGATAGATTGTTTCTTCAACATACGCACCTTTCAGCAATGGTTTTTCACGGTCCTTTCTGAATTCCTTAATCAGTTTTGCAGGGATATTACCATGATCACAAAACATGATGGATGTTGAGTTCTCCAGTATTTTATACATTTCATCAAATGTGCCATCGAACCGATCCAGAGCTTGTTTCAGCAGGGTATTTTTTACGACCACCAGTTTCACATTTTTTTCAAAACATTTTCTTCTGAGCATGCCGGTATCAGTAGCATTCAGCTCGGATGTGTCGGCGAGGTAAAAATGGTTGTACCTGCTGATCTGTTCCTCCAGATTATTGATGATGGCATTTTTATCTTCTCGTCTCATGATTTTTAAAGAGTACGTTTAATGATTCTGTACTATTCATCCAGGATTTTTGGATCCAGTCTGATCGACGGGCTCATTGCACTGGACAAATAGATGCTCCTGATATAAGTACCTTTGGCAGCAGTGGGTTTTAATCGGATGATGGTATTGACAAATTCTCTGATATTATCTGTAATTTGATCGGGATTAAAGGAAATCTTTCCGATTCGGGAATGGATAATACCGAATTTATCGACCTTAAAATCAATTTTACCCTGCTTAACATCCCTGACGGCTCTTTCGATGTCCATTGTTACTGTACCACTTTTAGGGTTGGGCATGAGTCCCCTGGGTCCAAGGATTTTCCCGAGTTTTCCTATTTTTGACATGACCGGGGGCATAGTAATAATCACATCCATATCTGTCCATCCCTTCTCAATCTTCTCAATATAATCGTCTAGTCCGACCCAATCAGCACCTGCTTCTTTCGCTTCAGTTTCCTTGTCGGGTGTACATAAGACAAGCACTTTAACCTGTTTCCCTGTACCATGAGGAAGGGTTACGACACCACGTACCATCTGGTTTGCTTTTCGCGGATCCACACCTAGGCGAACGTCAATATCAATTGAAGCATCAAATTTGGTTGCTGTGATATCTTTTAACAGAGTAGCTGCCTCTGTCAGTTTATAAAGCCTGCCTTCCTCGATCTTCTCAAGAGCCAGTTTTCTATTTTTTGTCAGTTTTGTCATTTCTGTATAAGGATTAAATATTGGCAGGGAAATCGCCTGTTACTGTGATTCCCATACTTCTGGCGGTACCTGCCACCATTTTCATTGCTGATTCAAGTGTAAAGGCATTCAGGTCGGGCATTTTATCTTCCGCAATTGCTTTAATTTGATTCCAGGTAACCGTGGCTACTTTTTCACGGTTTGGTTCCGGAGATCCTTTCTTAACCTTTGATGCCTCCAGTAATTGAACAGCCACAGGTGGAGTTTTGATTATAAATTCAAAGGATTTATCTGCATATACCGTAATAACAACCGGCAACAATTTACCGGCCTTATCCTGGGTCCTGCTATTAAATTGTTTACAAAACTCCATAATATTCACACCTTTGGCACCGAGGGCCGGTCCTACAGGTGGAGATGGGTTTGCCGCACCACCTCTGATCTGCAACTTTATTAATCCTGCAACTTCTTTTGCCATGTTAAATAATTGAATTCCAGACTGTCTTCATATGCTTTATCTGTACAGGAAGCTACTTCATACGGTAAGATGTACAGTCAGCAAACAGACAATCCATTAGGTTAACTTTCTTTTTCGACCTGTAAAAAGCTCAGTTCAAGAGGAGTTTTTCTGCCAAAGATCTTCACCATGACCTTCAGTTTTTTCTTCTCTTCATTCACTTCCTCAATCACTCCTGTAAAGCTGTTGAAAGGTCCGTCGATCACCTTCACTGACTCGCCAACGAAAAATGGAACTGTTAATTCTTCGTCACCGGCAGCCAGTTCATCTACTTTTCCAAGAATGCGGTTCACCTCGCTTGTTCTGAGAGGTGTGGGATCTTCATTCTTTTTTGCTCCCAGGAAGCCAATAACATTGGGCATATTCCTAAGGATATGAGGGATCTCCCCAACGAGGGCCGCTTCAACCAGCACATATCCTGGGAAAAAATTCCGCTCTTTGCTGATTTTTTTCCCGCTCCGGATCTGATATACTTTTTCTGTTGGAATAAGTACCTGGGAAACATAATCCTGCAGATTCAACCGGATTATTTCACTTTCAATGATTTCCTTCACCTTCTTCTCTTTTCCTCCGATAGCCCTGAGGACATACCATTTTTTTTCTATTTCTCCCATCTCCCAGACAATTAATAAAACAGACTGTATATCAATTCCATCAGATTCCGGAAGCTCACATCCATTGCAAAGATGATCAATGCAATAATCAGTGAGGCGATCATAACAATAAGTGCGCTACTTTGCAATTCTGACCAGGTAGGCCAGGATACTTTATGTATCAGCTCATTCCAGGATTCTTCAATGTATGTTCTAATTTTCATTCTATCCAGATTGTGCACGGGTGGAGAGGCTCGAACTCCCGACCTTTGGTTTTGGAGACCAATGCTCTACCAATTGAGCTACACCCGTGTAAAATATGCCGGCAAATGAAGGGAATCCGGAGCATAATATTTTTCCGGATTCCAGTGTATCTCTTAATGGTCCAGGTCTGATCAGTACAAGGATTATTCGACGATTTCGATAACCTGTCCAGCGCCAACGGTCCGTCCACCTTCACGAATTGCAAACCGCAATCCCTGGTTAATGGCTACCGGATAAATCAGGTTAACTGAAATGGTGACATTATCGCCTGGCATAACCATTTCCCTTCCTTCAGGAAGTGCAATTTCACCAGTAACATCAAGTGTTCTAAGATAGAACTGTGGACGATAATGATTATGGAAAGGAGTATGACGTCCGCCTTCTTCTTTTTTCAGGACATATACTTCAGCTTTGAATTTTGTGTGTGGGGTTATGGAACCCGGGGCAGCAATAACCATTCCTCTTTTAATCTCCTTTTTATCAATTCCTCTGAGCAATAATCCTACATTATCTCCGGCTTCGCCCCTGTCAAGGATTTTCCTGAACATCTCAACACCTGTCACGACAGTTTTCTTTCCTTCCGCACCAAGTCCGATAATATTAACCTCTTCACCTGTTGTAATCACTCCTGTTTCAATCCTGCCTGTTGCAACTGTTCCCCTGCCGGTAATAGAGAAGATATCTTCAACCGGCATCAGGAAAGGTTTTTCAATATCCCGAAGTGGAACAGGAATGTATTCGTCAACAGCAGTCATCAACTCCTGTACTTTTGCTTCCCATTTAGGATCCCCGTTCATAGCCCCGAGGGCTGAGCCGTAAATAACAGGCGCATTATGACCGTCGAATTCATAGAAATCAAGCAATTCCCTCACCTCCATTTCAACCAGTTCAAGAAGTTCTGGATCATCCACCATATCCACTTTATTCAGGAATACAACAATCTTGGGAACATTTACCTGGCGTGCAAGCAGGATATGCTCTCTTGTCTGGGGCATCGGTCCGTCATCACCTGCCACAACAAGGATAGCTCCGTCCATCTGCGCAGCTCCGGTTACCATGTTCTTAACATAGTCAGCATGTCCGGGGCAATCAACATGTGCATAGTGACGATTTTCAGTCTGATATTCAACATGTGCGGTATTAATGGTAATACCCCTCTCTTTTTCTTCAGGAGCGTTATCAATATCATCAAACGATTTAATATCGGCAAGACCTTTTTTATTTAAAATCCTGGTGATGGCTGATGTCAGGGTTGTCTTGCCATGATCAACGTGCCCGATTGTCCCAATATTAACATGCGGTTTGGTCCTTTCAAATTTTGCTTTAGCCATAACTTTGTAATGAATTAGAAATTTAAATATTAATATGCTTTGTTGATTCTTATCGTAATAAGAGCCAATGACGGGAATTGAACCCGTGACCTCTTCCTTACCAAGGAAGCGCTCTACCACCTGAGCTACATCGGCTTTTTAGAGCGGGTAAGCTGGTGTAATTGATCACTTACTGACTCCCCCTCAAGACTCATCATCATTGAGCGGGAAACGAGACTCGAACTCGCGACCCCAACCTTGGAAGGGTTGTGCTCTACCAACTGAGCTATTCCCGCTTAGATACAACAAAACAGCCTGTATGCACAGGCTACCTGTTTTCCATCGTGGGGAGAGCAGGATTCGAACCTACGAAGGCATCAGCCAGCAGATTTACAGTCTGCCCCAGTTGACCGCTTTGGTATCTCCCCATCGGGCATGAGCCGATGAAGGGACTCGAACCCCCGACCGGCTGATTACAAATCAGCTGCTCTGACCAACTGAGCTACATCGGCACAATACGTATAAGAACGTCTCTTCGGGATACCCCCGAAGAACGTCTCTTCGGGATACCCCCGAAAATCGGTTCGCAAATGTATAAATATTTTATTTATAACACAAAAAATAAGTCCTTATTTTTTAGGCTCTTTTAAGTTTGGTTTTATGCTTCCTGATCTGTCTTCGGAGGGCTTCTACAGCAAGATTTGTAGATTCTTCAAATGTACGGGTCTGTCGTTTTGCAAATAACTCTGCTCCAGGTATCATAAGTTTTATTTCGGTTACCTTATTTTCGGAATCCTGCGAACGGTCAAGCCGGAGATAAACATCGGCACTAATAATGTCATCATAAAATATGTTTAACTTCTCCAGTTTACCCCTGATGAAAGTCAATAATTTATTGTCAGCATCAAAACGGATCGAATGAATCTTGATGACCATAGTAATTCCTCCATTTTTTATGCCCTGGGATGGGCCTGTTTATATATAGTTTTTAATTTCTCAAAAGTCGTATGGGTATATATCTGTGTCGCTGAAAGATTTGCATGACCCAGGATTTCCTTGATGGCATTCAGATCGGCTCCCCTGTTTAACATATGTGTGGCAAAGGTATGCCTGATCACATGAGGACTCCTCTTTACCATCGTGGTCACAAACCTCAGGTATTTATTAACAATACGGTAAACAAACCTTTCATATAATGGCTGTCCTTTATCTGTCACAAAGAAAAAATCATGGCTCAGATCAGGAAAAGTTTTTCTCTTTAAATCAATATAATCCCGGAATATTTTTACATAAGCAGGATTGAAAGGAATGATTCTTTCCTTGTTACGCTTTCCCAGTACCCGGATAGATTGGTCATCAAGCTGAACGGATTGGTGTGTCATGTTGATCAGTTCAGACAATCGCATCCCGGTAATATAAAGCACATCGATCAAAAGCCTGTTCCTGACACCTTTAAAATCCTGACCAAAATCCACGTGATCCAGCAATATGTCCATCTTTTCCTCTTCTACAAATCCCGGAAGTCTTTTGCCGGACTTCGGCGGAAAAATTTTATCCATCGGATTACGCTGGATAATCTGCCCTCTCATCAGAAATTTATAGTATGATTTGAGCGTAGTAATCTTTCTGTTTACTGATCTTGGAGAAATGTTATTTTCCATCAGGGATATAATCCACGACCGTATATCCTTAAAACTTGCAGATATTCCATCAGCATCCTGTTGCTGGCCGCTTAAAAATGATATGAACTGATTCAAATCATTTTGATAGGAACGAACAGTGTGTGGTGAATACCTCTTCTCAAGCTTAAGCCATTTTAAAAATGATTCCTTATAGCCCATAAAAACACCAGGAGACTAATAATAAATGTATGCAGAAAAATATTGATAGATAAGTCCCAAAAATCGGGACAGGGATGATTTTATTGTTCTTTTTCCTGAAGCTTCTGAATGTATATGGCACGTTTGACAACCTGTCTTTTCTTTATTGAAGGTTTTGTAAAGGCTTGCCTGGTCCTCAATTCCTTGACGACACCTGTCTTTTCAAATTTTCTCTTAAACTTCTTAAGCGCACGTTCAATGCTTTCACCTTCTTTGACTGGCACTATGATCATAATTTCTCCTTTCTTTTGTTGAAAATTGAGCCGCAAAAATAAAAATTCATTCAGAATATTTCAAAACTATTCAGAAAAAATTCACACGAATTCACAAACCTCAACACTCACACACCCCAATTCCCACACATACCAATTCACCAATTTACCAATTTATCAACAGGTCCGGTTGGTAACCGGACTTTTCTTTCATTCACCACAATATTATCAGCTCCGGATAACATCCAGACCAACTTGCCCTCACCACACCCAACACCCCATTCCCCACACACACCAATTCACCAATTCACTAATTTACTAATTCACAAATTCACCATCACTCCATTCTTCTTTTTACGCTATACAATTTACAAAATTTTGGGCTAAAAAAAAAGAAATAATTCTTTAATCCACCCTGAGATAAGGCTTGATTTTTTCAAAAACATCTTCCGGAAGCAGCTGATTTTTTATGATTTCATCAATTTCATCAAATCTCCCATTTATTTCACGATACCGGATCAGTGCAC
>Ga0111176_1045_pt1 | contig 23676 bp, 14 predicted proteins | sample DeeMarSWOR324_28_FD_80229 | JGI IMG/M metagenome (GOLD analysis project Ga0111176, IMG submission 80229) | Bacteroides sp. SM23_62_1 | reverse complement strand
TGGGCTCCCACCCCGGCTGAAATACCCTGGTTACGGATGAATTCAATGGATTCAGTTAGCATGTCCATCCTGCCTGTCCTTACCAGCCTGTCGCCATTTGCTCCCTGTATATACAATGTTGTAGCGCCATGATCGATAGCCTGCTTTATATCTTTAAATGGATCGGATTCATTTTCAAATATGCTTACCTGACAGATGGAAAGCATATCACTGCCGGTAATCTTTTTATATTGATTTAAGACGGGAAAGTAGAAGTTTACTATATTGGTAGTATTAATCCCGGCCTGTTCACAGATATTAAATGTCTCAAAGATTTTATTTTCGTTGTTGTACTGACGGAAAAGCTGGCTGACGTAATGAAGGTCTCTTGAATGTGACCAACCTCCTATTAAATTACACCCTAGAACCAGCCGGCTCATTTCAAGATTCCCTATTTTCCCTTTTGGTAATTCTCCCTTGAGGTCACTCAAATCAAATTTTTTTAGTGCAATAGTTGCACCTGAGAGTATATCGGGTTCTATTATTTTACTTTTTGCTGCTGATCCGATAACCATACCCCCGAAAAACGGAAGTGATACCAGACCTTTTAATAATTCCCTTCTTTTAGCACCCACGGTTTCACCGGAAGAAGATTGATACGGGTCTTCCTTCGCTGTGCCTCTGAGAAACCTGATAAATTTTTCAAGACTGAATTCTCTTGCGGGAAGAAAATAAACGATAATTAGAACAATCGCTTCTATAAGGTTCCTGTTAATGATCCAGTAGTGACCCTCAGTGGAGATTGTTAAGTGGGCGCTGCCAAAAGGGGGATAAGCAAAATAGTATAACAGAAGAAGTAATAACCCTGCAATGGAAGATACCCTGATAAATAATCCAAGAAATAATCCGGTTCCAATAAGAATCATTCCCCATATATTCATGAAATTGATAATATCGACCAGCCCAGGATTTGAGCCAAGCCAGTGAAAAAATCCTGATAAAAACCCATAAGATCCTCGCAGATAGGCTTCAGCAGACCATTCCGGATTGAACAACTTGATGACACCTTCGTATAAAAAATGCCATCCGACAGCAAACCTTAGAATAAAAAGAAAGAAAGAAATATTACGTTTCATAATTATTTAAATAAGTACAACGTTATTTGTCTCATTATAGTCTTTCGAAAATATTCGGTTCATAAAGATCATTCATGATTGTAATAATTTACCAATTGGAAATCTTTATTTAAACACAAAGGTACACGAAGGGTTATACAAAGGAACCCGAAGGACAACAAATTGGATAAATCACTCGAAAATTTTATTCCATTCCTTGTATTCTCTTCTCTCCCAGCTTTTCTTATGATAAATATAGCTTATGATGAGGGGAAGTACGGATGTGGCTTCGGCAAATACCATTTGCTCAAATGTAGTATCAACTTTACCCCATGATGATGCTTCTTTCAGGGTTGAGCCGGAACATCCGCCATCCCGGACATCTGCAACAGTGATTTGAATGGCATATTTGTGCATCGGGACAAACTCACCAAGTACCTCGGCACATACAACAGTATCCTGGACAAAATTTTTTGGTACGCCTCCGCCTATGATAAATAAACCTGTCACTGGTGCTTTCATTTTTATCATCGTTAGTTCCCTGAAATCCCTGACAGAGTCAATAGCAACATGTTTGTTGGGTTTTCCCCATTGATGTTTAACCAGACCAAATCCAGCGCTGCTGTCACTGAATGCCGGACAAAAAATTGGGACATTTTTTTCATATGCAACCTGAACCAATGAATCCTTTTTAACGGCGTGTTTGGTCAGGTATTTACCCATCTCCCTGATGAATTGACGGGATGAATAGATACCCGGTTTCATACTATCAGCAATTTCCTTAATTATATTATCACATTCCTGTAATTCATCTTCATCGATATAGGTGTCATAAATCCTGTCGATATAATGATGCCTTAGTTCTTTATCTTTCGCAAACTGGCTTCCCTTATAATGAAAAAACCCAAGAGCTTCAAAAAAATCCATATCTACAATCGTGGCACCAGTTGCCACAATTACATCAATCATCTTATATTTCACCATATCAGAAAAGATCCCCAGACATCCTCCTGCTCCTGTGCTCCCGGATATTGTCAGGATGTTTGTTGCACTCCGGTCGCGAATCATCCGCTCAAAAATATCAGCTGCTTGAGCTGTCTCACGGGAAGTAAAAGACATATCTCTCATGTGATTGATGATGGGCGTTGAATCGAAAGATGTAATATCAATATGCCTGATTTTATCTTTAAGAAAATCGGATTTCTTCATTGTGATTTATCTGGTATTTTGTTCCTAAAGTAAAGTATTTATTTATAAAAAATACAAATCTTTTAAGTAAGTTTTTTCAATAATAGAATAATTTAACAATTCATAGTTTGTGATTAAAAATAGGTATTATGAATGAGATTTTTATTCAGCGAAATGGAGTAAACAAAAAAATTTAACCATCCATCATTTACAAGAATACGAATGATTTATTTGATTGATTGGAAGTAATCTAACGAGTTGTGCAGCGAAATTTATAGTAATTGAATATGTGGATAATATTGGAAAGACATAATACAATCCATTTAAATAAAAATTTCAGTCCTTTACAAATGACAAAACTTATTAGTTCATAGCAGAATAAATGATTTAATTAATGTGGAATTAATTAATCTGACCGTGTTGAAAGATAGGTATATATGCCATCTTTTTTAAAAAGGTATAAATATTCTTGTTGCATCATAACTCCCTTTAAATCTATCGTGTCTGGCAGATTAATTATAGTATTAGTGTATGTGGAAATATTGAATTTATGGAATGCATTATGACGGGTATAAAATATATTTTCATCAGTAACCTGGAGATTCTTGTCAGAGAAAACGGGTAAAGTCTGGAAATAAGTTCCAAAACGGTCAAATAGAAGGATTCCGGTTTCAGGAACATTTAAATATACGATACTGCTTTTTTCGATCATACAGGAGGGATTTTGTTTTCCTATCAGTGATTGGAGGTTAATACTTTCATGTATAAGCCTTAAGGTTGCATCAAAATACTGGATTTGATTGTTCAAACGGTTATATACCCAGAATCCACCCTGGCTGGATGAACAGACAAGATTAACCTGATCGATTAAAAGATCATCCAACCGTATTGGGCTTCTTAATTCCTGAAGAAAATTATCTAGCCAAACAATCTGGTTGAATTCCTTGTAATATAACAGGATACGTAATGGATCTGATACATCGACAGAAGTAATATTCCCAAGATAAGTATTGGAATAATCGGCAAGCTTATCCAGGCGGAGGTTATACTTCCTGATGCTGTTTTGATGAATAATATATATATTACCTATAGGATCGGAATAAAATAGATTTCCATCGGTTCTAAGTGTCCCGATTAGTTTATAGCCATCCTGAGGATCAACAAAAATAATCTGCAGTATAAGCAGTATGCCAATTATTCGCATATTATGGTTTTATGGCAAAATGGAATGGTTGAATAATGGAGTATTGTAAAGTAAAACAATTTAGATACAAATCTGGCAACTTGAATTAGTTAATCAATTTTAATATTTCTTCGACATATTTTCTATTATTTGAAAGACGTGGAACCTTATTTTGTCCACCAAGTTTTCCTTTGCCTGCGAGCCACTTGTAAAATGTTCCTTTTTCAAGTTGTCTTACAGCGGGCATTTCAAGAGTTATATTCTTATATCGCTTGGCTTCATAATCTGAATTAATATTGCATAATGCATTATCCAGAATTCTGGTAAAATATTCAAGATTCTCAGGTTCGTTCTCGAATTCAATAAGCCACTCATGGTATCCCTTCGATTTTTCGGTCATATATACCGGGGCAGCTGTATAATCGTTGATTGTACTGTTGGTCTTTTCACATGCAATTTTCAGTGCCTTTTCAGCATTGTCAATAATGATCTCTTCTCCGAAGGCATTGATAAAATGTTTTGTCCTGCCGGAGATCTTAATCTTATGAGGGAACACAGATGTAAATATCACTGTATCCCCGATCAGGTAACGCCATAAACCCCCATTTGTTGTGATTACAAGGGCATAATTGATCCCCTTTTCAACATCCGCGATTGTATAAGCTCTGGGGGCAGGGGATTCAAGGTCTTCCAGCGGTATAAATTCGTAGAATGCACCATAATCAAGCATTAATAACATATCATCCTGCAGGGGATCATTCTGGAGCGCGAAGAAACCTTCTGATGCATTGTAGACCTCCATATAATTCATCGAATCTGAAGGTATTACTCTTTTAAACTGATCCCTGTAAGGGGAAAAACTTACTCCACCATGTGTAAACAATTCCAGGTTTGGCCAGATTTCAAGCAAATTATTTTTCCCGGTATATTCAAGGATATAATGAATAAGAACCAGATTCCAGGAGGGAACGCCGGCAATATTTGTGACATTATCCCGTATTGTTTCTCGTGTAATCAAGTCAAGTTTCTCTTCCCATTCCTCCAGCAATGCCACCTCCTGGCTGGGTGTCCGGATAAAATTAGCCCAGAAAGGTAGATTTTCAATAAGGATGGCTGAGAGATCACCGTAATAAGATTGATTGCTGTAACTTGATATCTTATGACTGCCTCCAAGTGTCAGGCCTTTACCAGTAAGAATTTTTGTGTTGGGATGATTCTGTGTATAGATTGCGATAATATCTTTACCACCACGAAAATGACATTCTTCGAGAGCTTCCATACTTACTGGTATGAACTTGCTTTTATCAGCTGTTGTTCCGGATGATTTGGCAAACCATTTTATTTCACTGGGCCATAAAAGATTTTGTTCACCTTCCATAACCCTGAGGATATATTCTTTGATTTCATCGTAAGAACGGACAGGCACCTGCTTTTGGAAATCCTCAATAGAATTTATTTCGGAAAATCCAAGTTTTTCCCCGTATTCAGTATCACTTGCCCTGGTGATAAGCTTCATCAGAGTTTCTTTCTGAACATCAAATGGATATTTCATAAAGAGATCAATCTGATGTAATCTTTTGATGTTTAACCAGGAAACTATGGAATTAATGATTGGCATATCCTTTTGCAGAAAAGACCGGTTATACTATTAACCCAAAAGCAAAATTACATCCCCTACCCTTATCCACAACTCACTTTATAACTCATTCAACGATTCACAACTCACGTTATAAAATAAGCATGGCATCGCCATATGTTCCAAAATGATACTTCTCTTTAATGGCGACTTTATAACTATCGAGAAGGAACCTATACCCTGCGAAAGCAGCAACCATCATAAGAAGTGTTGAGAGAGGGAGATGAAAATTTGATATCATCATATTCGGGATCTTAAATTCATATGGCGGGAAGATAAATTTATTGGTCCATCCGTCGAATGGTTTAAGATATCCGGTAGTGGATACTGAACTTTCAAGTGTACGTGTAACAGTTGTTCCTACAGCACAAATATTATTTTTACGATCTTTTGCGGCGTTAACAGTTGATGTGGCTTCTTCCTTGATAATAATCCGTTCTGAATCCATTTTATGTTTGGTCAGATCCTCCACATCCACAGTCCTGAAATTCCCCAATCCCACATGAAGAGTGATAAATGCAAATTCACAGCCCTTTATTTCAAGTCTTTTTAAAAGTTGTTTACTGAAATGCATTCCGGCAGTAGGGGCGGCCACTGCCCCTTCATGCTCAGCATAGACTGTTTGATATCTTTCCTGATCTTCAGGTTCAACATTTCTTTTAATAAATTTTGGGAGTGGAGTTTCCCCGAGACTGTATAGAGTTTTCTTAAAATCCTCATAATCACCATCATATAAGAATCGCAGGGTTCTTCCCCTGGAGGTTGTATTATCAATAACCTCAGCTACAAGAATATCATCTTCACCAAAATAAAGCTTATTCCCTATCCTTATTTTTCTTGCAGGATCAACGAGTACATCCCACAGTCGCTGTTCCCTGTTAAGTTCCCTGAGGAGGAATACTTCAATTTCAGCTCCTGTCTTTTCTTTATTTCCATAAAGACGGGCAGGGAATACTTTTGTGTTGTTAAAAACTAAAACATCCTTATCATTGAAATATTCCAGGATATCTTTGAAAATCCTGTGTTCAATTTTCCCCTTGTCCCTGTGAAGAACCATCAATCTTGATTCATCCCTGTTCTTAGCCGGGTACTTGGCAATCAGATCATCTGGTAAATAGTACTTAAACTGCGATAACTTCATAAATACATAATTTTAAATAACCCCTTTTTTATCGGGGGTCTTTATACGTATGAAAATCTAATTTGTTACAAAAATTTAATTTTTTCTTCAAAATTTTTCAATGTAAAAGCATCGGAGATTTTAAAATCCCCAATAGCTGTTCTTTTCAGGGCGACCAGATGGGCACCACTGTCGAGGGATTCACCGATATCCCTTGCCAGAGCCCTGATATATGTTCCCTTTCCACATCTAATACGCAGTACTAAAATGGGGCGGTTATATTCTACCAGCTCAATTTCCCTGATATAAACAACGTTCGGTTTTAATTCAATATTTTCACCTTTCCTGGCAAGATCATATGCCCTTTTTCCTTTCATTTTCTTGGCGGAAAATACAGGTGGGATTTGTTTGATTTTACCGGTGAACTGTGGAAGGATCTTAAGAATTTTTTCTCTGGTAATATGTTCAGTTGGGTGGGTATGGTTTATTTCTGTTTCAAGATCATAGGAAGGAGTTGTTTTACCGAGACAGGCTGTTGCAAGGTATTCTTTTTCAAGATTTATGTACTTAGTAATATCTTTTGTGGCATTACCGGTACATATTATCATCAGGCCTGTAGCCAGCGGATCGAGTGTTCCGGCATGTCCAACCTTGAGTTTTTTATACCGAAACCGCTTCTGCAGCAGGATCCGGGTCTTATTAACAAGATCGAAAGAGGACCATCCAAGTGGTTTATCGATCAGTATTACTGAACCCTTTAAAAAATCTGTTCCTTTTTCTAAAACAGGCATAAATTAAAATAAAAATATAATAGCTGTTACGCCAAGCAAAAAGCAATAAATTCCGAAATATATTAATTTACCTTTCCTGACAATCCGCAGCATCCACCTGCATGCAAGATATCCCGTTAAAAATGCGGACATAAATCCAATCAATAAAGGGAAATAACCAATACCACTTTGATCAGAAAATTCACCTGATAAAAGATCAATCAGATTCGCACCGATAATTGGAAGCAGGACCATTAAAAATGAGAATTTTGTTGTTTCATCCTTCTTATTTCCAAGTAGCAATCCTGTTGAGATAGTGGCACCTGACCTTGAAATTCCCGGCATTACAGCTATTGCCTGTGCAATTCCTATAAGAATAGCTGATATAAATGTAATCTCCCTGTTCCTGTCTTTTGCTAAATGGGATAATATTAAAAGACAGGCGGTTATAATAAGCATACTCCCGACAAACCCTGGATTACCGGTATAAAATTTTTCAACATAATCCTTAAGAAAGAATCCGACAAAAGCAACTGGAATCATTGAAATCAGAAGTTTTGCAACATATTGCGTGGATGTATTCCATTTCCAGGATATTCCGGTTGCCAGTTTAACAAGCTCAGACCAGAAAACAGTGATTATGCTTAAAACAGTTGCTCCATGCACAGCAACTGCAAACGAAAGGTCTTCACCGGTCTGGATATGAAGAATAACCCTTCCCAGTTCGAGATGACCGCTGCTGCTAACCGGTAAAAATTCTGTAAGACCTTGGGTGATCCCAAGAATTAAGGCCTCATACCACTCCATCGTTTTACTCTATTCTTCGCCGGTTTCTTTTGGCTTTTTCATGATTGCCCAGATTTCAAAGGCAAAACCTAACAAGACAATAATTGGAGCAAGTGTGATCCGTCTGAAGCTAAAAATTGCAGGATTAAATTCATTTGGATTATCTGCTTTTCCTCCAATCATCAGGAGAAATCCAATAATTATGATGACAAAACCGATTATAATCAATATATAGTTCTCTTTCTGAAGTGGGAAATCTGGTTTTTCCTTTTCTGTCTTTTTCTTTGGCATATTAGTTTGATTTAGTAGTACAGATCATCGGATCTCATTTTTAGATATTTATTAACAGCAAAAAAAGTGGAGATCCAGTTTAAAATGATACCCAGTATGATTACTATAGCAAAGAGGATTCCAAGTATATCAATATCCTGAAAGCTGATTATCTCAAGTAACTCATGTTGGGCAAGATAAATCACTCCCATTAAAAGAACCAGGGCGATAATCGCTGCATAAATACCATGTGTGGCACTTTTAATCAGGAATGGTTTGCGAATAAAAGTTTTTGTAGCGCCTACAAGTTGCATTGTTTTAATCAGAAAACGTTTTGAATAAACAGATAAGCGGATAGTGTTGTTGATCAGAGCAACTGCTATCAGAAACAATAACCCACTGAAAGCTAATATGATCAGGCTTATTTTACGAATATTATCATGAACAAGGTGAACAAGAGATTTCTGGTAGAATACCTCGCTCACTTCTTCCCAGCTCATTATTTCTGTTTCAATAATTGCTATACTGTCAGGATTTGCAAAACGGGCATTGAACCTGGCTTCAATTGATGCTCCAAGCGGATTATAACCAAGAAACTCAATAAAATCCTCACCTAATTCTTCCTCAAGTTCCATTGCTGCTTCTTCTTTTGTTATGTAATCGGTTGATTTTACAAAAGGCATGGCGTCAAGCCGTTTCTGGAGTCGAATGATATCAACCTCACGTATATTTTCTTTCAATATTATAGAAAATCCAATGTTTTCTTTTACATGATCGGATATTTTCCTGGCATTCAACAGAAGCAATCCAATTAGACCAAGAAGAAAAAGAACCAGAGATATGCTTATAATGGAGGTAAGGTAAGAACTTCTTAGTTTGCTTCTAGTAATACTGCTATCCTTCTTCTTCATGAGAAAAAAATAAGAATGCAAAGATAGAAATAAACTTATTAAATAGTCAAATTGTTAAATGGCTAAATAGTCAAATTGTTAAATGGCTAAATAGTCAAATTGTTAAATGGCTAAATTGTTAAATGGTTAAATTGCTGATATATAATAATTAACAATTTAACAGTGTAAATCCCATACGCTTCGTTATCGGGATTATTCGGTTGTAATATTTAACTTCATTTTCGGTACGTAAAATGCTAGCCTCCCGGAATATTAACTATTAATCCACGATTTCGATCCATCCATAGGGGTCAGGCTCGTCACCATATTGAATTCCTGTTAGTTTATTATACAGATTGACAGAGACCGGACCAGGATTACCATCTTTACAATATTCATAGGTTATGTTGGTATCCGGGTCAAAAATTTTACCAATGGGGCTGATTACTGCTGCTGTTCCGCATGCCCCGACTTCATCGAAAGAAGCAAGTTCATCTACTGGAACTGGCCGTTTTTCAACTTTTATCCCTATATCCCCTGCAAGTGTCATCAGGCTTTTATTTGTTATGGAGGGAAGTATTGAGCTGGAATCCGGTGTGATATAGGTATTATTTTTAATGCCAAAAAAATTCGCAGGGCCACATTCATCAATATATTTTTTTTCTCTCGCATCAAGGTATATGACAGATGCATATCCTTGTTCATGGCCTTTCTCGAGAGAGACAAGACTGGCGGCGTAGTTACCACCGACTTTTATGTGGCCAGTTCCCATTGGTGCAGCTCGATCAAAACTACGGCAGATCAACATATTCATGGGTTTAAAACCTTCTTTGAAATATGGTCCTACAGGAGTGACAAAAATCATGAAAAGATATTCACTGGCCGGTTTCACGCCAACTTCAGCTCCGGTCCCAATCAGAAGAGGCCTGAGATATAATGCCGCTCCCGTCCCATATGGTGGGATATATTTCTTGTTTAAATTGACAACTGTAATAATTGCTTTATGAAAAAGTTCATCAGGAACAACAGCCATTTTTATTCCAATTGCACTGTTGGCCATACGTCCAGCATTGTCCTGCCATCTGAAAATTCTGATTTTCCTATCTTGCCCCATGTATGCTTTCATGCCCTCAAAAGCTTCCTGGCCGTAATGTAAAGAGGTAGCAGCCATATGAAGGGGTATATACTCGGATGAAGTAATTTCGAGTTCACCCCACTGTCCACCCCGGTAATAACAACGAACATTATAATCTGTTGGCATATAGCCAAAAGGAAGATTCTTCCAGTCAATTTTCATAGCCATCGTCCTTTTAAGGTTATTTCAGTTTCTATAAAATTAACTATAATAATAAATATTGACAATGATATTTTTAAGTTAAGGGATGATTTAATCTGTTTATAAAATTTTGAATAGTAATCTGCCGGAAAGATTCAAAGATCAATAGGTGTGAATAATCTCCTTAATTAGATTTAATCCCTGCCGGGGATTTTCAATCTTTGATTAGCGTTATCAACTATGCGTTCCCTCATCCGCCTGAGGGGGATTCGGGATGACATGCTTCAGGAGGCGAAATTCATTAGCTCTTCCACCTTGTATTCTATATTATGTGTATCATTCCTTTGCCTTCTTACTGCAGGAGATAACTAATCTCACACCCAAGTACACAAATAAAAAACCAATTAATCATTTTCCTTAGCCTCAGCCTATACCTTAGCCTTCTTTATTCTGTCCCATGCTCCATGCATTAGGAGAACTGAAGAATATTTTTAATCTGATCATCCTTGCTTACTTCACGAAGTCTTCGTGCTGCATCCGTAAAAAATTCATGATTTTTAAGGAAGTCTGCCTGGTAAGTATTCCATTCTTTCTTGGATTTTATCCTTTTCAATGTCCGGTATTCCTGGTAAAGTTTATCAGATTCGATCAGGAAATCAACACGACCAAGATGATCCATATTAGCATCACATATAATTTTTTGAAGAAGATCAACTGGTTCAGGTGGCATTTTTGTTGCCATTATCAGCTTATTGATCTGATCAATTTGGAACTCATTATATTTGAATAATGGCAGAATTTCATGTGCCATTTCAACCGAACGTTTTTCATGTTCATCGATCGTATCAATATAGCCGATGTCATGAAGGAGTGCTGCTGATCGGAGTAACAACAAATCCGTATCAGCCACCTTTTCAGACCTGCCGAGAAGTTCAACCTGGTGATATACATGGGATGTATGGCCGGAATTGTGAAAATAAAGATTTTCTGGAAGTTCTCCATCCAGTTTCTGAAAAATAAATTCCTCAAGATCCAGTAGTCTGAGCAGCTGAAGCCTGATTTCAAATTTCTCGTTAGGGGTAACTTCATTATTGGCCTGTAATTCAGGTTTAAGGCCTTTTGCAAAATACATCTCAATATCCCCTTTATATTTAACAGGCATTTTTCCTCTGTACTGACATTCAAAGAAATCTTCAACCAGCCTGAAAGTTGTGGCAGAAATATTAACCTTACCAGCTTCTCCGGACGATTCCATTCTGCTTGCAGTATTTACAGTATCTCCCCAGATATCATAAGAATATTTTTTCTGTCCAACCACACCTGCAATAACTGAACCGGTATGAATTCCAATCCTCAAATCCCATATATCTGCTTTGGTTTTTTTCAGATCTTTCATGTATGCCTGCATCTCAAGCGCAGCCAGAACAACTTCAACGGGATTGGTTCTGTTTTTAACGGGGATGCCCCCAGCAGCCATATAAGCATCTCCAATCGTCTTGATTTTTTCAATATTATATTTTTCAACAACCGAGTCGAAATGAAAATAAAATTTATCAAGTTCATCAATCAGTGTATCGGGATTCATCTGTTCAGCTATTTTTGTAAATCCCTGAATATCAGCAAACAATACTGTTGCCATTTTAAATTTGCTGGAGGTGGCTTTGCCCGTTGTTATTAACTCATCTGCAGTATTCTTAGGTAAAATATTTGCCAGAAGATTATCACTTTTTTCTTTTTCCTTAATTAACGCTTCGGTTCTTTCCTTAATAATTTCTTCCATTCTGTATCTTCCCTGCAAATTCCTGAAAGTCTTCCACTTATGAATAAAATATATGCTTATCAGTATACAAATAATATAAATAATGATGGCCCACCATGAAATATACAGGGGTACTGCAATCCGGAAACTAAACTGAGCAGGAACCGATATAATTCCCGCTGCATTCATGCTTCTGACCCTGAAGTTATACCTTCCGGCAGGGAGATTATTGAAGGAAGCCTGATTCGTTGTACGCCAATCTGACCAATGGTCATCCAATCCGTCTAAACTATACTGATAATGTTGCCTGCCTTCACAGGAAAAGTCGGGACAAATAAAATTAAAATGAATATTATTTTCTGAAAATGGTATCCTGGTTAGTTTCTTTGAGGGTTTATCTTCCGTATGGTATATATTACGTTGAGGGGATATTATTAATTCATTATTCAGCTTAATATTTGAAATGTGAGTCTGGAAATGAAAGACATCCCTGTTCCTGTATGATGAATCTGTTCTCATTAGAAAATCATCAAAGCAGATCCATAACGTATTATCATTATCGGGATAAATAGATTGAATATAGCTACTATTTATCCGGCTGTTATTAAGTTGAAAAAAATCGAATTGATCCTGTCCTGAAGGAGAAACTCTCCATATTTGAATCTTATTTAATTCTGGATCGAAAGTTTTAATCCATAGATTTTGTCTTGAATCCTCTGCTAATGGGATCATTGTCATAGTTGAATCATTATTTCCTGAAAGATAAAGAGTTGTATATGGAATAAAACAATTTTCATCAGCATTATACCAAAACCATCCCTCTGCAGCTGAAACTATCAATTTATTATTTAAGTGGGTAAATCTAACAGGCTGATAATCTGAGGGAAGACCTTCCTGTATACCATAATGTAAATATTCCATATCGGGCTGATATCCACCTGATAGAGAAATCCTGAAAAGGCCGTTATATAATGTTGATACCCATAGATAATGATGATCCGATTCTACCATATTCACCACATGATAATTTAATTTTGTGGATACAGCCATGGCGGTCCATTTGTTATCGGATTGAGAAAGTGCAATTAATCCATTGGGAGTACCGGCAAGAAGGATACCGGGATTTGATTGTGGCTGATAGAGGATATTTACCTCATACGGGAAAATAAGGGATCCTTTATTATCTTCAATCTGGATAATACCTGATCTGCTTGGTGAAAGTAAAATGCTCCCGTCAGATAATAGATTTCCGCAGTCGTAGTCTGTTCCCGGTAGTTTTGTGAATATTGCCTGTTGCATGAAATTATTTCTGGTAGCAGGTTTGAGGAGAAATATCCCCCTTGAAGATGATGCATATATATTTTCTTTATGACGAACAACCGAATGTAAGTCCCCGGAGAGGCCACGGGTATGATTAAAATAACTGAACGGGGAAGGCCAATCAACTCGTGTGAGTACGTCATCTTGAACAACCCAGGCATTTCCGGATTGGTCAATGAACAACTGATTAATTTTTTTGTCCGGAAGAAAATCTGCTTGGTTGAAATATTGTGGAAAATTCTGCCAGGGTTCCCAGATGGCAAGCCCGCACTTTTCAGATACAATAATCAATGATCCATTATCGCAGGACATCCCCTTTAAGTAGCCATTTTTAGTGATAAATGAGTCAAGAGGAGTTCGAAAGGTCTTAAATGAACCGTTATAATATATTTGGAAATCCTTTTCAGATGTATGGATCAATAGAGAATCTCCCAGTGGAATCATCCCGGTAACTGTTAATTCCGTTAAATATTCAGAACCGGAAACAGGTAAAACTTGATCGTCTGTGATTATGAATAAACCAGAATTTTTCAGAAACAGGTATACTCTGTTACCAGCCTGAACTGCATATTCGGGAGTTTCAGGAAGATGAACTGGCTGAATGATTTTATCCTGATAGACAAATGTGTGTGTATTCGTCAGGATCAGAAAGTAACCATCTGAAGGAATAATTTGCTGGACCTGACCAAAATCAGAAATACTATCATAATTATTGGTCAGCAGATCGACAAATTGCATGGAACCGTCGTGACGATAATCAAGTATTCCGAAACTTTGATCCCCTCCAGCGTATATTACTCCCATGTTGTCGTTGACAACAAAAACTTTCCCATCAATATAGATTTTTTCCCAGGAATTTCCATCGTATCGAAGAATGCCATTATAACCACCAATGTACAGAAAGCCTTTTACATCCTGAGCAATTGAATTAAATTGATATATTCCTGTTAGGCTTGGAGGCTGAACATGACAGGTATTAAGAATTCCAAGTTCTTGATATTGAGCAGATAACGGTACAGAGCAACAATAAATAAGAAAGAAGATCTGAAAAAAAATGATTCCGGACTTTACCAAATTGAAGAGAAAATTCATAACTTGTGTCTCTTAAACTTCGCATGTACCCATGCTGACAAATTTAAGAATTAATGCAATAAATCATTAATAATAAAATTCTATCATATGGAAACGAAAACTAAGAAGATCATTATGGTACCCTGGGATTTTTCAGAAAAAGCTGAATATGCCCTGGAACATGCCGTCCAGCTTAGTAAAATCCTGAACACTGATGTGGAGCTGATTCATATTGTAAAAAAAGATAAAGAGTTGGATGATGCCAGCAGGAGAATGGACAAAATCCTTGAGGAAATAGAAAACAAACATGGCATAAAACCAATGTCTGTTGTTAAGGTAGGAAATATTTTCACTACAATTTCGGAGGTTGCTACTGAAATGCATGCTGAAATGGTAATTATGGGAACTCATGGTATGAAAGGCATGCAAAAACTGGTTGGGAGCTGGGCGCTCAAAGTAATTGCCGGATCCAAGGTTCCTTTTATTGTTATCCAGGCCCCACCTTCATCACATGGCTTTTCAGATATTGTTTTCCCGCTTGATTTCAGGAGGGAGAATAAAGAAAAGATTAACTGGATCTATTATATAGCTAGATTATATAATTCAAAGTTTCATATTATTAAAGCAAAATCAACAGACAGGAAATTTGTAAAAGGAATTCAATCTAATCTTCACTTTACAAAAAAATTCCTGGATAACAATGAAATTTCGTATGATATTATCACAGCTGAAGGTAAAAAAGACTTCACAACCGAAACAATTGAATATGCACACAATGTCAATGCAGATTTAATCCTGATCATGACAACAAAAGATATAAATCTTGCTGATTATGTGATTGGGGCACACGAACAGAACATTATATCAAATAAATACCAGATACCTGTTATGTGCATAAATCCGCGGCCGGGTAAGATTGCAAGTGGATTCAGAGGGATGGGTGGTTGATTTTGACCGGTCATTACATTTTATTAAAACCGGGATTTTATCGGCTGATATTAAAAACCCCGGGCTTCAAAAAATAGTATGTTTTGAAAAAGCCCGGGGTTATTTTATTAATATCATGGGAAGTAGATTATGATGTGCCATGAAGAAACTTATTTTCGCAACACATAATCCTCATAAAGTAAAAGAAATACAAAACCTGATCAGTGGGAGGTTTAAAATTCTCAGCCTGAATGATATTAATTTTCATGATGAAATCTCCGAAGACCGGCTAACCATTGAAGCAAATGCCCTGAAAAAGGCATATCATATTCACAGAATATACGCAATGGATTGTTTTGCTGACGATACGAGCCTGGAGGTGTTAGCTCTTCAAGGGCAACCCGGAGTGTATTCAGCACGTTTTGCCGAATTAACCAATGAAGTGAATTCAAATGAAAATATATCAGATGCCAACATCAGAAAATTATTGAAATTGATGCAGAATGTTAATAATAGAAGTGCAAGATTTCGAACCATTATTGCACTCATATACGGTTCACAAGAGTATTTATTTGAAGGTATAGTTGAAGGTACAATTCTTCATAAAAAGAGAGGTTTATCCGGGTTTGGCTATGATCCTGTCTTTCAACCATCAGGGCAAAAGCTGACTTTTGCGGAAATGTCGCTTGAGCAGAAGAACAGTATCAGCCACAGGGCAATAGCAGTTAATAAATTAGTAGAATTTCTAAAATCCTACGCTTAATACTGAATCTCCAGGTTTTAGGATAAATAGAAATGCTACAGGGTATAAGTTACAAATTACAGGTTAGTGTAAGTATTGTGAACAGAGTGGTTGAATTCTAATACATAATAACTCTGACCTTCTGATTGGAATATTCTTGATATGCAATTCATCAACCTTTAATTCAGAAATTTATATTCTAAGAATCAAAACCAATTTAAACTATTAATGAGTTCTTTATAAGATCGACTATATAATACGGATCATAAATTTTCTTTGGATACCATATCAGGTGAAAAATATTATAAAAAAGAATCTTTTTTCTAAAATAACTTGTTAAAACATGCGTATTATACTTTATGATGAGAAATATAATATCATTACTTACTATTATTATATTCGCTATCTTATCTGATATATCTGCCGGGCAGCTGACAGTTGGGGAGTGGAGAACTCATCTTCCTTATTCACAGGCAATTGGTGTTACAGAGGCTGGTAATAAGATTTATTGCATGACACGGGGTGGATTGTTTTATTTTGACAAGGCTGATAATTCTATTAATATTTTCACCAGGGTGGATGGATTATCGGACGTGCAGATAAGCTGTATCAATTACTCACCTGACTACGACGTGCTGGTCATCGCATATCAAAACGCAAATCTTGATCTCATTATGGGAAATGAGATTTATAACTTGCCGGACATTAAGAGAAAATCCCTTACAGCAAATAAATCAATAAATAATATCATGATCATCGATAAGTATGCTTATCTGTCATGTGGATTTGGAATAGTGGTAATCAATCTTGAAAAAATTGAAGTAAAGGATACATACCTGATCGGAGATAACAGCAGTTATAAATTTGTTAATGATATGACTTTTGATGGCCGGTATCTGTATGCGGCGACTGAGGATGGTATTTATAAAGCGGATATCAATAGTCCCAACCTGATAGATTATAATTACTGGAACAGGATTGATAATGCTCCTCATTATAATAAAACATATAATCATATTGCTTTCTTTAATAATAAAATATATGCAAACTACTACAATGAAGTAAGTGGTTCTGATTCAGTTTACAGATATGATGGGAATAAGTGGGCACTTTTTTCGGAGGTATTTTTTAACAACAGGACACGATCACTTGAAGTTCATTATGACCGGCTTGTAACTATAAATGGCTGGGCCACCGATATTTTTGAGAAAAATGAAGTCAACATCAAACATTTCGGTTCATATAATCCGGTGCATGCAATTATTGATAAGGATAATTATTTATGGATTGCTGATGAAACAGAAGGTCTTATTCTGAATGCCAGCTCATTAAATAAAGAAGTATTTATTCCAAACGGGCCACTGAGTAACCGGGCAGTAACCCTTGAAATAGTTGATAATAAACTGTTTGCTGCTGCAGGAGGAGACAACAGGAACTGGAGAAACTTATGGTACCAGTTCGAAATTAACCTGTTTGCTGATGGTTTATGGACAGGATTAAAAGAAAATACTCACAGAGATGCAATCAGCATTGCTGTTGATATAGATAATTCAAGTCACTATTATACAGGTACCTGGGGTTATGGATTAATTGAAATATATAATGGAGTAATCGTTAACGTCTATAATGAATTTAACAGCAGTTTGCAGAATATTTTACCCGATGGCAATTATATCAGGTTGGGAGGTATAGCCTTCGATCATGAAAAGAATCTCTGGATAGCAAATTCTGAAGTTCCGAATCCCATCTCAGTTATGAAATCAGATGGCACATGGAAAAACTTTGAGTTTGGTAAAAAGATCAGCAATGTAGAGACAGGCAAAATCATGATTACAAGTCTTGACCAGAAATGGGTGCAGCTACCGAAAGGAAACGGTTTATTTGTTTTTGATATAAAAAATACACTGGATGATCATTCAGACGACGAATATATAAAACTGGATATAATAGATGAGAATGGCAAGATCATTACAAATAATGTATATTCCTTCGCTGAAGACAGGAGCGGTAATATCTGGGTGGGTACCGACAAAGGTGTAGTGGTCTATTACAATCCGGGAAGAATTTTCAATTCGGATCTATTCTATGCCCAGCAAATTAGTGTACCAAGAAATGACGGAACACTTTTAGCAGATTATCTGCTAAGTACTGAAACAGTTACAGTAATTACAGTAGATGGTGCAAACAGGAAGTGGGTTGGTACTGCAAGGGCTGGTGCTTTTTTGTTTTCGGAAGATGGCTTCCAGGAGGTATATAATTTCACAAAGGAAAACAGTCCTTTATTTTCGAACAATATCCAGGATATTGCCATCAATGGAAAGACCGGTGAGGTTTTCTTTGCAACAGACGTGGGGATCATATCCTTACGGAGTACAGCAACAGATCCCAATGAAAATTTCAGGGATGTTTATGTTTATCCGAATCCGGTAAGGGAGGATTATGAAGGAGAAATTGTTATAACCGGAATGGTTGAAGATGCAAATATAAAGATCACAGATATCAGTGGTAATATTGTTTATGAAACTACATCACTTGGTGGACAGGCTATCTGGGATGGCCGGACTTTTGATGGCAGGAAAGTTAGCACCGGAGTATATCTAATTTTTTGTACCAATAAAGATGGTTCTAAAACCTATATAACTAAGCTGCTGGTTATTAATTAGGTTGAAGAATTTTCAGAATTATCCTTGCAATCCTGATTGTAGTTTGTGAAAGCGTTAAAGCGTTTATGCGTTTATATGGATAAAAATGTAAATGGGTAAATGAATAAGCGGGTAAGAGGAATTTATTAAAGTGTATATGTGTTGAAGCTTTAATGCAGATATTCGATTCCTAATTGCTTGATCACACCAGACAATCTCATGTTAGAGGACAATCGAAAACCACACTATTTCCAGTTAGAAACTTCAAGTACCTGTTTCATATCCGATCTCATCAATTACCAGATGATTTGGTTGATAACCAAAAGTGAGTGAATAAGTCCGGCAGGTAACTGCAAGTATCTGTTTCATATACACACTCATCGATAATTAAATAGTTTAGTTGTAACCGTAGATAGTTGAAAATGTCCGGTTGAAAACCTCAAATAACAGTTACAAATTCATACTCAACAATATCCAGATGGTTTGGATGGTAACATAAAATAGTTGAATGTGTCCGGTTGGAAACCGGACTTAACAATTTCCATAGTTACCATTATAGTCCGGTTGGAATCCGGACCTTCCAAACAACATCTAATACTTTATTTCCAAACACAATAACGCGGTAATTCAAAGATTTTATCAATTAACTTACCAATTATGTTTTTATTCCATTTTTTAATTTTTAAATTCCGCGACTTTCACTTTATCATCTTTTCACCTTCACACTTTCATACTTCATAACCTTTGCACTTATAATCCTGTCAACAGATTTTATTAGTAACTTGGAACTGTCATAATTCCCGTTCATTATGCTTACCAAGGTAAGGGGTATTGTACTTCATCATCTCAAGTTTAAAGAGAGCAGTGTTATTGTACATATGTATACGGATATGTATGGCAGGCAGGCATATGTTATAAACAATGTAATGGGGAAAAAGGGAGGACACAGGTCAAATCTTTTACAACCGTTGTTTTTTCTGGAGTTGGAAGTATATTATAAGCAGGAAAGAGATTTAAAGCCTATCAGGGATTTCAATCAATATATTTCTTTCAGAACGATTCCATATGATCTTTATAAAAGCACGCAAGCGTTATTCATTGCAGAAATCCTCTACAAATCATTGAGGGAGGAAGAAGCTGCACCGGAATTATTTGATTTCCTTATTAATTCGATCCAATGGTTGGATACAGCAGAAAAACATTTTGCCAATTTTCATATTTTATTCCTGGTACAATTAACAAAATATCTGGGATTTTTCCCGGATAATAATTATTCCCCGATAAACAGGTATTTTGATTTGAGAAATGGGCAGTTCACAGGGAATGAATATCTTCACACAGATATCATGGGCATTCAAACAAGCAAAGCTTTCCATATGATATTAAAAAAAACATTCAACGACCTTCCTGGCTTCAGCATTAAGAAGGAAACCAGGCAACAGTTATTAACCTCATTAACAGATTATTACCGCCAACAAATTCATGGATTTGGAAATATAAGGTCACTTCCTGTTCTCAGAGAAATCTTTGAATAGCCATGCTTATTTGCTGTAAAAGTGTATTTTTAGTGTTTTCCGGATAAAACTTTTTTATCCGGTTTACGTAGAAATGCCAGTAACTTTATCTGAAAAATTCCTTGTATCCAGAATCACTTTAAATTATTGATTTTTATACAGGTTAAATTATTGACCGGTGCAACCTGAAGGGGGTTTTTATTGTCATAAAAAAATGGTTCTCGGTTTTTTAAGATGGCTGAGGCTAAGGCTGAGTGAGTGTGTGATTGGGGGACGGGGTGTTGTTGGGAAATGGATACAGGTTGTTGATTATGTGAAAGTATAGTGTGTGAATGGAGGTAATTTTTTTGAGGATCATCATTAACCAGATTATCTGGAAGGTTTGAACTGATAAATAAAGTATTTCAGCTTTTATGGATAAAAAAATCTGGTAATTTCAAAAAGAATAAAAAAATAAAATACATTCAGGGCTTTTTTATGATTTGCTTATAAAGCAAACATAAAATGGTACTGATAACATATTTTTCAATAACCATCGATCTTTAAAAAAAAAAGAAAAGAGGTCGAATGGGGATTTTGTTGTTTATACTGAACATTTAAAATTTGACAACCTTATTAACTCATATTACTTGTTGTTTTACTACAATATTAGATAGACTAAGGTTTAGAAATATGCAAGATTGGGGAAGAGGCAAAAATATATTGTCTATTAAGGCTATTATTATATTATCCTTATTCCTTTTAGTAGACTCATCTTTAATAAAAGCACAAATCACTTCTGCTGGCACAGGAAATTGGAATTTAACCACGACATGGATTGGAGGTATTGTACCAGGTGCCGGGGATGATGTTATTATTGCAAGTGGACATACTGTAACATTAACAGATATTAGATTATGTAATAATATTACAATCAACTCAGGGGGAACTCTGCAAATTACAGGATCTGATTTTACAGTTAATGGAACAACAAACATTTCAGGTACTCTGAATGATAATAACAATAATGGTACAAATAATTTTATCGGAGCAATAACAATTAATTCAGGGGGAACATGGAATACAACAGCTGTTACATTTAGCAGCAGAGTACAAATTAGAAGTAATATTACCAACAATAGCAATTCTGTCGATTTCGGGGCATTAAGAGTGTATAACAACATTATTATTGATGGAACTGGAACTCTTAATTTAACAAGTAATTTCAATTTTGATAATGTCTATACAGTAACAAACAGAACTACAGTCACCATTAATGGAATCCTTAACCAATTTAATCCTCAAAATGGAACATGGATTAATGATATAAATTCAACTCTCAATTATCTCGGTTCTTCAGAACCAATGAATGGTGTTGGTACTTTTACAGCTAATGCAAGCGGAAATACAGTCAATTATGCAGGGACCAATCAGAGTATCGTAACACCTTCGGGGTCCACTTATTTCCATTTAATAACCTCGGGATCTAACACAAAGACATTGCTTGGAAATATAAGTGTGAATGGCAACCTAACAATTGGGGTCGGAACCATGCTTGATGTTAGCATAGGAAATAATTATAATATTACCATCCAGGGGAATTGGATTAATCAGGGCACTTTTAATGAACGACAGGGTACCGTTATTTTTACAGGAACAGATTTGCAGACAATAACTGGAAATCCAGATGAAACATTTTACAATCTAACAATCAATAATACAGGTTCAGGGATACAACTTGCTACGGGAAATGTTATTGTGTCCAATACATTATCAATGAGCACTGGTAACATTGATACAGGTACTGGATTTATCAGAATAAATAATGGGTCCCCTGCAGCTCTAAGTTATAATTCAGGGGTTGTACTAGGAGAATTACGGAGGAATATTAATTCTAACTCAACTTATTTCTTTCCGGTTGGTACAGAAGATTATGAAAACTTTTTTACGATTGATGTTAATTCCTATTTCGGGGGAGGATATCTGTCAGTTGAATATATATCCTCAGATCCGGGCAATACCGGTGGATTTCCAATTACTGACGGATCATTGGACATCCTAGGACAGTTTAATGATGGATATTGGGATGCTACTTTAATAGGAGGGTGGTCCATTACAAATTATGATCTGATATTGGAAGCGAATGGATTTACTAGTTATGACCTGAATACCTCTTCGAGAATTATTATAAGAACAAATGGAGGTATCTGGAATGTTGATGGAACACATGCAGATGCAAGCCCTCCTGAGGTTTACAGGAATGGTCTGACTGGTGGGATATCCAGTTCAAGCACTCAATTTGGTATAGGATATACTGATTGTATTTCATTTGATACTCAGCCTTCTTCTCAGATAAAATGTTCAGGAGATAATGTTTCATTCTCAGTAGTAGTTTCTTCATCAGGTACAATCACCGGATATCAATGGCAAAAGGATGGAGTAAATATTACGGGTGAAACAAATTCAACATTAACAATTACCGGGGTTGATTCATCGGATGCTGGTGGCTACAGATGCATTGTTACCACAACCTGTGGTACTGGAACCAGTCAGACGGCTACCCTATCCATAGAAGAACCATTCGCCGGTCTCGGATATGCTTATCGAAAGACCATAACTATTGATGCAGCGAAAGTATACGGTAATGAGGATCTGATTAATTTCCCGTTGCTTGTAAGTTTAACAGATCCTGATCTGGCAACTACAGGTAATGGCGGATATGTGGAAGATGCATCTGGATATGACATTGTTTTTGCTGATAAAAATGGTTACAAACTTGATCACCAGATTGAAAAATATGTGGCTACCACAGGAGAATATATCGCCTGGGTCAGAATCCCTGTACTTTCCTATGACACTGATACTGAGATTGATATAATATATGGTAATCCACAGGTAGTCTCAAATCCCTCGACACCTAGTACCTGGAGCGGGAACTATGTTGGAGTTTATCATTTAAATAATCTATCAGATGCAACTTCTTATGATAATGATGGATCTGGTTCGGTGACTACCATTATAGCAGGTCTTATCGGGGATGCACAGGAGTTTGATGCAAGTGCTGATTCTATATCGATTACAACGAACAATTGGGATATTGATGATGGATCCATAAGTGCATGGGTAAAAAGTGATGGCAATCCAGGTTCAGCATATATTTTTGGACATACGGATGCACCCGCATGGGAAGACCGCATCCAGCTTTATATGGATGGTAATAACCAATGGCTGGATCTGGGCTTGGGGAACAGTCATACGAGAGATTTGAATATATATGAACTTTTAACGGGATCATGGTATTATGTGGTATTGAATTGGAATGATGCGGGCAACTATGAAGTATTCGTCAATGGCGTATCCAGAACCAGCGGTACATATACAGGCCTGGTTGATCTTTATCCTGTTGCAGATATCGGCAATACAGGAAACTATTCAGCCCGGACTGAAGGCTGGGATGGTATTATTGATGAAGTTCGGATCTTAACTGAAAACCGTACCGGTGGATGGAT